>Ga0116171_10004699_pt1 | contig 12223 bp, 9 predicted proteins | sample AD_JPNHW2_MetaG_FD_89798 | JGI IMG/M metagenome (GOLD analysis project Ga0116171, IMG submission 89798) | Active sludge microbial communities of municipal wastewater-treating anaerobic digesters from Japan - AD_JPNHW2_MetaG | ecosystem: Engineered > Bioreactor > Anaerobic > Digestate | place...
GGGGGTAGGTGCGAACTGCTCCCTTTATCTTTTTTAGGTGAATGGTTTTATTTTCATACTATGGGTTTAGGTTAATTTGAAAGGTTAGTTGTTATTGATCATTATCTTTTTAAATCCTTCTGTAGCTCTGGTATCAATACTGAGCATTAATGTATCTTTGTTGATCCGGTAATCAATAGGAGCAGTTAGCTTTAAGGCGCTTAGTATCTGATCGACCGTTTCATTTTCTATGATGCCGGTGAACTTCAGATTCTTAAGCTGTTCATCTCCGAAAAAGATTTTAATATTGAATCTGCGTTCGAGCATTGGTGCAAGAGTGCTCAGTGGTTCACGGTATATTATCCATCTGGAGTCTTTCCATGAAGTGTACAATTCTGTCCTGACGTCGGATAAAATGTTTACATCCTTGATTTTAATCGTTTTTCCAACTGGTAAGATTTTTTCTTCAGGACTTTCGGTATATTTATCAGTCTCCTTTGTCTCCTTATGGTAAATCAGTTTTTCTTTTGGATTTAATAATAACCTGTCATCTTTCTCAGCCATATTGAGGGTCCTGATATCAATTTTTCCTTCTTCAAGTGTAGCTGATATTGTTTTTTCTTCAGGATATGCCTTAACATTAAAACGAGTCCCCAGAGCACGTACTTCAATCCCTTCAGTTTTCACAATAAAAGGATGCAGGCTGTCCTTTGCTACTTTAAAATATGCTTCACCAACGAGTTGCAGAGATCTTGTTTTCTGGCCATAATCTTCTCCGTAAGTAATTTTGGTACCTGCATTTAACCATATCTGAGTATTATCAGCCATTCTGATCATACTTCTGGCACCCAGCGGGGTATAAACTTCGATTGACCGGGATGCGATAGCAGGAATCTTCTCTTTTGGCCTGACCAACAGCCACCATGTTAATGCTGACCCCAGTCCGAAAATCAATAACCAAGAAGCGGCCAGCTTCAGATATCTTAAAATCCGGGGTTCTTCATCCTTTTGTCTGATGAAAGGGATGCCTGATAAATTTATTTTGAATTTGTTCCATGATTCCTCAATCTGTATTGAAGAGACAGACTGATTTACACCCGACAGTATCCATGAATCTCTTAGTTTGTTGAAATGTCTCCGGTTTTCATCACTGGCACTTAACCATTGTTTTAAACGTGCCAGATCATCTTCAGTAATTGAACCGGTGAAATAACTGACAATCAGTAAATTAATTTCGACATTATTTGATTCAGCTTTTTCCATGGAACTTGTTCTATTAGTGAAGACACTAAAATTTTATTTCCTGATGAATGTATTTGTTAAAAAAGATTAAATATTTTTTTCCAGGGCAGCAGTTATTTTCTGAAGGGCTCTGTAGATGTGAGTTTTAACAGTATTCTCTGATAATCCAAGTTTAGCTGCAATCTCTTCGTTACTTAATGAATCAAACCTGCTCAGGCGAAATATTCTGCGGCATTGTTCCGGCAGTTCATCAATGGCCTGTTTTATTATTTCCCCTGTCTCGTCTGAAAATATTTTTTCAATCAGATAATCATTATTCTCATAATTATCAGAAATGAATTGCAATGCCTCTTCTGAACTGAGAATGTTTACAGTCTCTTTTCTGGCCATTTGATGACGCACGATATTAAGAGCATGATTATGGACAGATTTGAAAAGATATGATTTAAATGATTCTTTAACTGAAATTTCCAACCGGTTTTCCCAGATCTTAAGAAGTACATCCTGAACCACTTCTTCTGACTGTTGCTGGTGTCCGGTTATTTCGTCAGCATAACGGACAAGAGGTCTGAAGCTGGTTTTATAAACTTTTTCCAGGGCACCTACATCACCATTTCTGATTTTTTGCCAGTACAGGTCGAAATCCAGATTCATTCTAAAAATAACCTCCTTTAAAAATCATATAATTTAATACCACTTTGATATATTAAACCAACCGTTGATGTTTCTCCTGAATTACCCCACGCCTAATGGTAGCCAGGCGAAAAATCTGTCTTTAAGGTGTGGTGAAAAGACAAACAATTCTTTTAAATATCTCATAGTACAAAAAATCGCGTTAAGGAATTAAAAAATTATGTCAAAAAAAAATTTAACGATCATAGAAAAGAAAAAACGCAATTCAAAAAGAGAAGAATGAAAATTGCAAAAAGTTAGTTTCTCAGAATTTCTATCATTTCAGTTATTGCTTCAGTATCAGAAGTATCTTTTACCGGTGAAAGTGATAAAAGGGACCGCACTTTGTTAAGATCATCTCCTGTAATATAGTCTTTGCCTATCATAATACAGTATAACACAGCTGTTTTGAGGGTGTTTGCCTTGACCCTGAATGTGTTCAGGCTGTTTCTGGCCGGGAATATGTGTACAAATCTCAGCATGTCATCATAATAGTTAACAGCCCATTCAGAGCCGTCAGATAATGTGATTATTTTGCAGCTGTCTGGCTCCGTTTTTATCCACAGCCTGAAAGACTCCTTCCCTGAAAGCTCTTTCTGCAAGAGAAATCCCATTATTTCTTTACATATATCGGAAATTGTAAGTGAACCGGAATGGATGTCCATTACTGATGTGCCCAGGTGTTTTATTTCTCTTATGAGATTTTTAATGTCGGCAGCAGGTTCCTCTTTTATTCTGCGGTTTATAAACTCCTTTATGAATCCAAGATGATGCTTCAGTGGATTGAGCAAAAATGGTTCAGGTATCTGATGGTCAATATCCATACAGCAAAGTTAATCTTAAACCGGGATATATAGATGAGTTTTTGTAACCCGGAAGATAACTATCAGCTGTTTGATGACTCAAAAGTGTAGTGGTCACAAACGGTAATAAAAAAGAGAAACAACTTGTCAGGCACTTATCCTGTTATAATAGATGACATCCCTCTTTTTCTGCCTCTATAATGGCTTGCTCCGACCATATACTTGATTGAACTTCTCCGATATGCATTTTTTTTAGAAAAAACATGCATATACGCGATTGCCCGATCCCTCCGCCTATGCTGAGAGGCAACTGATTTCCAAGCAGCAGGCTGTGAAACAAGAGTTTCTTTTTATATGTACACTCTCTGATTTCCAGTTGCCTTTCGAGGGCCTCTTTACTGACACGGATTCCCATTGATGAGATTTCAAAAGCTGACTTTAATACCGGATTCCATAATATGATATCACCATTCAGGCCAAAATATCCCTCTTCGTTCATTGTACTCCAGTCATCATAATCAGGAGCACGACCGTCATGAGGTTTTCCGTTGCTCAGGTTGCCGCCTATTCCAATGATAAAAACAGCTCCGTATTGCTGTGCAATTTTTGTTTCGCGTTGTTTCGATGTCAGATCTGGATACAACCGGAGAAGCTCTTCTGAGTGAATAAAATGAATCTTGCCGGGTAATTCAGGTGTACATTCCGGATACCTTCTGCAGATATCTGATTCCGTTGCCAAAAGTGCTTCATATATACATTCAACAGTTGATTTTAAGTATCTTATGGTCCTTTGCTCAGGTAAAATACATTTTTCCCAGTCCCACTGGTCGACATATATTGAATGTATGCGATCCAAATCTTCATCAGGCCTTATGGCTCTCATGTCAGTAAGTAAACCTTTTCCAGGTTCAATGCGGAACTCTTTCAGCCGCATCCTCTTCCACTTGGCAAGCGATTGAACAATCAAAGCTTTCTGCCCTTCAATGCCTTTTATTGAAAATCCAACAGGTTTTTCGATACCATTTAGATCGTCATTGATTCCCGTTCCGTCAAGAACTGCGATAGGGGCAGAGACATTGATAAGATTGAGATTACGTGCCAGTTTTTTTGAAAAATTATCTTTTATATAACAGATTGCCTCCTCATTTCTTAATAAATCTGTGATTGTTGAGACCTGGTCCTGAATAGTTACTGGCATCATAAATAATCGGCTTTTAAATAGTAATTTCTTTTAATAATAAAAAGGCTGTCTCAAAAGGTTCTAATCCTTGTTTACCCCTAAATCCCACTGACGCTCCGGTCAGCGCCGGCCTAAAGGGGACTTGTTGAATACCAATCTCTTACAAAACCCACTTTAGGGAGGCTGGGGGTAATGAAGGGCTTTTGAGACAGCCTCTTCAGTTTTTAGTTAATTATTTACTTCAATCTGACTTAACCGTCCTGACTTTGACTGAGTTGTTATAAAAGTTGCTGGTTAATTATTATACAGGTTGCTTTTTTATTAATTGATGCAAATGTAGACATAATAATTACAAAACAAAGAAAAAGGCATAAATAAAATTAACAAAACGCTTAAAAAATAAAAAAACACTTAACGAAATGAATCTAAATTGTTAATCAGGAATTAATTTGTAGAACTGAATGATCTGTAAAGAGAAGTGCAGGAGACATATTATATTAATCTGTTGGTAAGGAAACTTCAGCAGTCTTTCAGATTCATTTTGTGTTAAAAAAACATAATACATTCATAACCTGTAAATCTCACAGGGTCAGTAAAATAATTTTATTCTATATTTATATATTGATTTTTCTAATTAGTTACTAATCATTGTATTTATATTACTTTTTTATGAAGCAGAAGAGTATCTATTTGATAATTGTCCTGGTAATATTTGTTGTTTCCGGGACCAAAGCAGAGACAAAAAGCAGCAGATCATTCTATACGAATAAACCTGATGACAAGGAAGCGATATGGTTCACCAGCGACAATTTTTTAATAACTGCTGATGGGAAAACCGATATCTCTGATGCCCTTCAGGGTGCTATCAATAAATTGAAACTTGAAAGAAATTTCGGTATCATCTTTATACCTGAGGGAACCTATACAATATCGCGAACAATTTATATACCGGCAGCCATCAGAATAATCGGTTATGGAGAAAAACGACCATTGATTGTCCTGAAAAAGAATACTCCTGGTTATCAGTCAGATGTTACTACCGACAAGGGAAAGGCAAATTATATGTTCTGGTTTACAAGCAGTGTTGTTGAGCCGGGAAAACAGGTGAATGATGCAGGTGCCGGAACTTTCTACAGTGCCTTATCCAATATAGATTTAAAAATTGAAGACGGGAATCCTTCAGCAGTTGCATTGCGTACTCACTATGCCCAGCATAGCTTTGTTTCTCATTGCGATATTTTAATAGGCAAGGGTAAAGCCGGACTGTTTGATATTGGCAACGAGATGGAAGATGTCCGCTTTTTCGGTGGCGATTATGGCATCTATACAACCAAGGCCTCTCCCGGATGGCAGTTTATGATGCTTGATACATATTTTGAAGGGCAGAGGAAAGCTGCAATAAAAACTCAACAGGCTGGATTCACAATCGTCAGAATGGTTGTTAAAAATGTACCTGTGGTGATAAATGTTGACTCAAATTATTGGGAAAAACTGTTCATGGAAGATTGTCTGCTTGTGAATGTGGCTGGTCCGGCAATCACTTTTGACAATGAGGGTAATGCAAATATGCAGATCAACCTCCGGGACGTTGTCTGCCAGAACGTTCCTGTACTGGTCGGTTATCTTAAGAGCAAAACTCAAACCAGGGCACCCGGGCAGATATATAAAGTCAATAAATATATTTATGGTTTACAGATGAATGATCTGGATAACGCCCCAAAGTCTGAAACGGTATTCGAAACGGAAATTCTTAAAAAGCTTCCTCAGGTAAAAGCGACAGATATTCCAGTTCTGCCTGCGATGGAATCGTGGGTAAATGTTAAGGAGCTGGGAGCAAAAGGAGACGGAGAGAATGATGATACGAAGATCATCCGGGATGCCATTGAAAAATATCAGGTTATTTATTTTCCTCAGGGATTTTACCGTGTAAGCGAGACCATAAAACTGAGATCAAACACATCACTTATAGGTCTGCATCCAATTGCAACCCAGATCATCCTTGGTGAAAGTACCCCGTCATTCAGTGGTTTTGGTTCACCTGTCCCAATGATAGAGACTCCGCAGGGAGGCTTAAATATAATTACAGGGATAGGTATTTCAACAGGTGAGTACAATTATCGCGCCGTTGCATGCAAATGGATGTCAGGTGAGAAATCGTTATTGGATGATGTGAAATTTGTTGGTGGCCACGGCACAATGAAAAAAGGACCTTATGTGCCATGGGGCGGTTATGGTGATCAGAACAGGAAGCCAGTACCTGTAATGGGCCCTGATCCTGCATGGGATACCCAATACTGGAGTCTTTGGATCACAAACGGAGGGGGCGGAATATTTAAAAATATATGGACAGCAAACAGTTATGCGACTTCAGGGATGTACGCGTCCAATACTTCTACTCCCGGCCGTATTTATGCAATGTCGGTGGAACACCATGTGAGAAACGAGGTCAGGTTCAATAATGTATCAAACTGGAAAGTATATGCCTTGCAACTTGAGGAAGAGAGCAGGGAAGGACAAAGCTGTCAGCCAATGGAGATAGAAGATTGCAGCGATATGGTGTTCGCAAATCTTTACATGTTCCGGGTAATAAGGTTCAAAACACCATATCCCTATTCGGTCCGATCATGGGACTGTAGAAATATTGAAATGCTTAATGTGCATAATTACAGCCAGATAAAATATACAACCGATAATCCTCTTTTCGACATAAACACTAATATTGAGGTGCGTCCTACTGAGATAGCCAGATTATTAATTACCGGTAACACGCAGAAAAATTATTACGCCAGGTCTGAAGGAGCTGTTAAGATGCTGGCCCGCGGATTTGAATTTGCCGAAGGGGCATGCAGCGACTCCAAAGGCAATGTTTATTTCTCCGAACAAAGGTTAAAGCGGATATATAAATTCTCATCAGAAACAAATTCTCTTTCATTGCTTGCCGATTTCCCATGGGAGCCTCTGTCGCTGGCTTGCGATTCAAAAGGTAATCTTCTTGTTGTGTTCAGATATAATCCGCAATTTGGTCTAATGATAAACGGAGAACAGGAAAAATATTCCAATCCCCCCGATGCATCAGGTACATCATTCAGCAGTTGGGGAAATTCGGGTTTTGGAACTCTGGTTTATTCCATTAACCCCGACGATCCTGATGAAACAATAACATTACTGAAAAAAGTTTCGGTGAACTCTGTAAACAATATATATAAGGCGTTATATCCATCGAACCGGTGGAGAGACTATCATGATTTTAACAAGGTTTCACTCAACAGGAATGAAGAATGTTTTATTGCCCCCGACGGAGTTTCAATTATCCCGGTTTGCTATGATCTGGCCCGGTCGTGTGCTCTGGTTCAGGCTTTCCCCGGAAAGCCTCTGTATGCAACTGATGAATACGATAAACGAACAGTAAAGCTGGATGTGGATGCTCATGGATATCTTTCAAACCTGGATTATTTCGTTGAAAAAGGGGAATTTAGTTCCATACCTGATAATAGTGGTAATGTTTATGTTGCTGATGGTAACGTCTTTATCTTTGATAAGAACGGAAAGCCGACGGGAATGATACAGACTCCTGAACGTCCGTCTACACTTGCATTTGGCGGAAAAGATAATAAGACACTTTTTATTACAGGCCGATCTGGATTATATTCTGTGGATATCAGTATTAAATAAAGATAAAACCCTATGAAGAAAAACCTTCTTTTAACATTCACCAAGCTATTGTTTCTGGTAATTATTTGTCAGGGATTTATAGTTAACGGAAAAGCTCAAAAACCTTTATTCAAGGTACTCGTAGTGGCTTCGGCTGATCCCGACCACGATCCGATGATCATAAAATCAAAAGCCTTTCTGGAGAAGATAGGAGCAGAGAATAATTTTGAGGTATATTTCAGTCGTGATGCAGATTTGATCAATGACGAAAACCTCTCTCATTACCAGGTCTTTGTTCAGCTGCACCTGGCTCCGTTTGATATGACACCACAGCAACAGGCCTCCTTACAGAGATTTATTTCAAAAGGAAGGGGATGGGTTGGTGTTCATGGAGCAGGACTTACCGGGAAACAGTTTATTGTTCCCGGGATGAATTATTGGCAGTGGTTCGAGAATCTGATGGGCGATGTTGTTTATTCACCTCATCCTGAAAAGCAAACAGGATCAGTGGTTGTAGAGGACAGGACTCATCCGGTGATGAAGAACCTTCCGAAGTCTTTTAGTATACTCGATGAATGGTATGAGTATGACAGAAGTCCCCGCCAAAATGTACATGTCCTGGCCACCGCCGACGAGACTTCATACAAACCAGCCATTCCAATGGGTGATCATCCTATAATCTGGACTAATCCTTCTTATGACCGGGCAATCTTTATTGGGATAGGTCATGATGTAACAGCCTGTTCAGATCCGAACTTTACCATTCTTATTCGTGATGCCATATTGTGGGCTGCTTCTCCGGTAGAGAACAAGGAACAGGCTGATCTTGACAGGTCTCTTCAGCAGAAGATAACAATTTTGGCAAACCAGGTGGCATATGATATCAATGGGCCTAAAATGGCCATTATTAAAAGTGACAAAAAATTACCACCCTCTGCACTATTCGATATTGTAGACGCATCATCCTTCGAGAAGGTTTTTTCAGGAACAATCAAACAGGGCGAAACGATAAAGGAATGGAATCCTGCACTCTTTTATTCGCAAGCCGATTTTTCATCATTTCAGAAACCAGGAAATTATAAAATTGTTGTTAAAGCAGGCGGAGCGGAATTCTCTTCTTATGATTTTACAATTGAAGAGAAAGCCCTTGGAAAGACAGCAATTCCTGCTATCATAAATTTCTTCTATCACCAGCGGGCTGGCTCACCTCAGGAGCAGGAGGCTGATAAAGATATCGTGCTTTTCGGGAGCAATAAAACAGTCGATCTTCATGGTGGCTGGTGTGATGCTTCAGGTGATATAAGTAAATACTTTTCGCACCTGGCCTATACAAATTTTATGTCGCCGCAGCAGATACCTCTGGTTACCTGGTCAATGGTGAATACTGCCGAGACAACCTCCGGTTTGCTTAAAGAGATTAATGCTGAGCAGGCTCTGAAGGATGAAGCTCTGTATGGTGCAGATTACATAATGAGATCGTTGTCACCTGAAGGTTATTTTTATATGACGGTTTTTACCTATTTCAATAAAGATCCGAAAGCACGCCGGGTTGTTGGTCTGCTGGCCGACAGCAAAACAACTTCTGATTATCAGTGTGCCTTCCGTGAAGGAGGAGGAATGGCAGTGGCTGCTCTTGCGCGTATCTCACAGTGGAAGAGGGATGGTGATTTTACCTCACAGCAGTATCTTGCAGGAGCAGAACGGGCTTTTGATCATCTTCTTAAAAACAGCACGAAGTATGCGGATGACGGAAAAGATAATGTGATTGACGATTATTGTGCACTGATGGCTGCTTCAGAGCTCTGGATAGCCACAGATAAATCTTTTTATCGCGATGAAGCACGAAGGCGTGCGAAAAACCTTGCCGGAAGATTATCAGCAAAGGGCTATTTCATTGCCAATGATGCTGATCGTCCTTTCTGGCATGCTGCCGATGCAGGTTTGCCAATAATATCCCTCGCCCGTTATCTCGATAAGGAAACTGATATTAAGTATCGCAGGATTGCACTTGGAACAATTAAAAAGGCACTTGATTATAATCTTAAAGTCACGGGTGAGGTCACAAATCCTTTTGGTTATCCGCGTCAGAGTTTTCTCTATAAAGGGAAGGTTCAGAACGGTTTTTTTATTCCTCACGAAAACGAGAGCGGATGGTGGTGGCAGGGTGAAGATGCACGGCTCGGATCTCTTGCAGCTGCGGCTATCGTTGGTGGACGCCTTGTTTATCCTGGCACAGCAGCATATGGGGTTACCAGGGAGCTGGCTGACTATGCAAGCCATCTGATTTCATGGGTGCTGGGCTGCAATCCTTACAATATCTGCATGATGTACGGTTACGGTCGCAATAATGTTCCTTATATGAGTTCGATGTATGGACATGGATCGGGAAGGGGAGGAATATCCAATGGAATTACAGGAAAGGATGGAAATGGAGATGGCTCTGGGATCGATTTTAAAATGGAAGATAATGGCAATGAATGGAGATGGAGCGAACAATGGATTCCTCATACAGGTTGGTTCCTGCAGGCTGTGGCCGCAATGTCGTCAGATAAACAGTAATTATTAACAGTAAGCTAATTCACTAACATATAAACAGATAATATTGTAATCATGAAGAATATATTCATAAAATCAATTGTACTTACGGGTATGGTTATGGCAATACTCACCTGGAGTGCCGATAGTTTTGCCAATAAACCAAAATTTAAAGTACTGGTTCTTACCGAACGTGGTGGCGACCACGAGGGTTTTGTGGTTGCTGCTCTTGACTGGCTTAAGGAGTATTCAGAAGAGAAAAATTTCGAAATAAAAGTCATAAATCATGCAACTGAAATTGACGAGGATTTTTTATCTCAATACAAATTGATTATTCAATTGAATTACCCTCCTTATACTTGGGACGAAAAATCAGAAGCTGCATTTATTAAATATATCGAGGAAGGACGCGGCGGCTGGGTCGGGTTTCATCATGCTTCATTACTTGGTGAATTTGACGGGTATCCCATGTGGAATTGGTTTTCAGATTTCATGGGGGGAATAAGGTATCAGAATTACATAGCTACTACGGTTACTGCGACTGTAAATGTTGAAGACAAAAAGCATCCGGTTATGAAAGGTGTTTCCCCATCATTCGTCATTCCGGGCGAAGAGTGGTATACGTATAATAAAAGTCCAAGACAAAATGTTCACGTGCTTGCTTCAGTGGATGAATCTTCGTATAAGCCTGATTCTGACATTAAAATGGGTGATCATCCGGTAATATGGGTTAACGAAAAGATGAAAGCACGGAATGTCTATTTTTTTATGGGACATCATGCCGGCCTTTTTAAATCGGATGACTACAGAAAAATGGTTGCAAATGCCATCATGTGGGCCGCCGGGAAGTAATATCTGAAAAACACAAACATGTATGTAAATGTGTGGATTCCACACAACCATTAAAAATAAATTATATAAGAATGAAAATAAAAACACTAATATGTATAAGCTTGCTATCTGGTTTATTGTCAGTTTTATCAACGGTTGTTTCAGCTCAGTTTCCCAGATTTAAAGCACTTGCCTTTTATTCAACACATGTAGAGACTGATCACGTGAATTTTGCCTGGGAAGCTATAACTTTTTTTAAGGACCTGACTTCAGGAGAAGGCCTGGTAGTCGATACAACCAGTAATATGGGTGATCTGAACGATCAGAAACTTAAGGATTACTCTGTAGTGATAATGATTAATGATTTTCCTCATAATCAATATCAGCGTGATGCTTTCAGACGGTATATGGAAAATGGCGGAGGCTGGTTCGGTTTTCATGTGGCTGCTTATAATGATAAAACAACCGGGTGGCCCTGGCTGAATGAGTTCCTTGGATGCGGAATCTTTTACAGGAACAACTGGCCCCCGCTGCCTGCCAAACTTGTAATAGACGATAAAAATCATCCTGTTACAAAAGGGCTGCCAGATTCTTTTATCTCACCGATAAATGAGTGGTATCAGTGGAATCCGAGTCCGAGGAAGAATAAGAACATTAATGTACTGGTTTCTCTTTCTCCGGATAACTATCCTTTAGGATTAAAAGATATTGTTTACGAGGGCGATTTTCCTGTTGTATGGACAAACACAAAATACAGGATGATCTACATGAACATGGGGCATGGAAAAGGAATTTTCAGTGATCCTACCCAGAATAAACTCATTATTGCAGGACTGCGCTGGGTAGTTGCTACTGATAAAAAGGGTAACGTATTTGAGAAGAAATAAGTTAAGCCAGTTTTATTTTTCCTGTTATTCCGGAAGCTGCAGCAGCATCAAGCAATACTTCGCAATTTGGGTGTAACTGAACTACTGATGCGGGAATATCAGTTGTTACAGGGCCCAAAATGGCTTTTTCGATGATCTCAGCTTTATGTATGCCTTTAGCTATCAGAATAATCTTGCGGGTGTGCATTATGTTTTTTATTCCGCGTGTCAGTCCGCCAAGGACAGTCCCGGCAGGTACCTGTGTTTCGCGACGAACACGAGCTTCAAAGTCGGGATCCATAGGTGATACCCATGTCTCGCTTTCAAAGGGTGTCCCCGGTTGATTAATTCCGATGTGCCCGTTACCTCCAATGCCAAGCATTTGCAGATCGGCTCCACCGCGTTCGGCCAGACGTTTCTCAAATAATGAACATTCAGCTTCAAAATTATCCGACATAGTGGGA
>Ga0116171_10004701_pt1 | contig 12221 bp, 12 predicted proteins | sample AD_JPNHW2_MetaG_FD_89798 | JGI IMG/M metagenome (GOLD analysis project Ga0116171, IMG submission 89798) | Active sludge microbial communities of municipal wastewater-treating anaerobic digesters from Japan - AD_JPNHW2_MetaG | ecosystem: Engineered > Bioreactor > Anaerobic > Digestate | place...
ACCGAGAAAAAGGCGATGACTGCTGCGAGGAGGTCCATGGAGGAATGGATTGCCTCTGAGATAATACTCACCGACCCGATGGCAAATCCCACGGCAAATTTAAGAACCACAAGCCCGGTGTTGGAGATCACCGACAGGTGTGCGGTCTGCTCCTTTAACCGGTTTGCAGCCTCTTGTTTATCGGGAGTATCGTTCATGTACATCGTCCCGTAGTTGATTTGCTCTGGAAGCGTCCTGCAGAATACGCTCCGGTATCAGTGTCCGGTCTTTCCATAGACTTTTTCCGGGTCAAAGATCTTCTGCCCGAGAATTTCACCGTTAAGGGTCCGGTAAAAACAGCTCCGGTACCCGGTATGGCAGGCAGCCCCGGTCTGTTCCACCTCGTAAATCAGGCAGTCCTCATCGCAATCGACCAAAATCCGTTCTACTTTCTGGAAATGCCCGCTCTCCTCTCCCTTTTTCCAGAGCTTTTTCCGGCTCCTGCTGTAGTAGTGGGCATACCCGGTCGTTTCCGTGAGGTGTACGGCCTTGTCATTGGCGTATGCCATCATGAGTACTTCCCGGGTTTTTGCATCCTGCACAATCACCGGGATAAGTCCCCCATCGGAAAATTTTAGAGATAGCATGTTTATACTCCCCCGGTGAGGAGGGACATGAGAGTAAAGAGGAGATCCCCGCAGAAGATGGCCATGATAAGCCCGGCGGCGATCGGGACGATGAACGGAACCGCATACGAGATCCAGACATTCCCTGCCTTTTTGTATATTCCCAGTTCATTCTCGTACTCCTCAGGGTGCTCCCGGAGATTCTTGGTATAGATCCTGCCCTCGTCCGAACGCATCCGGCGCAGAGAGTCCCAGAACCCGATAAATTTCCGTTCGACGTTACCGTTCTTCTCGGTAAAGTCCTCCATCACAAAGCCCCAGGACTCCTGAATTTTGTCGCCCTTGACCGGGAATCCGAAGAACATATACTGGAGCGGTGCACGATTTCCTTTTGCGATATTAATCAGGAATATCCCGACAGGGGCAACCAGGTTGAGGAACAGTGCGTTGATCAGCACGGAGAATGCGAGGAACCCGATAGGGGAAGCTTCAAAGGGCGGCGTCAGAGGAAGGGGCATCATGGGGTATGTCGGGATGCAGAATGCAATGAAGATGAGCGCCCAGGCGTCGGCCCCGCCAAACAGGTGCATCTGCCCGAATACATAGAAGACTCCGCAGAAAATTGCCGCAAGGGCGATATAGTATCCGGGAACCCCCCAGATCCCGCCCATGCTCATGTAGAACGCAGCTATGGCAAGGATGATGACGATAAGCACGAAATACCAGCGGCTCAGTACATCTTCTACATCAGTTCCGGCCAGCGACTCTTTTTTCATCTGTTTGGCTTTAAGTTTCCGGACCGGTTTTTTCTTGTATTCCCGGTATGAGATGTAGGATAAGAGCCCGGCAAAGAGGACAAACCAGGGAACCAGCTGGAACTCTATGGCCTTTGCCCCGGACACAAGGGGTATGACAAACCATGAAAGAATCGGCAGGACAAGCACAAGTGCGAGGTACGCGAAATTAAACGGTACCTCCGGGTCCCGGTTGTCGATGTAATCCGCAAAAAAGAAGCTGGCGATCAGGGCAAGATACCCTGCAATCAGGCTGAAATTTCCCGTCTGCTGGTAAAAAAGGACAATGGCAGCCGAGATGCCGACAACAAGCATCGGGTACCAGGTTTTAAACGGTACGCGGCGGTCCCTTATATCCAGGTACGAGGCATAGACCAGGGTAGCGAGAACCGCAACAGCGGAAACGACGAGCGGGTAAAATATCATAGATACCAGCTACGTTAGAGTTCCTATGACTTATGCATGGCGATTCCCGGATCCGGGATGTTATAAAGAGGCACACTGGTACGGGGGGGTTTTGCATTCAACGTGCGTGATACAAAAAACCGGGTGCTGATTTCTGCGGATAATTCCGTAAATATATAATAGGTTTGTTGTAGTATATGTGAATGGTACTGATATTTATCCTCCGGGAAGAGACACTGTCCCCCGATTCCCGGATTTACCTGTGAGATGAGCAGAAAAATGGAACTGCAGGAACTACTGGAAACTATCCTTAAAGGATCGAAATATCTTGGTACTTACTCTCTTTCAGATTTGCTCCCCTTTGCGGCATCCCGGCACCTGAATGCGATTGCCGTGGCAAAAGAGGGAAGCCGTGCGTATTACCTCGCCTTCCACAACGGGGAACCGGAAGGTGCGATTTATCAGGATATTGAAGGTACCCTGTATGGTGACAACGCAGTCGTCCATATCCGTTCCGGCAGGAATTATGTTCTTTGCGATGTACGGCCTGACATTATCGAGGCACTGGTGATGGGATGCCGGATATTTGAAAAAACCCACCTCCGGAAAAATATCACCTATTCGGTTCCGGAGATTGGCAAGAGACGCGAAGGGATCGGCGTAGTCACTCTCACCGTCAGGAGAGAGAAAAGACCCCAGAACGGCATGCGTGTCTCTCTCAGAAAAGATGGCAAGATCGTGGGAAGCGATATCACGACAGGAAATGGCGAAGTGAGTTTCCGGGTGATGCACGGGGAATATACCTGCCTTGTTCAGGATCGCTCCCAGACGGTGACGCACTTCCGGCTTCTCTTTGATGAAACCGCCCCCGCCCATATCCTGGATCTTTAACCGGGTCCGGAGCCTGCTCCATTTTCTTGTGTGTGCTGACGGCGATCTGCCGGCAAACAAGACGAAATCCTTTAATTATATTATAACAGACTAATCGCTCATGAAGATTGGACGCGAGGATTTTGAAGCGTTGATCAAAGGGGAGAAGGATATCACCCCGTATATCGAGCTTGATCCGCTTGCAGGCACCTACTCGGTTTTTGGGGTAAAAACGGCAAGCAACCCCAATTACCTGATTAAGGCAATTTACGACATGTACGAGTCCCACCTCAACAAGAAACTTGCAGTAAAGGCGGTCCGCAAGCTCTTCAGGTCCGTGGGGATGGGCTCTCTTGGACTGAACAATCTTTTGAAAAAATTTGGAATGGAACTCTCCCCTGCAGAGTTCCTGATGCTGGTCTTCAAGCTCCAGCACCAGCAGGGATGGGGGGCCCCGTTCGAACTTGTGGAGCAGAGCGAAAAGCGAATCATCCTGCGTACAAAGCATACCTTCGAAGCCGAAATCCTCAAGGACTGGAAGATGCCGGTCTGTGGCGTTCATCAGGGATGGATCGAAGGAGTGATGATGGCAGTGACCGGCAAGAACTGGTACTGCCTTGAACGCAAGTGTGTCGCAAACGGTGATGACTGCTGTGAATTTGTGATCGATCAAGTGGATCCCAGCTGGAAATTCAAGGCGCAGTCTGTTGTCAAGGGAGATTCAGCCATCACGGAGTTTATCGATCACCGGCCCGTTGAAGGGACGATCAAGCTGATCGATGATCCTGTGGTCATAATGCCGAGGTTTGTCTTTACATCCATGATGAATTCGCTCAAAAAGACCATGGGAGAACTGCCTGCTGGAGGGGTGAACTACCGGGCCTATATGGATATGGGCAAAGAGAATGTCGAACATTACAAGAAGATGGGGATCACCCAGCCAAATGTGCTTTCCGACATGGCATTCACCTTCTATTCCCAGATGGGATGGTTCAGGCTCGTAAAGAGCGAATGGAACGAGGCGAAAAAAGAAAAGACCATTACGCTTGAACATACGGTCGAATCCGAAGCATTTGGCAATACCGGGAAGAACGTTTGTTATTGTACTGCCGGCCTTCTTGCGGGAATTATCGAGGGATCGTTTGGGATTAAGGTCCAGTGCCGCGAGATAAAATGCCGGTCAAAGGGAGACGAATTCTGCGTCTTTACCGTCACCAATAAACCCGAATAAGCACGGCAGAGTTTTCACATTTTTGCAAGATGGGGGGGTCAGGGGACCCGGATCAGATCCCTTTTTTTCGTGGATTTCCTGTCAGAATCGCAGGAATTTTGAAATTGCTCCTCGTTTGTCTTTTCTGGAACGGGGATGCCGATGAAAAAACTGTTTTATCTCGTGGAATCCGCCATGACGGTACATGCAGATCCGTGGAGTACAAAAATCTATATTTAAATAAGGTTACCTCCTATTGTTAAACCGGGATTACCTGTTTCTCACTGTGAACACTATGCCTGGCATTAATACGATCCTGATTGTGGAAGATGATGAGATTATCTCCAACCTTATCAGCGTGATCCTGGAAAAAAAAGGGTATGGTGTCGTTGACAAGGTGGTAACCGGGGAGGATGCCATTATGAGAGCGGCTGAATTTCAGCCGGATCTCGTTCTTATGGATATCAATCTTGCAGGAGTACTTGATGGCATTACGGCAGCCCGGTATATTTACGGGATTTTTCGCATCCCGGTAATCTTTTTGACCGGCCAGTGCGATGACACGATACTGTCCCGGGCAAAAGTTGCAGAACCCTATGGGTTCATCCTCAAACCGTTCAATTCAAACGAGATTGTCTCGAATATCGAGATTGCCCTGTATAACCACAATATGCGCAAGCGTTTCTATGACAAAGCCGCGCTCTGGGATATGAAGAAGATCATGGCGGCTCTTGAATCGGTGATAATTACGGATATCAAGGGGCGGATTATTTTTTTAAACCCCTATACCTGCCGGCTGCTTGATGTCCTTGAGAAGGATGCACTGGTAAAACCGTTGAAAAGCGTTCTTGTTCTGGTAAACAAGCAGACCGGGGAGCGGATCAACGACCCGGCGCTGGACGTCATCCGGGATAAAATTGTTGTGAACTATGAGCTTAACACCGTCCTTGTCTCGCTTGCCAATAAAAAACGGTTTGTTGCGCTGACTGCACGCCCGGTAAAGGATGACAAGAACGAGATGATCGGTGTATCCGTTCATATCCGGGAAAAAACGCCCACTGAAATAAAAATGGCAGAAAGGATCTAAATTTGTTGACCTGTTCCGGCCAACCCGGACAGGGATATAAAAAGGGAACCTTACTTTTCTGATTTCTTTTTAAAGAGTGCCTTTGAGAACCGCTCGATAAATCCTTCACGGGCTGCCGCTTTTGCTGTGTCGTCCGCATATGCCACCCCGATGAGGCCTGAAGCGATCTTATGTATCGCTTTTGAGGCAGTGGAGTCGGGGTATTTGATAACAATGGGTGTCCGTGATGCCGCCGCCCTCCGGACATTGGAATCCTCAGGGATAATGCCGATAACCTTTACCCCGAGAACCTTCTCCATTTTCTTTGAGATGACCTCGCTCTTGTCCTGATCCACGCGGTTGATGATCGTGCCAAGGACATGTCCTCCCACAACCTCCGTAAGGATCTTTGTCTTGAGGGCATCAACAATTGAGGATAACTCCGGATTGACAACAAGAATGACCTCGTCTGCCACCGCAAGCGGAACAACGCCGTCTTTGCTGATACCGGCAGGCGCATCGATCAGCAGATAATCGCATCGTTTTACAATCTCGGATAACACATCGCGTATCTTGTCCGGATCTGCCTGCTGGAATCCCTGGAGGGATATCCCGCTCGGAATAACTTTAAGGCCGGCCGGGCCTTTGTAGATCCCGTCGTCAATGTTATTCTTTCCGGCGAGAATTTCATGTAATGTGACAGGCGCATCCTGCAGACCGAGGATCAGACCGACATTTGCCATGCCAATGTCTGCATCCATCAGATACGTTTCCTTTCCCAGTTTGGCAAGCATCGTGCCCAGATTAACAGAAACAGTGGTTTTCCCTGTACCACCTTTTCCGGATGCGATTGTATAAACCTTGACCATCAGACACCTGTCATCCTAATTATAATCCCTACGATATAGGTATAAGGAAATATTTTATTTATGTCTTTCATATCCGTTTTATATCCACCAGTTTAAAATAGCTTTTGTCTCTTGCACCAGTGCCCGTTCCGATTCCCGCATCAGCGGGAGGGATGTTTTTATCATCAGGATAATGATCGATCCCCGGTGTTCGATATCGAACATTCTGATTCCGTCAGGCTGGGCCCATGCTGAATCCTTATGGACTCCGCAGTACCTGGCGATATTCTCTGCGTTTGGGGCAGATCCGGAAGATGCAAGCAGCAGGCCATCCGCTGTTGCAAGCGTTACCTCTTCCAAAGCGTGTTTTTGTGCAAGTGCAACCAGGCTCTCTGAAAGGCTGGTCATGCCATGGAGGCAGTCTATGTCTTTTGAAGAGGACACCGGTTCTGCAATCGGTACTGGGGTGGCCTCCCGGATTTTTACCGGAATCTTCTGGACCCGGAGGGGAACATGGAATGGTTCTGGTGTGATACTCTGCATTTTTTTTTGTGCGGTTGTCCGGGACTTCCGCGTAAAAAGTGCCGCAGCAATAGCGCAAATGAGCACGATCGCGCCGATAAGACAGAGTATAGTATCGTCAAGACCTGTGATCAGGGAAATAAATGCCACCCTCTTGCTCTTTTTTAGTCCCGCTCCATCAGGTGTTCCAGATGGAGGTTCTTTACCATGGTTTTACATTCATCTTTGAATTTGCCGGTTACTTCTTCCAGATCCATGGTATCAAAGGTATCCAGATCACTTTCGGTTTCTGTGCGGGGGGAACTGTGTTCTTCTTTTGTCTCTTTGTTTCCCGGACGCGAAGGAGGTGTCCGGATTGATGCCGGGGGACCGGTCAGCGGATTTTTCGGACCTACAAGAGGCTGGCGCACTTTTTCCTGAAGATGTCTGGTGAGTACAGCCGGTTTCTCTTTTGGGGAGTTCATGGGGGACGTGTGGTCAGGACCAGTTTTTTTTACAACGGTCCTGTGGACCTGGGGCACGGGAGGTGCTGACGGTTTCTGGGTGGCCGGTGCAGCACGTCCGGTTCTTATTATGCGTTCTGCTTTGTTGAACTCAAGGGATAACTGGATCTGTGCATCGTCGAGTGACGAGAGCGCTGCATCGATCTCATCGTCTGCTAGGGTATACACCAGATTCTCCAGCGCGTCATCGCCTTTGAATGTGCTGTATTCTGCAAGGATACATTTCCCCGATTTCAGCACGAGAGTACTTACTTCATCGCGACAGGAAATACTGCAGATCCCGGAAAACCGTCCTCGTTCCAGTTCTTCAAGAACCTCTCCGGTTTTCTGGTTTTTCTTGATCTCCCGGAATGTTCCGCGGGGAAGTTGCATATTCACTCTAATGGTCGCATTCAACTATATAGTTTCTTTTTTTATAAGCGGGAGTGCCTGATGTTTTGTCATTTCGCTCATCTCTGCCATTTTCACGCGTGTCCGTTTGAGTGGGTAAACAGAGGTGGGCTGATTCCTGCATGGCATACCTTCCTGAAGCGGTCATATATAAAACCAATATTTTAATAAGAAAAGAACAAGAAGACTCATTTATAAGTGGTGAAGACATGCTCAAGCCGTTGTTAGAGGAGTTTTTGAGGGTGGAGGGGGTATCTGCCGCAGTGGTCGTGGGAAGGGATGGTTTTGTGATTGAAAGTGCAGTGTCCGGTAAAGTCGATATTGAGGCATTGGGCGCGATGGCCTCGACCGGCCTTGGCACATCAGAGGCCATGGGAAATACCCTCGGGAAAGGCGAACTGTCCCAGATGCTTGTTGAACTTGAGAAAGGCCCTATTATCCTGGCTCCTCTGTCAGCTGATGAACTGATTGCACTTGTTGCGGATACAACGGCAAATATCGGTCGAATCCGTTACGAACTCAAGAAAAACAAGGAACGCATTGTTGCGGCTCTATAATCATTTTCTTATCTTTCAAGGTTTTTTATGAAACTGCCTGCAGGTACAGAGGGACGTGTCATTATCAATCCCCAGAAAGAGGGGATGCTCCAGTCCCTGATGGCGTTTACCGGGGCCATTGAGATTGATTCCGGCCAGGGACGGGGTTTTCTTCTTACCCGGAACGGAGAACTGGTTGCGGCATATTTTAAGAATCCCCAAGGGGTCTATCGGGGGATAACTGCAGTTCAACATCTTATGGGGGCGCCGGATGCCGGAATTGGTATACCCCAGCAGAATTTTATCATGCGGGCATATGGCTCCAAAGATTTTGCAGAGGCGCTGGACCTGTGTACCCAGGGAGGCCTGCTGATCGAAAAGGAGGCAGAGCCGGAACGCACAGATGGCGATATCCTGGAGATGCCCCCCGATACGCCCCGGCAATCGTCGCCCTCCCTTGATGAAGCAACGCTTACCAAGATCGCCACCCAGTCCGGTGTGATCGCAGTTTCTGCATTTTATGAAGGATTTCCCGTTCGTTCTCTTGGCGAAGAGGATTTCGAGCATGTGGCAGCACGGGCGGAGGATTTTATGCGGGCGGGAACACAAATTGCCGCAGATATGCACCTGGGGCAACCCGATCAGCTGATCCTTGAAACCGCAGAGAGAAAAATAATTATTGCTCCCTGTGGGGATCTCTTCATCTGTATTATTGCCCGTGCGGATGTCCAATTGGGACTTTTGAGGGTTTTGCTCAAGAGCCTCCAGAGTAATGGGGAGAATCTCGTGTGATCTGTCGGGAGACTATTCCAGAGTGTGCGATCGTGCCCGTTTCAATTCAGAGGATAGATATAGTCAAAGATAAAAGAATCTTTTATAAAAATACGCATGCATCGAAGTGTCCGCGTGGAGGCGGTTGAGGTTGACGTCACAAGATGAAGGAGAACAAACTGACATTAGCACTCTTTTAAAAAAAATCCGTGGTGCACATACTCCGGAGGAGAAGCCGGCCACCCCTGCAGAGACCGCACCTGAAAAAAGTGACGGGCAGGAAACGGCAGGAACGCAAAATACCGGGGATTTCTCCGCACTTATTCAGAAACTGGGGATTAGTACTGCCGGCACGGCGCCGGAGCCTGTACCGGAAAAGAACGAAACCCCGGATAGGGGTGTCCCGTCAGAACCCGGAACCGGGAATACTGAAGATGAGGATTTGTTTGAAGATCTGCCTGCACCGGAACCGGTTCCCCAGAACCCCGGACTGAACGGTAATGATGTACGTGAAGTGCTGGGTCGGTTCCTCGCGCAATCGGGGGCTAATGTCCCTCCACAAGCCAAGCCCGATCAAAACGAGGAAGAAGTACCTGAAGCTCCCTCTTCACCAGCGCCGAAACCGAAACCTGCAGTTGAAATCATTGATGAAGATCCCCGCGAACACCAGACATCATCGTTGTTCAGGAAACGCAAAGCAGCCCGAAGCTCTGGAACATCCGATTCACCGAAGGATGAGCGGGACACGGATGATCGGATTATCTCTGTTGATCAGATCTCTGAAATTTCCGGCCTGATCCTTCCCAAAGGTGCCACATTCCAGATCGATGAGATCAAGCTTCGCGGCGGGCTCAATGCCTTCGAGAGCACAGGTACGGGGTCTCTTCCCCCGGAGCTCGCGGATATCTGGAAACGCGAGTTTTCCACGGCAGGGTTCAAGGATCTGGAAACCGAGCTTGCACTCGATCAGGATAAAATCAAAAAGGCCCCCGCAAAGAAATCGGGTTTCTCTGCACTGTTCAGTGTGATACGGGCGGCCACTGAAGAGTATGACCCGAAAATCCACGGGCCTCTTGTGGACCTCTCGTTTGAAATGAAGCCGGGGATCGAAGAGATGGAAATGTACCCGGTCAATGAACCCTATGCATACGTACGGGTGATCTACGACCATGCGACACATGAATATACCTACCAGGTCATCGAACCGATCCTCTCCGAACCAGAAAAAGACCTCTTAAAGGAGCTCAAAGAACGCCTCTTTGAGACGCTTGATATCAACACCAAGGATATTTCAAAAGAGGAGGCGCGGCGCCAGCTACGGGCCTCGGTTGACGACATCCTTGCCGATTACGGCATCAAACTCACCCCGGTCCAGCGCGAGAAGGTTCTCTATAATATGCACAAGGACTTCCTTGGCGACGGCCTGATCGATGCAATCATGCACGACAAATATATCGAGGATATCTCGTGCGATGGCGTCAACACCCCGATTTTTGCGTTCCACTCCAGTTACGAATCGATGAAGACAACGCTGATGTATCACAATGCCGAGGAACTCGATTCGTTTGTGACAAAACTCGCGCAGCGTGCAGGAAAGTACATCTCCATTGCCGAACCTATCCTCGATGCGACCATGAGTGACGGCTCCCGTATCCAGATGACTCTCGGCCAGGAAGTCACCGCTCACGGTTCGACCTTTACCATCCGTAAGTTCAAGGATGAGCCGATTACCCCGACCGATCTCATCGAGTGGCATACGTTTGCTCCTCTCTCCGTGGCCTACATCTGGCTGGCAGTCGAGAACGGCAAATCCGCAATCTTTGCCGGGGGAACTGCTTCCGGGAAGACCACCTCCTTAAACGCGATCTCGCTGTTTATCCCCCCGATGGCAAAGATTGTCAGCCTCGAAGATACCCGCGAAGTAAAACTCCCTCATCCCAACTGGATCCCGAGTGTCACGCGCGATTCGTTTGATACTGCAGGGCGCGGGGAGATCAACATGTACGAGCTCCTGCGTGCCGCCATGCGTCAGCGGCCTGAATACATCATCGTGGGAGAAGTCCGTGGCAAGGAATGCCAGACACTTTTCCAGGCAATGAGTACCGGGCATGTCACCTATTCGACCATCCACGCCGACTCGGTATCCAGTGTTGTGCACCGTATCGAGAACCCGCCCATGGATGTCCCGCGGAACATGCTCTCTGCCCTCGATATCGTCTGTATCCAGGTTCAGGCGCGGATGGGCGGGAAACGCATCCGCCGTAACAAGCAGATCGTGGAGATCCTCGATATCGACCCCAGAACAAACGAACTGATCACAAACGAGGTCTTCCGCTGGAAATCGGCAACAGACGAGATCGCCTACTCCGGGAAGTCCTATATCCTCGAAGAGATCATGGAAGCCCGGGGCTGGAACGAGAACCGTATGCGGGAAGAACTCAAGCGGCGGCAGGAAGTTCTCGAGTGGATGCGGATCAAGAAGATCCGGCACTATAAGGATGTCGCAAAGATCCTGATCTCGTATTTCCGTGAACCGGAAGTCGTTATCGAACGGGTAAGGAAGGATCTGTATGAATAGTTACGAACGGTTCTGCTTCAACCTCCTCGGCATGCGGATGAAGGCAAAGAGGGAGCAGTATTCTCAGCTGAGAAACGACCTGATATCAGCCCGGCTCAAGACCCCGTTTGAAGTATATATCTCAACCGCATTTATCAGTTCGATCATCGTAGGGCTGGTATCTGCCATCTTCCTTGGCCTGCTCACCTGGGTCTTAAAACTCCCCAACCTCATCAAGTACAAAGGAGAAGTTCCGGCATCGATGCTCTTCCTCAACCAGTACGGCCTTATTCTCGGGACCATCTTTGTGGTTGTTTTCTCTCTCCTTGTTTTCGGGGGAATGACTTATGTGGTCTTTTTGGCCTATCCCTCAGTTGAGGCCGGGAACCGGCGCAGGAATATTGACGCAACCCTCCCGTATGCCATCAACTATATCACCTCCATGTCCACCGCCGGTATCACGCCGGCCGAGATCTTCCGCCTGCTGGGGGACAGTCCCATATATGGGGAGAGTGCTGTGGAAGCTCGGTATATTGCCCGGGAGATCGATATCTTCGGGAGAGATTTGATCGATGCGCTTCGGATCGTCTCTGCAAGTACGCCTTCTCACCGAATGAAGGAGTTCCTGCAGGGGGCCATGGCCAGCATCTCCAGCGGAGGAAATCTCACTGAATATTTCCGTACCAAGGCAAACCAGTATGCACTGGAGAACCGTCAGACCCAGAAGCTGTTCCTGGATACCCTTGCCCTCATTGCCGAATCCTATGTAACTGCAATGGTAGCCGGGACCCTGTTTTTGATCATTCTCCAGTCAATCATGTCCGTCCTTGGCGGGGATTCCAAACCGATCTTCCTCTACGTCATCATCTACCTGATGATCCCCTTCGGGACTTCGATGTTTATCATTATGATCAGTTCCATGACCCCGGAGACCTGATATGGCGATCAAAGATACCTTCACGGGCCTGCTCGGACAAAAGAAGGATGTAAATGCTGTCCTTTCAACCCCGGCCCTTACGCGGGCTGAAATGGATGCTGTAGAAGACGAGCTCACCACAATCTCCGGTAAACTCGATACCGAACGAAAGAGCCGGGAAGGGTTTGGCCGGTTTCTCAAGCATCCTTTCAGGGTGCTGACCGAGAA
>Ga0116171_10004705_pt1 | contig 12213 bp, 13 predicted proteins | sample AD_JPNHW2_MetaG_FD_89798 | JGI IMG/M metagenome (GOLD analysis project Ga0116171, IMG submission 89798) | Active sludge microbial communities of municipal wastewater-treating anaerobic digesters from Japan - AD_JPNHW2_MetaG | ecosystem: Engineered > Bioreactor > Anaerobic > Digestate | place...
AAAAGTCAAGTAAAAAGCGCCATTCAAGATAAAATGGCGCAAATACTGATGTTTTATTAAAATTAACTATAACTTTATTACAAAATTAAAATTTAAAAACTAAGTGTTTTCTTTCTTCCTAAATCCTTCAATTAGAAACAAGATCCCGGCTATTAAAGGAACACCGCCCATAATAAAAAGCCACCACTGTGAGATAGAAGCTGACAATAAATATCTCACGCCAAAAACAATAAAAATCCAAGCGCCAATTTTCGGCCACTTCCAAGTTGTTAAAGTTATCATCAAAACCACCAAAGCCAAAAGCCCGTGCATCAAAGAATCGCGCCAAGTAAAGTCTGAGCCGAAGCCTACTAAAATAAAAAAGGCAAAAAAACCGACAACTAAAATTGAAAGCACTCTAGGAAGATAATAAATAATTTTTTTCATAAATTTATAATATTATATTTATATTATAGCAGAAAAATAAAAAACACCCTATTAAAAATGGGGTGTAATTAAACATCAACTAACTATATCAACAATAATATTATTACAACTGCTAAAGCAAAGAGAATAAGCCACGCCAAAGTGACAAAAAGCAAAACAAACGCCTCTCTTTTTAAACCACTTAAATATAGATGAATCGGCCTTCCCAAAACCAATAAACCTGTTATGGAAGCCGAAACAATAAACAAAAGCAGCATAAAAATCGGCACAAGAAAACTAGGCTTGTCGTCAAAAGCATGCTCTATATGGGAAAGCAACAAAGCCACAATGAAAACATAAACAAAAACGCCCAGTGCATTTATTAAACTTTTCAAAATATATTCTGATTTTTTCATATATTGATTAAGATAACGATTCCACGACCACAATACTTTATTTTTAAATGACTGAGAAATTATCCTTGAGCCATTTTAATAAAATATCGGAATCATTTTTTCTATTTTCAGACCCTAAAACAATAACTGCCACCGGCACATCTCCTTGGTTAGTATGAATATTCCATACGGATATTAGAGTTTGTTCAGCCGCGCTAGTTTCCCCGTTTTTAACTCCAATCAAATCCGGACTCCCGATATATTCATTAACATTTTTAAGATTAGGGATGTCTATCGTTTCTCCAATTTTTATAAACCCAACATTATCAAATGCTACGCCTTTACCAATATCAAAAAGAAAGGGGCGTTTATAATAAATATATTGAAGTAATTTTGAGATATCATAAGCCGTAGAAATATTTTGATCACTCACCCCAGAAGCATCAGAAAATTGAGTATCCATCATTTGAAGTGAAGTTGCCTTAATATTCATATTTTTTACAAAAACATCATCACCTAAAAATCCAGAAAGTATTTGCGCAGATTCATTAGATGATTGCATAAGAAGTGGGTAAAGTAAATCAAGGCCAACATAACGCTCCCCTAGAATTGGTTGGAATGTTTCAGAAACATTTGCCAACATTGATGAGGTGACTTTTATAGAACGACCGAGATAAATTATTTCGTGCGCTACAACCCCAGTCATAAGCTTAGTTAATGAAGTAATAGGTAATTTTTCTTCAGCTTTTTTCTCTAAAAGAACTTCACCTGAGGAAAGATCAGCAATCAAAAAGGCTTTTGCATTAACATTAGGAAGAACAGCATTTGTAGCCTTGGGATTAAGTATCCCAAAATTATCATTTTTATTATTTTCTAATACTAAAATGGGAGTTCCAGTTTTAACAAAATTAAATACTACTTTTGCGTCTTCGGTAGATAAACGTATACAACCACCGGAATAATTTTGCGCGACAGGTGTTCCATCATCATAATAAGGCCAACCATGAATAAAATAATTACCATAAAATTGAATACTGTATGGCATCCATACATTTCCTATTGATGAAAAAGCATTTACTGATTTTCCCAGAACTTTATAATTACCCGTGGGCGTTTCCCACCAACTTCTTTCCTTACCTTTTGTTAAAATTTTTATTACCTTATCGGCTACTCCATTTTCATATAATGTGATCTCCATGGTGCGGAGATTTGCTTCAATAAAATTATTCTTATTCTGAATATATCCCATTTTTTGAGTAATGAATTTTTGTTCATCTGGGAATACCATTTCTCCGGTATCAGTAAAAGATATTTGAGATTGAGAAAGTTGAGTATAAAATTCCCTAACTTTTTGCTCATTAATATTTGAGAGATCTAAACGATCGCGCCATAAATAAAAAGTTGCGCCACTAAGCAAAATAATGACACAAATAAAAACAGAGTAAATAAACAAACGCTTTGTCTTTGTTTTATTCAATGATTGATTTTGGCAATCTTTTATGATCCCCAGATCCTGAAAAGCTTTACGTATATCAACTTCTTGCCAACCATTATCAAGAAGAGCTTTATATATATCTTCAATAGTCCTACCAGATGCGAAAGAATCTTGAATATATTTTTTGAGCTCTTCGGTTGCCATATTATTATTTAAAAACCCACTGCCCTAATTTTATACTAAATATAATTAAAGAGTGGTCTATTCTAGAAAAAGTTAAAACTCATTTCGAGCAAAATCCGACTGACGAATTTTAGTTGCCCGCCGCCCACGGGCGGCGGACTAAAAAACGTGACGCTCGGGCGGACAAAAAAAGAAAGGGGTTTCAGGGGAAGGAATTTTTTGCCCGCGCTCGCTTTCTCGCCACCGAATTTCGTGCTAACGAAGTTGATACGCCGCCCTTTTTCAATTAAATATCTAACACCTAAAAACAGAATTGCGAAGTAGCGGATTTTAAGTCTTGATTTAGACACACGCCGCTATGCGACGTGGCCAAAAATTTCTTTTCCTTAATATGTTTTTAGGCGATTTATTAGGGAACTAAATAAGAACTTCTTTCTTCTTTTATTTTTTCCTTAGCCATATTTACTGCTTTTTCTATAAGTTCTTGAATCATTCCGGTTTGTTTTAACTTGGCAAGCCTATCTCTTTTGCTACTATTTTCATTAAGTCTAGCGCCATCATCCTCAGATAAATCCTTCATGTTTTTTTGGAACTCTAAATCATGCTTTCTCCATTCTTCATAGTCCATTTCCAACATAATATTTTTCCATCTATCAATATCATCCTCGGTAAGGGAAAGATGAAATAAAAGCTCGCCTGCTTCTTCTTGGTTTAAGGCTATTTTCATTAAAATATCTTTAGCCGTCCCAATGCTAGGGTTTATTTTTACTCTATATGGGGCGCCACATTTAGGACAAGATACTTTATATTTATCTTTTGGAAATGGACCAGACAATTTTTCATTCCAACTATAAACAATAAGCCCCTCATATTCTGTACCGCAAATATGGCATTTAATTTTTTCTTTTTTTATTTTGGTCATAGTTTTTTTAATTATATTAATCAAATGAATTAATCCGTGAGTGATTTAATTATAAATTTTTGTTAAAAGTTATTTAATTATTTTCTACACGACCATACAGATAATTTACTCCCCCGACACTTTATGCAATAACTATATTATTTTAGCAAATCTTCAATCGAAACGTCAAATGCTTTAGCGATTTTCGCCATAGTTTGGACGCTCGGCTTATTTACACTACCGCCTTCGACCTTTATAAGCGTAGTGTATTTAATATCCGCTTTCTTGGCTAAATCGTCTTGCGTCAAGCCAAGTTTAGCGCGGAGTTTCTTAATGTTTTTACTGATAATTTTTCCACTTATCATATAAATAAAGTTTTGGAAGGTAATTTTTCTGAAATAAAAAATTACCTCAAAAAAATCGGCTCGAACCGCCGAATTTTGAACCAACGGCTTTTTGTTGACTACAAAAAGCCGTGGAATTACCTTTATTTTCTGCCCGCCGAATCCCGCACTCACAGCGCGGGCGAGGCGAAAATTTCACGAAATCGCCGAATGTGGACCTACGGGGAATCGAACCCCGCCCTCGCCCATGCCATGGGCGCGTAATACCGATTTACTATAGGCCCGGATATATATCTAATCTACCAAATAAATAAATAAAATTCAATCTATTTATGTTGATTTAATACAGAACTATAAATCAACATCAATGAAAAGAAAAAGGCATACCACTTTTATAAGTATGGTATGCCTAATTTTACCTTATTTCTTTTTCTTCTTTTTCTTTTTCTTTTTTTTGCCTTTTCCCTCCTTTTTTTCATATGAATATGTGCGTGCTTTTTCGTATGTAACACACATATCATTTACCATTTCATTAATCATTAATTTCATAAATTCTGCGATTTCATCGGGCGAGATCCCGATAGCCTTGGCCTCTTTTGTAATCCTTTGTTGGAAGTGAGGAGTAAGCCCGGTGCCTATTTCTCGAAGCTGCTGTTTAAGGACAAAAAACGCAACTTGTCCTTTGCGAGCGCTGTTCATTGGCCCTCCTTATTAATGTGCTATTGCTACGAAGCCTTCGTAGCCAGGATTCCTAAGATTATCCTAGGAACATTTTAAGTATAACAGAATATAATATGTTTGTTAATCTATAATATCAACAAAAATTCTAAAATTATAAATTAATACGAATAAAAATAAAAAGGGCGCATCATTCTTATGAATGATGCGCCCGGTGTTCAGAACGAGGGGAACGGTTCTTGTTCTGCCCAGCTTCTCCATTTATGGAGAGAGGTGCAATTACCCGTTTAGGAGTCTCTTTAGAGACTCACCCTGTCGTTCTGTTAAAAAATGCCTAGTCGCGGAATGTTTCTTCAACTAGTTCGCGGACGATGATCTCCGCGAACTCCATGGCTTCTTTGGCGGAGACGCCAATGGCCTTAGAGATATTGCCGATCTCCCTTCGGAAGTTCGGCGTAATCCTGACACCCCTTTCTCGAAGCTGTTGCTTGAGAAAGAGGAACGCGATCTGACCTTTACGGATGTCTTCCATCGTAAACCTCCTTTAATGTGCTATTGCTACGAAGCCTTCGTAGCCAGGACTCTCAAGCTGTCTTGAGAACGCTTTAAGTATAACAGAATATGACTCTACTGTCAAATTAAATCGTAATTATAATTACCCTTCTAGTGCCCTCGCCAGGAATCGAACCTGGATCGACGCGTTAGGAGTGCGCCGTTCTATCCATTGAACTACGAGGGCAATTATTCAATCCTAATTATTAATCTTTAATAATCAAGTGCCTGAAAAATTATTTCTCTAATGTCCTGGCAAAATAAAATAAAAACTTAGAAAGATGATTGAGGTAAATTAATATTTCCTGATTTGCTTTTTTACACCCAGTCGCCTTTCTTTCGGCGCGTCTACAAATAGTTCTGGCAATATCAATAATGGCAGATTTTTTATTTTTACCCGGCACAACAAAACATTTCAATACTCCCGTTTTCTCCATACACAATTCAAGGCGCTCATCTAATTTCTCAATATTATTTTTCAAAGATTGTTTGGGCGCGCAAGCAATTTGTCCGGAAATCAAAAAAATATCTTTTTGAATTTCTGTAATTAAGGTTTTATTTTTATTTTCTAAATAATTTTTTGCCAATCCCAGCCAACAATTTAATTCGTCCAAATCTCCTAATAAATCAAAAATTAAAGAATTCTTAGAAATTCTCCCTCCTTTCATTAAAGCGCTTTTCCCATTGTCTCCGGGAAATGAAAATACCATAAGTTCTTTAATTTTGCTAAAGGCAAAATTAATTTTTTATTTTCTCTTAAATTTCTAAAATGCGAAAAAATCTTTAATAATTATATTCGTCAATATACAATCCGTTAGCATCACGCAAAATCAAAACATCATCTTTAGATTTCATAATATTGGTGCCGCTATAAGTATACCACTCCTTACCAAGAAAATCCGTATCATAACGATAACGATTGAAACATCCGGCGTAATTCAACCTTGATGTGGCAAAAGTTCTACACGCGGAGTCATCAGTAAATTTGTTCAATTCATTAGCATTGGGTATAACACAAGAAGACAAGCCAAGAAGATAGTTTTGGCAAGGAATAGAAATACCGGCCATTTCTGTCTTTTCTGGCCTTGGGCAAGAATTGGACAAAGTGGGATTAAATTTATAAGTAGAATTCAAATAACCAAAACATTTATTAATTTTAAAGTTCATGTCCATAGGACTGCTTTCTCCAAAAACAAATAAATATTCCCCGCTCTTCAAAACAATATTTCTCGCCTCTTCAGCGCTAGCAGAGTTATAAACCTCTTTACCCTGCGGGACGACAAATTTTCCAGATCCAGCCGTAAGAGTCCATCCGGTTATATTGGTTGCTAATCCATCATTCCTTAAAGTAATTTTCATGATTTGATTAGGATATTGACCAGGAGTAGCAGAAACAATTTTTACTTTATTAATATATTCAGAAACAACAGCTCTAAAACTTCTCGTGGCTGGAGTTAAATCAACAACACCGTCTTTAGTTTTAGCACGTACTTGGAAAGTGTAAGTTGTGTCTCCGGCAGGAAGAACAATGGATCGGGCATTGGTAGTACTTGCTTGCCAATCTTTGTCTACTCCGCTTAATTTTGTTTCAAATGTCATTCCGGTCATATCCCCGCTCCAAATAGAGATAAAGTGAAATGCTATCACAGCAGAGTCTTTAATAAACTCGCCCTCAGTTGGACCAGAAATAATATTCGTATCCGGTCTAGGACCAGCATAAGAAGTAGCTGATGGAGTCGGAGTATTAGTGCTAATACTAGGGATAGAAATTATCTTATTATTAGTAAAATCAAAATTGGGCAATTTAAAGTATTGTCCTATTTTTTCAGGAAAAACCTGACCCGCAACGAAAAGAACGACTAATAAACTAATGATAAAAAATACAATTGGTACTTTATTCATATAAAAAATATTAAAAGACTCTGGTCGGGCTGCCGGGAATCGAACCCGGTCTTTACGCACCCGAAGCGCACGTACTACCGGTATACTACAGCCCGCTAAAAACCTCAATAATCAAATTCTAAGATCATTGAGATCCACAATTTAACTCTTCATACATTGTATTTTCTTTTGATGTTTTCGTCAATTTTTTCCTCCAATTCATTTTTCTTACTTCTCGCTTGTTCCGAGATATTTTCCAATTCTTTATCAGAAAGTTTAGCCAATTCTTCAGCGCGGTTACTCAAATATTCTTTATCATTTTTATTGGGATCATCCAATACTTCTTCCAAAAGAGCATTTAAAATCCAACCAATTTTAGGCCCGGATTTTACTCCAATCAAATCCATTAAATCATTGCCACGCAACTTCATCATTTTAGGTTGAATGGGATCACGAGAAACCCTTTCAATCATATAACGCAAATGTTGCAAACGATATGGAGAAATTTTAGGCAAACCGGAGCCACTTCTATCCGCTTCGCGTAAACGCAACAAATCAGCCATATTTTCCGAACCGACATTACTGATTAATCTTCTAACGCCGGCATCAGTCACTTCATTGGTGTTGTAAAAAAAGAAATGCCAACGAACCAAAAGCCCAACTTTTTCAACTACCTTTTTGGGAAAATGTAACCTATCCATAATCCTCAAGGTCATTCTACCACCTACTTGTTCATGAGCTTTAAAGCTCGCCTCCAATCCCTCGCCTCTCTTAGTAGCAGGTTTAGCAATATCATGAAACAAAGCTGCCAAGCGAGTTTCTAAATTAAAGTTATTTTTTGCGGCATAATCCAAAGTCAAAAGATTGTGTTCAAAAACAGTTAGCTCATCATATTTAATATGACTCTTTTTTTGTTTGGTTACCCCCACCACACCAATGCCATCACGTAATTCCGGCACAACAAATCGTAATAATCCCAACTCTTCCATTTTACGGATACCAAAAGAAGCATTATCCGACATAATAATTTTCTCAAATTCATCTCTAATTCTTTCTTTAGAAACGAATTCCAAGGTAGCGGATAATTTTTTTATAGCTTGTTCTGTTTTTTCTTCAATAGCAAAGCCTAAAACAGAAGCAAAGCGCACGGCGCGCATTAAGCGAAGAGCGTCTTCGCCAAATCTTTTTTCTGCCTCTCCTACAGTGCGAATAACCTTATTTTCCAAGTCTTTTTGGCCATCAAACAAATCAATCACCTTCCATTCTTTGCCATCCGACTCCAAGGCCATAGCATTAACAGTAAAATCGCGACGGCTCAAATCGTCTTCCAATTTTTCGGCAAAACGCACTTCATCAGGATGGCGCTTGTCCGTATATTTTCCCTCCAAACGATAAGGAGTGATTTCTATTATTTTTAAAGATTTCTCTTCGGAATTAGTAACTATGGAAACAGTGCCAAAATTATTTTCGTAAAAAGTGGAAAAATCTTTAGCATCGTCAGCTGAACTTCCCGCCGCATTTTCAGAAAATACTTTTTGAATTTGTTCGGGAGTGGCATTAGTAGTCACATCCCAATCTTTAGGTTCTTTCCCCATCAACGAGTCTCGTACGCAACCACCAACAAAAAACGCCTCAAATCCAGCTTCTTTCATTTTTTCCACAACAATTTTTGCTTCCTTAGGAATCTTCATAATATTTCTATCTTATCTTAAATCATCAATATTTTCAATTAAAACAAAACCCCGATTCTTAAAGAATCGGGGTCACTTCCAAAGCGCTTGGGTTTCTTTAACGGCCATTCTTAGCTCCTCGTCACTGCAATTTCTACGCAAAATTCCTCTTATTAAAACTGGGCTTTCAAAGCTACTATTAATTATCAAAACGGGGATATGAGAAACTTCTTCCAAATGGCAACATTCAAAATTGTTGCAAATAAAAATGATAATTCCCTTTTCTTCGTCAATTTTGGACAAAATCCATTTTTTAAAACAAGTATTTGAAAGAATCTCACATTCAAAACCTAGATTATTCAACCTCTTGTAAAAATCACGAATCAAATAAAAATATTCTGAGAAAAGCCATATTCTCATTATGCACCTCGCGCGTTGTGCTATTAAAATTCTATATTAATTATATCTCTTTTTTTAAAATTGAAAAGAGAGGATAAAAATGCTAGAATGCGATTAATTGCCTCTGTAGCTTAATGGATAAAGCAACGGTCTTCGAAACCGTTGATGAGGGTTCGATTCCTTCCAGAGGCACGAAACAAACTATGAAAAAAGAAAAAATAATAAAAATAATAGTAACTTTAGTCATTATTATCATTGGTGGTCTTTCTATTTACTACGCCTTTAAAGAAAGCCCCTTATCCAACGTTCCCAGCATTTCTCTCCCTCCTATGCCCAGCATTGATTTGGGCATTGATAATTATGAGAATAAGAATCTGGGCATAAAATTTTCTTACCCCAATGACACACTGCAACTCTCCGAAACAGAAAATAGCGCCAATCTAAAAAGTAAATATTTTGTAGATGCCGATATGTCTGGGATACCAGGAAATGAAAAAATCCATTATTTTGGTTTTGATTTTGAAATAAAAAAATCTTCAATTTTTGAAGCAATTAAACAAGAAGTGCCTTTTGTTTTAGAAACAACCTTCCCTGATAATAGATTAGAAAACTTTCAAAGCAGCGAAGGGTTTGCGGAAAAAAGTATCATCGCCCAAAAAGAATCCTATTCTTTCTTAATGGGAATTGAGGGCGCCTATACTCAATACCTTTTTATTCCTAAAAACGAAAATGAAACTTTACTGGTCAAATTTATGTATATTGGTGAATTCCTCAACCCAGAGATATCCGAAGCAGATCAAAAATCCATTTTTGAATTTATAATAAACACACTAAAATTTATTTAAAAATTAAAAATATATTTGCTCTGTTTATTAAGCAAATAAATTGTATCAATTGCGTCATCCCCTACCCACTCGGATAACATACGATAGTAAGTTATCCGAGAGAATGAATAAAAATAAAAAACTCCGCCTTTGGCGGAGTTTTTTAATCATTGGTGCCCCGTGAAGGATTCGAACCTTCGACCAATCGCTTAAGAGGCGAGTGCTCTACCAGCTGAGCTAACGGGGCGTATAAAATTGTTATTGCTAATAATTAGCATAATCAGCTTAAGAGTCCGCCAGTGGGCGGATCTACCAGCTGAGCTAACGGGGCGTATAAAACTACCCAAGCTAACAAGATATATTTTTTATATTGCCTGAAAATTAGAGAAAAATCAATACATATACAAATCTATTTCCTTGTTCTTGATTAAATTGATTTTTTTATAATAAAATGGTATAATATAAATATGACAAAATGGTTCAAAAAATACTTTATCCCCTGCGAAGACAATAGCCATCAACCTTATTTTTTGAGGTCGCACATTGTGGCCCATATCGCCATTTGTATTATTTTCTTTGAAATATTATTCTTGGCGCAAATTTATATTCTCCCTAGAACTAATTTACTTGGGCTAATTGTTTCCGATACAATTATTGATGAAACAAATGCTAATCGTGTCAAAGAAGATTTAAGTACACTAACCGTCAATCAAGTTTTAAATGAAGCAGCTCAACTAAAAGCCAACGACATGGCAGCTAAAGGATATTTTGCTCATACCAGTCCGGAAGGATTCACACCATGGCATTGGTTTAATAAAGCCGGATATTCTTTTTATTATGCTGGAGAAAATTTAGCCGTTAACTTTGTTGATTCCAAAGATATAGTTAATGCTTGGATGGAATCTCCAAGCCACCGCGCTAATATCATAAATTATAATTTTACAGAAATCGGCATTGGCATAGCTAAAGGACAATACAAAGGAGCGGAAGCAGTTTTTGTAGTGCAAATGTTTGGTAGACCGAGATCCGAAGAAATAGCCACCAAAACACCAACTAAGCCAATAGTCGCCAAGGCGACACCAACCACTACTCCCTTACCGACCATTAAACCGATCATAACACCTGAAACAGAACCAGAAACATTCGTAGCGGTTAAAGGTGTGGAAAATGAAAAGTTACAAGCAGAAATGGCCCCGGATATGGTTGCCGTTTCACAACGCGCCATGGTTTTAGAAAAATTAATGGGACAGCCTAAGTGGGCCATCAATTATATTGAATTAACCTTTGGAATTCTTATTTTAATTGCCTTAATACTTACAGTTTTCATCAAAATTAAGATTCAATATCCAAAACTTATTGCCAATGGAGCAATGCTCCTAACTATAATAGCCATTACTATTGTAGTTAACCAATTTCTTTCACTATACGAATCACAGATTCTTTAATCTTATGTTTTCCAAGCCGCCCCGGTTTAAAACCGGGGCGGCTTTTGATTGTTTTTTATTTGCAAAAATAGTAAAATATAAATGATAATAAAAAGTCCCATTAATTTTTATAAACTTACTGTGGATATTTATAAACCAAAAGTAAAAATATGCGTTTCTGGTGCTGCAGAGACTGGTCACTGCTCCCCCAAAACATTAGAAACTACTTTAGAACTAGGCAAACAAATTGCCAAACATAATGCCATTACCGTCACTGGAGCCACCACAGGCACCCCCTATTGGGCTGCTAAGGGCGCTAAAGAGGAAGGTGGAGTGGTAATTGGTCTTTCTCCGGCTTATTCTGAAGCCGAACATTTAAAAAGATACAAACTACCAGTTGATTATCACGATTTAATAATTTATACGGGATTTGGTTATTCTGGCAGGAATCTCCTTCTCACTAGATCCTCTGATGCAGTCATTATTGTTTGTGGAAGAATTGGAACCCTTAACGAATTTACAATTGCCTTTGAAGACAATAAAGTAATCGGGATTTTGGAAGGCACCGGCGGAACAGCTGATGATGTCAGAGAAATAATCGCTAGAGGACATCGTGGTCCTGGTAAAATTGTTTTCAATAGCGACCCGAAGGCATTAGTAGAAGAAGTCATTAATCTTTTAAAGAGTGAAAAATCCGATACTGCTCCTCTTTAAAAATATTTTAAATATTAATGTCGTTTAATCTCTTAAAAAAAATGGCTACAAAGAAAAAATCTATAAAAAAGTCAGCAAAAAAACCAGCAAAAAAGATCGCCAAAAAAACAACAAAAAAGGTGATCAAAAAAGTGGCAAAAAAAATAGCGAAAAAAATAGTAAAAAAACCCGCCTCCGCCAAAGCTTCGGCGAGCAAAGAAAAATTAACTTTAGTTGGTGTTGTTACGCATTATTACGACAAAATAAAAGTGGCGATTTTTAAAGTAAAAAATCCGATTCAAATCGGACAAAAATTAAGATTTACCAATATAGAAGGCATCATTTTTGAACAACCGATTATTTCTATGCAGATTAATCACGAAAATGTAAAAAAAGCTAAAAAAGGCGCCATTATCGGCATGAAAGTAA
>Ga0116171_10004706_pt1 | contig 12209 bp, 8 predicted proteins | sample AD_JPNHW2_MetaG_FD_89798 | JGI IMG/M metagenome (GOLD analysis project Ga0116171, IMG submission 89798) | Active sludge microbial communities of municipal wastewater-treating anaerobic digesters from Japan - AD_JPNHW2_MetaG | ecosystem: Engineered > Bioreactor > Anaerobic > Digestate | place...
ATCTCTGACTTTTGACAGGGAGATATATTCATTTACGGTATCTTTATGGCGTTCCATTGTACCTGAGTATATTTCATCAAAATGGATTTTGATACTGTGGAAGTATTCCGCAAGGATCAATGCCTGTTTTTTTCCGGTTTCGGAGAGTTTATCATAGTTTCCTTTACCGAACGATCCCTGCGCGTGTCTTATGAAAAACAGTGTACTCATTTATTTTACCATTAATTATACGGTAATAAACATATTGGAAAAGTCAATAAAAAAATGAGCGAATGTTCGCTTTTTTATTGACTTATTGTTTATTCGGATATTTATTGAAACAGACCCATAGGCTCACTTCATGAGTGCAGGAGCCGATAAGTTGTATAACTCTATTGATTTTTATTATAAAGAGGAACCATTGCAAATGAAAATTCTGGTCTGCATAAAACAGGTTGCTGATACTGAATCGAATTTGAGACTCAACAGCAGTTCATCATGGATTGTTGAAGATAACAAAATCGCCTACAGAATGAACCGCTATGACGAATATGCCCTGGAGGAAGCCCTTATTATAAAAGACATTCTTCCGGGAACTGCTATTGATGTAATATCTGTAGGCCCGGAGCGCGCGGCTGCAGCAGTTAAAAAAGCTCTTGAGAAGGGGGCAGATAACGGTATTCATATAAAATGCGGTAATTCTGCATTAACCGCGATTGAGACTTCATCAGTCATTGCGGAGTATGCAAAAGACAGGGGCTATGATATTATATTTGCAGGAGTAATGTCTGAGGATTTAATGCAGAGCCAGGTCGGACCTATGATTGCATCCTTTCTTTCCATTCCGTCAGCGGTGTCTGTTGTAAAAACTGAACTTGTAAATAATTCAGATGCCATTTCAGTTTACTCTGAACTGGAAGGTGGAATGACTGAAAATATAGAAATCAAAATGCCGTGTTTAATTACAGTACAGACTGGAATCAACCTGCCGCGGTATCCGTCTCTCTCCAATGTTATGCGCGCCAGGTCTATGGAAATTGTTACTGTAGATATTGAAAGCTTAAAGATTACTGAAAGTTATGAAGAAATTGTATCAGCAGGTTATCCTCCGGCATCATCAAAAGGAATTGTTATAAACGGCACCATGGAGGAAAAGGCGGAGAAGCTTCTCTGCCTGTTTCATGAAAAGGCATTGATATGAACAAAACGAAATATAACATGATAGCGGTTCTCGATACCATTGAGAATAAACTGATTCCTCAGAGCTTTGAACTCATCGCTTTTGCGGAAAGTTTTACACAGGGGGACCTGCTGCGTACTCTTCTGGTTGTTTCCGGGAGTTCCGTTATTAAACTCTGCGAATCTATATCTGAAAATTACGGCATAGATACCGCTGCGCTTGAGCATGATGAGTTATATTACCCCAATCCGGAACTTCTGTCAGAGCTGCTCATTAAAATTACAGGTGAGCATAAACCGGAAATGGTTATGTTTACTCATACAATCAGAAACTGCCAGTGTGCGTCAAAACTGTCCGTATCACTGAAAGCGTCTTCTGCAACAGCAGTTGAATCGTTTATGCGAGACAATGAAGGTTATGTTTTTCAGAGATCGGTGTTTAACGGGAAATTTAAAGAAAATGTACGGCTTAAAAATCCGGTTAAAATTGTAACGGTTCTTCCCGGCGCATATACTCTTACTGAAAACAGAATTCCGCGGAACAGTGAAGCATCGGTTATTCAGATGAAATTCGAAGATGCCCGTTTACACGTACCGGCAGTAAAGCATAGCGGGTATAAACCGTTATCTCTCTCTTCAGAAGCAGATACCGGCGTCAAACTCGAAGACGCGGATGTAATAATTTCCGCGGGGAGAGGGATAGGTAAAGAGGAGAATCTTGAACTCATCCGTGATACTGCATCCATATTTCAAAACTCCGCTGTGGGAGGATCAAGGCCTGTCTGTGACCAGAGATGGCTCCCGTTTAATCAGCAGGTCGGTATAACAGGGAAAAGCGTCTCTCCGAAGCTTTACATGGCATGCGGAATTTCCGGTTCGCAGCAGCATATTGCGGGAATGAAAAATTCGCAATGCATAGCGGCAATAAATAAAGATCCCAATGCTTCGATATTTTCTATATCAGATTATATAATAGTAGAAGATCTGGTGTCTTTTCTTCCGGTTCTTATAAGGAAATTTCGTGAAAAATACGGGGAGTGTTGTGAGATTTCAGATCATCCGGCTGATTAAAAATAAAGACAATACAAGAGGGTTGATTATTAAATTTTTTCAAATAAAAGCATTAAAACATTAAAGAATCAATTTGGAACTTTTAGATTTAAAAAAAACTCATTTAGAGTTTTAATAATAATAATCCGGCGTCTCCGGAGAATATTCAACATAAATTATATTTTGATCATTGACATTTCCAGGCATGAAATTTTTCATTACAAAAAAAATATTCTGTTAGTAATTTAGAGGTAAGTAATGAATACGAAATACACCGCCAGGGAATCACTTCAAATCAGGGCATATCTTACATATCTGGTCTCGCTTATCATGACTATGACTGTAGCGCTCACTTTCCAGATAATCGCGCATGTTCCAATGCATGAACTGCTGCCTATAATAATCGCTGCTGTAATATGTGTCAGCATAGCTTATGTGATATATCATAACATAAAGAGACATAAAGAATCGGATGTTCTGATCTGGATTCTCTCATTTATAACCCTTCTTATTCCCTTTATCGCAAAAGCCGGCTACGCGAAAAAATTCGGCTGGACCTTCGTTCTTGAATCATATAACTCTTCAGTGGTTGTTGTTGTAATGATTTTTATCAGCTCCCTTTTCCTTAAAGAGCGGCTTTTCAAGGTAATATCGGTAACAGGTATTTCAGTATGGTCTTTGTTCGTTTACCTGGCAGTTACCCGCGGTGCGGTATATTCTTATAACGCGGTGTCGGACGGCAGAATTTTTCATGGTGTAATAATTACAAGAGAATATTACTTCATAATAAGCATGGCGATTATCTGCTATGTTTCATCAAGATGGATAAAAATAATAAATGATTTTGCCGAGAAAACCAGGCTGCAGCATGAAGAGATAGAGAAGCGGGTCCTTCAGATGCAGGATATAAACAGCGATATAAAAGAGAAAATGACTTCCCTGTTAACCGAAGTTGAGTCACAGAATAATCTTGTTGTAAGATTCAATGACAAGATGCAGAACCAGGCTGCAACTTTTGAGGAGATTTCAGCAACTCTTGAGGAGCTGCGGGGTTCCTCTGAAAGCATACATAATACTACGGTTGAGCAGATCGACGGTAACATGAAGATGGACGAAATTATAAGTGATTTTAAAAATATAAAAACAGAAACAAAGGCAAACCTTAATGCAACATATACGGGAATTAAAAATGTCGCGGATAAAACAAGTTTTGCGAATGAAAAACTGATTGATGTTGAAAATACGATGAATACCATTGCAGTACAGAGCGGAAAAATTTCAGACACGGTGTCCATCATAATCGATATTGCGGATAAAATCAACCTGCTCTCGCTTAACGCGAGTATAGAAGCGGCAAGGGCAGGGGAACATGGAAGGGGTTTTGCTGTGGTTGCGGATGAAATCGGCAAGCTCGCTTTTCTGACAACAGAGAGTATAAAGGAAATCGAAAAAGTACTTTCATTTAATAATACTGTTACAGGGAAAGGTGTAGTTGTTATTAAAGACTCATCTCATGTTATAAAGGAGATGATCAATGAAATGTCCGGAAGTACAGATAATATAAAGGTACTCCAGGATTCGCTTATGGTAGAGGAAAAATATATCAATTCAATAATCCGGCAGATGGAGGGGAATATTACTCTTGCCCGGTCTATCGGGTCAGGTACCGACGAACAGAAAAATGCGATTGAAAATACAAGCAATGCTGTTGACGAACTTAATCAGATTGTCAGTGAAATGGTAGGTGAAATTAATGAAATGGCAGGTTCTTCCGGTAAAATATTTGAAAGTGCCGGTGAACTGATGAAAAAAGCAGAGCAGAATATCTGAGCATTTTTTAAAAAATTTAATATTGCAGTATATGTAATAATTATAAGAGAGATCGTAACATATAAATTGTGCGTTACGACCTCTCTTGCCGGATGTAAAAAGAGAAAAATTTCCTGACGCCCGCCAATTTCCCAAAGCCGTGCAGGATGAGTGCAGTTGTTTATATCCTGTTGCTGTTTCTCAATGCAACAATAACAGTTTTCTGCTGGAACCTCTCGCTGAAGTTAGCCGGTTTTTCAAGATCCATCCTTTTAAGGTATGGAGCGGCTTTTTCCGGTACAGGCTTTAACAGCTCTGTAATCAGTTTTATTATTGTACTTACAGGGTTTGCATTTTTGTACGCCACAAGCCCCTTCAGTGAACCGGCAAGTGCAACTTCTTCCGGCATAACATCGGTACCAAAAGGGAACATCTGAAACTGGCCCTGTGCCTGGTAGGATTTTATAAATGCCTCAACTTTTTCAGGGTAATTGTGCCTGTATTCTTCAGGTATTTCATAATCAGCAGGAAGTTTTCCATGTTTTTTTGCCTGTTTAACAAGTTTAGGCTGGAATCTTGAATCAGCGATTTTTATCATCTCTTCAGCAATCTTGCCGTCTGACAATCCCTTGATATGAGCAATACCGTATTCGGTTACTATTATATCCCTTAAGTACTTGGGTATGGATGTGTGGCCGTAATTGTACACTATGTTTGATTTCAGGCTTTTACCTGATCCCCTTGTTGCTCTTATCGCCATAATAAGCTTGCCGCCGGGAACTTCGTGTGCCATTGATACGAAGTTATACTGGCCGCCTATACCGCTTACGACCTTTCCGTCCTCAAGCTGATCTGATGCTACGGCTCCTGTGAGTGTGGCCACAAGGCCTGAATTAACAAACCTGCCGTTTTTTCTCTGCAGGCAGCGAAGCTCCTCTCCGCCGTAAAGCTGGTTCACCTTCTCAACTCCCGACATGCCGAACTGTGCCCTTTCCTCATCGCTCATGGCGTTGAGATCATTATAGAATGATTCAGGCCCCAGGAAGAACGCGCCGAGTATTACCTGTCCATTCTTCAGCTTCTTACCAAGAAGTTTATTTAATTCCTCAAGGTTCTTTTTGTCATAACAATCACGTTCGTATTTTTTGTTTTCGTACCATATAAAGCCGTCTTTAAATTCAACGCCCTCTTTAAATATTCCATATTCAGTGAGCATTTTGACATCCTTCTCCCTAAGCCTCATGTGCAGCCCTTCTTTTTCATAAAGAAGGGCCAGTATATTGGGCGGAATATTGTCATCGGTGAGTTTCCCTTCAGCAATAAGCTGCATTATCGCGAGATTGTTATATACTTTTCGTTTAAGTATTCCCTTTTTGTATAACTGCAGGAACGCATCTACGAACATCTCGGATGAACCGTAAAGGCCTTTTTCAAAAATACCGGTACCGCCGTATTTTTTTATTAAACGGTCATAATGCCTGACAAGCCCTGCTTTTTCGATTATGGAATTATACAGATCATTATGGGAATGCCTGAGGTCAAGGCCCGCGACTATAGCATCTCCAAGAGCGCCGATTCCAATCTGCAGTGTGCCGCCGTCTTTGACCAGAGTGCTGATATTAAGGCCTATCATGTAATCTTTTATCGTTACAGCGTCCTTTGGAGGGCCGAATAGCCTGTAGTTGTATTGCGGCCCTGTAAGCAGCACATCATATTTATCTTCGTTAACAATAGCATCGCCGTACATAAAAGGCATATTTTTATTGACTTCACCAATACAAACAAGTTTTCTTCCCTGTGACTTTCCGAATTTGATAAGACTGACAGCGTTTACGCATATGTCTGTGTTGCAGCCCATGGAATATATAGTATTGCCGTCAACCTCCTGGCTTCCTACAAGCTGGCCGAAAACGTTGACATTCTGATGCTAATATGAGTCACGCGCTATGTGAGTATAATTTGACGGGAGATAATTCCTGCTCTGTGATGCTATATTTATTATTGATCCTGCTTTACTGTAGAATTCAAATATCTGCACATTCGAAGGCATCCTGCCGCCCCTGAGATCAATCATATACTGGAAATCGGGATATCCTCCAAATATACGCTCTGCAAGCGGATCAACAAGTCTTTTTTCAAGTTCACTTTTCCCGGTTGGTTTTTCAAGGGAGAGTGCGGTTATAATATTGAGTTTTATTGAAGGGTCCTCTTTGGCCCTTCTGTATAGTTCATTTATGAACCTTACCGGTTTCCCCAGTCCCAGCGTCATTGCATAATTGATTTCTTTACCTACATAGTTGATTACATCATCAACAGTTTTGACCACATCGTCAGTGACTACTCCTGTTTTACCGTACATATCCATTTCGGCCCCCCAAAAATGTTATATTTAAAAACTATAGCCGAAACAGACGCGATTGTTCGTCTTCTAATAGAAGCATCTTTGAAATGCACTGCCTGATAAATTTTAATTAAACTTAATATCAGTATTTTTTAGATGATTCGGCTTTTACTATATAACAAATAAATCGGATAAAAGTTGCATTTTTGTATGATTTTTTAAGATTAAACATATTAAATAATAAAGTATATATAAATTAAATGTCAATTTCTTCAATGTTAATTCCTTAACATGTATTTTAGTGTAAAAAAACAATTATATATCCCCGCCGCCTTCGGCGGCGGGGATAATAGTGCATTTTCTATTATAAAAAAATTCAGGAATTATTACTGTTTTAAAATACACTTTTAATACTCAGCCGGGAGTGAAGTTGTAAAAAAATGTTAAAGTAGTAAAAAAAAGTATTTTTTTTACTACTTATCAGGAGCGAACAAAAGCGAAGGAGAAGCGAACAATTACGGAGAGAGCAGCTTTTATTCCTGGTACAATTTGTGCATAAATTTTTTAAGCCGGGAGAAACCAATGGTGAATAAAACCTTTGAGCCAGCCGTTCAAAGTGCCTTGTCCCCTCCCTGGGGCTGACTCGTACCCAGCCATTTCCCCGTGTATGAGGAGCATACGCACCCCTGAAAATAAATCGCTACTGTTTTCAGTAATTGAACTGAATAAAAATAGTATTTGATTCAATTTTTGGCCTTTAATAAATGATTCTCTAATAAATAAACAAAGAGGGAAATTAATGTCTGAATTTAAAAACGTTACAGTAGTAAAAAAAGCGAATGTATTTTTTGACGGCAATGTTGTAAGCAGAAAAGTTATCTTTGCAGACGGTACACAGAAAACTCTCGGATTTATGCAGAAGGGCGAGTACCTGTTTAACACCGGTGCGGCAGAATTGATGGAAATTTATTCCGGTGAACTTGATGTGCAGCTTCCCGGAAGCAATGAATGGAAAAAGATCAGCGGCGGAGAGTCATTCAGTATTCCTGCAAATTCAAAATTTACAATGAGGGTAAAAACTCCAACTGATTACTGCTGCTCTTTTCTTAAGTAGGATATGATTATGTAATTCTGAATTTTTCGTCTTCTCCATTCCTGTGGGGGAGATGCCGCTACTGCGGCAGAGGGGGGCAGTTTTGTGATCTTAATGTTCGTTAAGAAACATGGAGTATGCCTTCCCCATCCGCCCTTTGGGCACCTTCACCATAGGGCGGGAAGGTGCAGCAGATAAAACATTAGTCTTAAAAAACCTAACTCGCTTCCAGTTCAAGCGTCGAGTCATTGTGTTCAATGCTCATGAGGAACTGCGCTTTCGGGTTTTTATCTTTTGCTATCTGAAGAGTGAATTTATTGTCAGGTATAAATACCATGTTGTCGTTTTTGTCCGCAAAGAGGCAGTGATAACGGAAACCGGTAAGGTCTTTGATGTCATCCTTATGTTCATACTTTACCCATACAGCTTTGTAGCCGCTGATCGGAGAAAGGTTACAGCTTGCGCCGAATTCATGGAGAAGCCTGTATTTGATTACATCGAACTGAAGCTGTCCCACAACGCCGATAACTTTTCTCTGGCCCGGATTCTGCGTAAAGAGCTGTGCGAGTCCCTCATCCGTAAGCTGGTTGAGCCCCTTTTCAAGCTGTTTTGCCTTGTACGGGTCGGAGTTTCTGACTTCACAGAAATGTTCCGGAGAAAATCTCGGGATACCTTTGTACATAAAGGAATCTCCTTCTGTAAGAGTATCCCCTATTTTGAAAATTCCTGAATCGTAAAGACCTATTACGTCGCCGGGATAAGCGTCTTCAATAAGGCTCTTGTCCTGCGCCATAAAGTTGGCGGGATTGGGGAATTTTATCTCTCTGCCGAGGCGTACGTGATGATAGAATTTATTTCTCTCAAACTTGCCGGAACATACTCTCAGGAAAGCAATCCGGTCTCTATGCCTCGGGTCGAGGTTGGCATGTATTTTGAATACAAATCCGCTGAATTTTTCATCGGCTGGTTCCATCATTCCGCTGGTTGTTTCCCTGGGAAGAGGGTGCGGTGCTATCTCAATAAATGTATCCAGAAGTTCTTTAACTCCGAAATTATTCACAGCGCTTCCGAAAAATACCGGAGCGAGCATTCCGGAAAGGTAATCCTCTGTATTAAAGTTGTCGTAAATGCTGTCTACAAGTTCAATCTCTTCGCGAAGCCTTAATGCATCGTGTCCAATAACTGTGTCGATTTCAGGATCATCAAGCCCGTTAAATGATTTTATTTCGTTCTCATCCTCGATCTGGCTTTTATTCGATTTGAAAAAATTGAATGTATTCTTATAAATATTATAAACACCCTTGAACGAACTTCCCATACCAACAGGCCAGCTTAAAGGGCGTACATTGATGTCGAGGCTTTTCTCCAGCTCATCAAGGAGTTCGATGGGAAATTTTCCTTCACGGTCCATTTTGTTTATGAAGATGATCACGGGGTAGTTCCTCAGCCTGCAGACTTCCATGAGTTTTTTTGTCTGTTCCTCAACACCTTTTACGCTGTCAACTACCAGTATGACGCTGTCTACGGCTGTAAGCGTACGGTATGTATCCTCGGCAAAGTCCTTGTGGCCGGGAGTATCGAGAAGGTTGATAATATGGCCTTTATAATTAAAAGAGAGAACTGATGTAGTAACGGAAATCCCTCTCTGCTTCTCGATTTCCATGAAATCTGAAGTTGCTGTTTTTTTGATTTTATTCGATTTTACAGCTCCCGCAATCTGTATTGCGCCGCTGTATAAAAGTAATTTTTCAGTTAAAGTTGTTTTCCCTGCGTCAGGGTGACTTATGATTGCAAAAGTCTTTCGTTTGTTGATTTCTTTAGTTAAGCTCATTTTAAACCTTGTTTTTAGAATAATATGTAACCTGCAAAATTTTACCGGAATTTTTTCTTCACCCTGTTTGTGACGGGGGAGATGAGTTTTCACTTTGTTTTTAAAGGTTACTATATTAGCAGATGATTTTATACAGGCGGATTCTGTCAACTAACAAAAAAGAGCTTACCTTAAACACTGAAAAATTCCAAGACACCACTGGCAGTCGCAGCATGGAATACTATTAATGTAACAGTCCTGTTCAAATTTTTCCGAGTAGATATAATCGCACGGGGCAAAACTGCAGTTTGAACAAACCGGGTAATCGTATTTTAAAACAGTTTCACGGAATTCCATGTATTCGGCACTGTTCCAGATTTCAGGTAAATTCCGCCCTGACAGATTGCCGAAACTTCTGGGATTAACATACTTCTGCCATCCCGACACATAACATTGAAATTTATGCCAGAGGAAATGGCATGGATGAACATCTCCATCCCATGAAACGAACACGCTTCCTGACTCAATAAATTCACACCTCTTCGCCGCGGCGGGAGACACTGCCGGGAGGCTCAATTCAATTCCCAGCTGATCTGCAATCCCGGCTGATGCTGAAAATATTTTTTCAACATTCTCTCTGATTTCGTGGTCCCTGTCCATTATACCCTGAAGATGGAAAAATATATTTTTATCACGGGCTTCAGATGTCATATTCTCAACAGCGTCAATTATCCGTTTCTCTTCGTCAGAGTTGTATATTTTCCATTTAACTTTAAAGTATTGTGTTATATCAATACCGTCAAGGGCGCATTTTTTTAATGTCGCTTCGTAAAGTTCAACGGCCGCGTCAGTGTTTCTGTCGTAGGCGGAATTTGAGGTACTCTCTTTACTGTATGGAATGAGATGGGTAACGATAACAAATGAAGCACTGTTGTCTGATGCGAATTTTATTACATCAGGCAGATCCTGCATGTTTTCTCTTGTGAGGACAAATTCGACTCCTGTAGTTATCTTTCTGCCGGATGCTGCTGAAGCTTCTTCCAGATATTTAAAAGCATCTTTTATTCTGTTCAGGTCACCGCCGTTTCTCATTAAGCTGAAAGTCTCGGGATTAACTGAGTCGAGCGAAATACAGATTTTATCAAGGCCGGCATTGACGAGATTTGCTGCACGTTCCCTGCTTATGAGCATGCCATTGCTCTGGAAAGCTATACTGCTTCCCTCCGGCATCAATGCACGTGCCTCTTTGATTAAAACTTCAAGGTGGGGGTAGAGCAGCGGTTCACCGATTCCGCTAAGTATCAGGTTCTGAATTTCCGGAAGCGCCGGCTTTATTGCAGCAAAAAGTTTGATGTCAAAATCTCCGTCAGTCATGCCGCTCCCGGTACTGTGTTTTACACACATTGAACAGTTCAGGTTACAGCGTGAAGTAGTCTCAAGGTAGACTGTTGATGGTGATGATTTTAATGAGAGATTTGATCTGTTTTCTATATTCATATAATTTGTAATTTCCGTTTTTTTAATACTACGTATTTTACGTCAACTTAGTTTATTACTGTTTAGCGTGCTCAATATACACAACACTGATCAAAGATTAACGCCGGCTGAATGTAACAGTAAACATTTCTTCAATAATTAACTGTTTATATTAGTCAGTTCTGTAAAATATTTGTTTCAATATAATACCTGCAGCATTGCTTTTTCATTTTTATCAGAAACTGAACTATTAAATTTTACATAACCTGAGAAGAAAAGTTATTGAAGTTTTTTGCAAAAGAACATAATTATAGCGGATTATATCAGCGTAAAAATGACATTATTTTTTGTAAGTGGCTATCTTAATTATGATAATTATAAGAGAGGTTAATTATGCAGAAAACTTATAAGTGTAAAAACGGTCATAAATTTAAAAAAGATGAAGCTCAAAATGTAATCTGCCCTTCATGCAATGAACCTGCAGAACCCGTTAAATGGAATAACGTTGACGGATTGAGCAGTAATTCAAAAGGGTTTGGTATAATGGAAGAAGTCGGGTCAGTTGTAAGCGAATTAAAGAATATCAAAAAGAGATAATTTTTTTGATGTATGGAGCGATTGTGAATTCAACATTTATTGTAATTCAATACAGATTATTTCTTATGAAAGAGGTTCTTTGCATGAAGTCTGTTAAATTATTATTATTGACTTTAATTCTGTAATGGGCCTGATTAATAACTGAAAAATTTACGGATACGCTATTAATCCGGAAATGCAGAATATTTAAAAGAACATAAGGCCGGGAAATAAAATGAACATAAACAGAAACCTCCTGCTCAGTCAATGCCTTGAAGCTCTCGGCCTGGTTCTTGAATACGACCTGAATGATAATTCTGTGCATCAGCATGCAATCCGTGTTGGAGAGATGTGTGCAATTATCGCGGAAAAAGTAGGACTCCCCCCTCAGAAAATACAGCAGTTGTACTATACCGGGCTGATTCATGATATAGGCAAAATCGCCATAGACACCAATATTCTCATGCAGAAAAGAAAACTAACTGAAAATGAATTCAGTCTTGTCCGTAACCATTCCATAATCGGAGGAAAAATTGCTGCCGCTCTTCCGGAGCTTAGTGATCTCGCATTCTGGATTAGATGGCATCATGAGAAATGGGACGGAACAGGTTATCCTGACCGCTTAATTGGTGAGCAGATACCTGTGGAGGTGCAGATTCTGAGCGCGGTGGACTGTTTTGATTCGCTGCAGACTCCGAGGCTTGACAGGGATAAACTGTCCATTGAAGAATCCGAGTCTCTGATTAAGAAAGAACGGGGCATTTCATTTAATCCTGTTATAGTTGACCTGATATCAGATATGATAAGGAGTAAAGAAATTATACCGGGGAAATCATCAGATAAATTTCTTGAAATCAAGGAAAAATATATTAACAGGGATTACCGGAGTGGTGATG
>Ga0116171_10004707_pt1 | contig 12209 bp, 5 predicted proteins | sample AD_JPNHW2_MetaG_FD_89798 | JGI IMG/M metagenome (GOLD analysis project Ga0116171, IMG submission 89798) | Active sludge microbial communities of municipal wastewater-treating anaerobic digesters from Japan - AD_JPNHW2_MetaG | ecosystem: Engineered > Bioreactor > Anaerobic > Digestate | place...
CAGACAGTTGATGGTGATCGCATTGGCGTCATATTTTTTCAGCAGGGATTTCATCCCGAGGTACATTGCAGCCGATGAAACCAGCGTTTCCGGGGTCACCTCCACAATTTCTGAAGCCTTACCCCTCCAGGTATCTGCCAACTGCTTCGCCTCATCCCGGTTGGCCTTGCTCCATTCAGCATCCAATTCTGAAAACGGAAGATACTGCAACGGAATGTTCATAATGGGTTCTGCAGCTTCGGCCTTCTGATCCCTGAAGGCAATGATTCCTGAGCTTTTCAGCCGCCGGATGGTTTCCTCAGGCGATAAGGCAGTCACCGGATCTTCCCGCAGGGTATGATTACCCAGACGCGGAGTTGCCTTGATCCGTTCTTTCCTGACGGCTTCGGCAAACTGGGTGGCATTCCCCCCTTTACGGATGACCTTAAAACAATCGACCGCTGCAAAAAGATCTTTCATGCTGAACGACGAGATAAATCCGACATTCGGGGTGCCTTCCCGCAGGAATGCCGCAGTATACCGCTGCCAGCCCCCGCTTCCGCCATAGGCAAAATCGGCATACAACACAGGCTTTCCTGTTTTGGCCACCGTTTGCACCACCTTGTTCCAGAGCTCCATCTGAAATACAATGTATCCGTCAACCTGGCCGGCAATATCCTGTGTCACGATTTTTTCCGCATCCTCCGGTCCGGAAGCCATGGCAACCAGAAATTCAAAATCCCGGAAATGGGCAGTCAGGGCCGATGTAAACCGGCTCATGCCAGGGGTAAAATCATACCCGATATTGGGCCAGGCCCGCGGTAAGGTGTGCACAGGTCCGGAAAGGGAATATAAAATTCTGATTTTAAGCTTCTTTCCATTCACTTCAGCCGCAGACAGATTCCCCGTAAATGCAAACGGAGCAGCAGCCAGACAGGCGCCGCAAGCGGCACAGGCGGAAATAAACCTTCTCCGCGAAAAGGTCCCGGTATTCCGGGAACCTGGAATTTTCATGTAATTCATTATACCTGGTTTTATTGGTTTTTCATTTTTCCGGTTTTTCACTCCAACACCAAACCATCCGGTGTTTGCCGGAAGTGAAACGAATGATTCTTGCCTTTATATTTGAGGGAGAAATGACTATCTCCCTGTTTCCCCCGGGAAAGCAGGATATTTTGGGCAATCTTCCCGGCTTCTTCCCTGTTTCCGACAGGAACAACCAGGGAGAACAGGCAGGTGGGTTGACCTGTTGATTTTACTTTGGAATTGAAATAGGGGATCCACTCCGTCAAAGCTTCTTTTTTAACCGGTAAAAACGGTAGTTTTCCGTTGTCGATGGTTACTTTTTCCCTGCATACCGGGATCAAGGCCATGGAATGACCCTCTCCGTCATTCAGTAAGGTAAAATTCTCAAAGGATTCCATATTTTTCACCCCCGGAAAAAAACGGGCTTCGATGTCATTGCCGGGATCGCAGGAGACTTCATCCAGTACCAGCACCAGATCAGGTTTTTCGAGGATGATATGCCTTCTCCATTTTTTCAGGAATTGTCCGGGATAGGCATTGGTGGGATCCATGAGCGTATAATCTCTTTCCCCGGAAGTCCTGAATTCCAGGATATTGCCACCCACGCCTTCTTCCCAGGGCTGGTCTTTGTATTTTGCACTTTTTTGCTGTTCCCCGTTGACCAAAATGAGGTTATGACCCAGACTGGCGGCATTGGGATAATTCCAGCGATCCCGGGAGAAGTATTGTTCATCGTAGGCTATATTGCCCAGGTCCCTGATGAAATACTTGTTCTGCCAGTTGACCATAAACTGCCCCACATCGAGGTGCCCATGATGGGGATCGTCGTTGTTACCAGCCTTGCAGGCGACAGTGACCTCCGCAGGATTTAAGAAGCCGGAACGCATAAAAGCCCAGCCAATTGATGCAAACAAACGCGAAGGAACTGCAGGGGTTTGTTCCCTGACAGCCGGTCGCGGCCATAGCAAATCATTGATCGAGGTACCTTCTTTCAACAAGTGGTTACGGTACCAGGCTCCGTCGCTGCTGGAGGTCTGTTCGACCAGTTTATTGATCAGCCAGGTTGCCCCCACCGGTTTGCCACTGCCATCACCGAACTCCCCGGTCAGGCCATACAAGGCAAAATCTACCGGCGCTTTTTGGATTTTTTCATGTTGAAAGAGATTGAATTTACCTCCGCTGACCTTTCTGAGTGCTTCCATGAAAACTACTGAATGGCTCATCCCGTATGCCCAATAATCCCGGCCTTCCTGCCAGGCGCCATCTGTTCCCAGGTTATCCAGAAAGAAACTAGTCCGGTTCCAGGATTCGGCAACCACATCCACCAGTCCCGGATCTTCCGTCAACAGCGAAAGACAGGAAGTTCCCAGGCCGCTGAAGCAGATTCCGCACCAGTTACATTTGTAGGAGGTGGCCCACCATTGGTAATCGTAGTTGTTCCGCACCGGAAGGATCACTTTTTCATACAAGGCATTCCGTAACCTGTCGCGCTGGTGTTTGCTAAAAGCCGGATAACACCAGTCGTACACCAGAGCCATATCGATGGCTGTGGATGCCGTGCGGATATCGGAACTGAATACGACGTTGTCATCGCTCTTTTTGGCATTCCAGGGCCACACCCGGTCGTAAATGATCGTAAACTCATGGGCTTTGATGATCCAGGTGGGCAATTCGGCAAGGGCATCGGCAAATTCAAAACTTTTCTGTGCATAGCGGGCTTCTCCGGTGAGCTGATACAAAAAAGCCAGGGAACGCGCAGCATTGCAATATTCCCCCATTTGCCGGTCAAACAAGCCATCCGAATCGTAGCGGGGATGGGCCGACTGGGGAGGAAACTCCTTGATCGGCGTGTACATCAGCCGGTTACATTCTACTTTCAACCGCTCGAAGATCAGTTTGGATTCCTTATCTGTGGCGATCAGCGATAAAATTTCATTTTTCCCCTGATCGTTGAACAACAGATACGGATGAACCAGTTTGGCTGGCAATGCCCCGGAAATCTGCCCGGGAGTGACTCCGGCTTCTGCAGAAATAATTCGTAATACCAATAAAAATGCAAGAATTGGCGTAATAGTTTTTCCCATTATGATAAAAAGATTAAGTCTACGCTATAGCAGGCGATTCCCTGTCAATGATTTAATTTACTGTAAGACAAACTTTTGTTTTATTATCCGGCGATGGCCGAATGGAGTTAGAAAAATAACATTTTTAATTAAATTGGCAGATTAAATTCTGCACTCTTTTCTTTACCGGTAAGTTGTTGCTGAAGGAAAACCAACATCTGAATATGAAACGAATTGCCTTACTTCTGATTGTCTTTCTGACAGGAGTGAATTCAGGTTGCCCGCCCGCCGGCAACCCGGTTAAATCATCAGCATTACAAGTAGCCTCCAACCAGCGTTTTCTTACCGATGAAAAGGGAAATCCCTTTTTCTGGCTGGGAGACACCGGATGGTTGTTGTTCGGAAAACTAACGCGGGAAGAAACGGAGCAATACCTGGAAAACCGGAAAGAAAAAGGGTTCAATGTGATCCAGGTGATGGTGTTGCATGCCTTGGATTACTGCAATGCTTACGGCGATTCTGCCCTGGTCAGCCGGAATGTGGCAAAACCCTTGACAACCCCGGGAAATGCGTTTGAAAAACCTGACGAATATGACTTTTGGGACCATGTGGATTATGTCGTGGATATTGCCGCAGAAAAAGGGATTTACCTGGGGCTCGTACCGGTTTGGGGCAGCAATGTGAAATCGGGCCGGATCAGCCGGGAGCAAGCAGAATGGTATGCCCGCTGGCTGGCAGAAAGGTTCCGTAAACATCCCAATATTGTCTGGCTGAATGGCGGAGATATCCGGGGGAGCGATTCCACCGGAACCTGGAACATCATTGGAAACACCCTGAAGAAATACGACCCGGGGCACCTGATCACATTTCATCCCTTCGGAAGAATGCAGTCTTCCGACTGGTTCCACAACGCCAGCTGGCTCGATTTCAACATGTTCCAGTCGGGGCACCGGCGTTACGACCAGGATGATTCCGAAAGAAACTATGGCGAAAACAACTGGCGCTATGCCGAAGCAGATTATAATCGGGAACCTGTCAAACCTACTCTCGACGGTGAACCTTCCTATGAGGGAATTCCCCAGGGATTGCACGATACCCTTCAACCCCTGTGGAATGAAAATGATGTCAGACGTTACGCATACTGGTCGGTTTTTGCCGGCGGCTGTGGATTCACATACGGGCACAATGCCGTGATGCAATTTTATAAGCCGGGAGATAAAGGTTCCTATGGCAATAAAAAACGGTGGATCGACGCCATCAACGATCCGGGAGCCGGTCAGATGCAATACCTGAAGACACTGATGCTATCCCGCCCTTATTTTGACCGCATTCCGGATCAAACCCTGTTGGCCGGTCCTTCCGGTGAAAAATACGATTACCAGGCCGCCACCAGGGGTAAAGATTATGCGTTCGTGTATACTTATAACGGGAAAGAAATCAAGGTGCATCTTGGAAAAATAAACAGGAAAAGGATAAAGGCCGCCTGGTATAACCCCCGCAACGGAACAGAAACCGGCATCGGCATATTTCCCAATGTTGGAATACAACGATTTGATCCTCCCGGCGAACCCACCGAAGGAAACGATTGGATACTCATTTTAGATTCCGTAAAATAATTTTCAATCATCATTTCATGAACCTTCCACTGATTGATCTTCTGGTTTTTCTGATCTACATGACCGGGATCGTCCTTTTCGGATCTTCCTTTTACCGGAAAAATAAAAATTCCGAACAATTTACCTCCGGAGGAGGCACCCTGCCAACCTGGATCGTAGGCATGTCGATTTTCGCCACCTTCGTCAGCAGCATCAGCTTTCTGGCCCTGCCCGGCAAAGCTTATCAGACCGATTGGAATGCATTTGTCTTCAGTCTTTCCATTCCAGTTGCCTCCGTAATGGCAGTTGTCTTTTTTGTACCGCTCTACCGCAGCATCAACAGCATTTCAGCCTATACTTACCTGGAACAGCGTTTTGGCCCCTGGGCCAGAATATACGCTTCTGCCTGTTACATCCTGACCCAGATCATGCGCACCGGGTCCATCCTTTACCTGATGGCACTCCCCCTGCAGGCTGTATTCGGCTGGAGCATTCCCTGGATCATCATCCTGACCGGTTTGTGCGTGGTCATTTATTCGACGCTCGGCGGCATCAAGGCAGTCATTTGGACGGATGCCATCCAGGGGATCGTTCTCATTGGGGGAGCGCTGGTCTGCCTGGGCGTGCTGATGTTTTCCATGCCGGAAGGACCTGTTCAGATTTTGGAAACCGGACTCCGTCATCACAAATTCAACATGGGCCCTTTCACGGGAAGCCTCTCCCAATCCACCTTCTGGGTGATGCTCCTCTATGGCCTTTTTATTAATCTCCAGAATTACGGGATCGACCAGAATTATGTGCAGCGGTACATGACCACCCGTACCGACAAAGAAGCGAAACGGTCGGCCTTGTTCGGTTCCCTCCTGTACATCCCTGTTTCACTGGTTTTCTTTCTGATCGGAACCGCCCTGTTTGCCTATTTCCAGGCAATGCCGGAATTGTTGCCCACAGAGCTGCACGACCCGCTGAAAGCCGACAAAGTTTTCCCGTGGTTCATCGCCAACGGTTTGCCTCCGGGATTATCCGGATTGGTGATTGCCGCCGTTTTTGCCGCCGGGATGAGTACGATCAGTACCAGTGTGAACGGAACCGCCACTATTGTGCTGACCGATTTTTACCGGCGCTATTTCAATCCGGATCAGTCAGAAAAGAAATCCATGAAGGTGTTGTACCTGTCCTCCACCATTTTTGGCATCCTGGGAATCCTGGTCGCATTGGCCATGATCTCCGTGAAAAGCGCCCTCGATACCTGGTGGATGCTGGCATCGGTCTTCAGCGGGGGTATGCTGGGGCTCTTCCTGCTGGGTTATTTTTCCCGGAAAGCCACTTCCGTTCAGGCGGCCATAGGGGTTACCAGCGGGGTACTTGTAATTTTGTGGATGAGTCTTTCTCCCCTGTATTTCACCGGAGAACAGTTGCTCCGCTTCCGAAGCCCCTTTCATGCCAATCTGACCATTGTCATCGGCACCACAGTGATTTTTTTGATTGGATTTCTATTAACGGCAGTCCGGCGGATGAAACCGGCGGCAAAATAACTATCAGCTATGAAGTTCCGGAATTACCTTATTAAACTTGTCCTGCCTGCGCTTTTAACAGTGCTGGCTTCCTGCACGACACAACCTTTCAGGATTACATCCCTGACCTGCAACAATCAACCCGAACCCATGGGGGTAAACCCTGTGAATCCTGCTTTCAGCTGGAAGATGGAATCTCCGGCAAGGGGGGTTATGCAGACGGCTTACCAGGTGGTCGTTTTCGAAAACGGGGGAAAAGGGGAAGTATGGAATAGTGGAAAGGTGGAAAGCAACAAGAGTATTTTCATTGCTTACGAGGGTTCAGAATTAAAGCCCGGCACCATTTATTTCTGGAAAGTTAAAGCCTGGGACAACATGGGTCACGAATCTGCATGGCGAACAGGGCGGTTTGTCACCGGTCTCGTTCAGGGAAAGGACTGGGAAGGCGCCCGGTGGATCGGGTACGGGGAAATGGACAGCGCCAGGAGAATTGTTCCGGGAATTCACAGCCCTGGCTCCCGGAAAGAATGGAAAGACGTCATCAGCGGAGACCATGTTCTGCCTTTGTTGCGAAAGGAATTCAGCGTGAAATCCGGGTTGGAATCGGCCTTCCTGTTTGTTTCCGGACTTGGTCACTACGAAATCGACCTCAACGGGCAGAAGGTGGGCGACCACTTCCTGGCGCCTGGATGGACCCATTACGACAGCCTTTGTTTCTACAACGTCTTTGAGGTGACGGATGAACTTCAGAAAGGAGAAAATGCCTGTGGTGTGTGGCTGGGGAACGGTTTTTACAACATCCCGAATACCGGGTACCGGAAGCTCATCACTGCCTTCGGGAATCCCAAAATGATCCTGAAACTGCAATTGATCTACAAAGATGGAAGCAGGGAAAATGTGATCAGCGATGAAAGCTGGAAGACAATACCAGGCCCGATCACCAACAGCAGCATCTTTGCCGGCGAAACCTTTAACGCCAGCCTGGAGCCCACCGGATGGAACCAGCCCGGTTTCAATGAATCCGGCTGGAAACAGGCCCAACTGGTAACCCCTCCTGCAAGCCGGCTGGAGGCAGAAACCGATTACCCGGTGAAGGTAATGGAGCGGCTGAACGTGAAATCAATTACCCGCACCGACTCCTCTGAAACGCAGTATCTGTATGACTTTGGCCAGAATGCGTCCGGAATCGTTGAGCTGGAAGTCTCCGGAAACAAAGGAGATACCGTGAGGCTGGTACCGGCAGAGCTGATTGACCGGACGGGCAAACCGAACCAGAAGGCCACCGGGAGGCCTTATTCTTTCACTTATATCCTGAAGGGTTCCGGTATTGAAAGGTGGTCGCCCCGGTTTACCTACTACGGCTTTCGCTATGTGGGCGTGTCTGGGGCGGTCCCGGATACCTCGTCTGTTTCCGGAAACCAACCGCGCATCAAACGGATGACCCTTCTTCACACCCGGAATTCCGCCCCGGAAACCGGGACTTTCCAAACTTCTGCCGATCTTTTCAACCGGATCAACACGCTGATCCGATGGGCCATCAAAAGCAACCTGCAAAGTGTGGCCACGGATTGTCCGCACCGCGAAAAGCTGGGTTGGCTGGAACAGACCCACCTGATGGGCAACGGCATCCATTACAATTTTGACATCCTGCCGCTGTATAAAAAGCAGGTCAATGACATGATGATCGCTCAGACCGCAGAGGGATTGATCCCGGACATTGCGCCGGAATATGTTCCTTTTGCCGGGGGTTTCAGGGATTCCCCTGAATGGGGCAGCGCCGGGGTAATCCTGCCCTGGATGCTGTACAAATGGTATGGCGATACAGAAGCCATGAAAAAGGCCTGGCCCATGATGGCCCGGTATGTGGCCTATCTGAAGTCAAAATCGGTGAACCACATCCTGGATTATGGCCTCGGCGACTGGTTTGACCTGGGGCCGAAATCTCCCGGAACAGCCCAGCTGACGCCGGTGAGCCTCACCGCAACCGCCATTTATTATTACGACGTATCCCTGATGCAGGAAATGGCTGCAATCCTGGGAAAAGAAGATGAAGCAAAAACATATGCCGCCTGGGCAGATGAGATCAAAGCGGCTTTCAATGCGAAATTCCTGGATCCGGAATCCCTGGTTTACTCCACCGGCAGCCAGACGGCCATCGCCATGCCCCTCTCCGTCGGGCTGGTGGATCAGGATAAGAAAGACAGCGTATTCCGGACCCTGCTGTCTTCCGTCCGGAATTCCGGCTTTGCGCTGACAGCGGGTGATGTGGGTTTCCACTTCCTGGTTAAAGCTTTGAGCGAAGGGGGTGCCGGGGAGCTGTTGTACGACATGAATGCCCGTGACGATGTGCCCGGCTATGGCTACCAGCTGAAAAAGGGAGCCACGGCGCTCACCGAATCCTGGCCGGCACTGGAGCAGGTGTCCAACAATCACCTGATGCTGGGGCACCTGATGGAATGGTTCTATACCGGACTGGCCGGGATTGACCAGACGAATACATCCGTGGCTTTCCGGGAAATTAAAATTGCTCCGCAAATGGTCGGAAAAATCAACGAAGCCGGAGCCACTTTTGAGTCGCCTTACGGGACAATCAGTTCCCACTGGAAAAAGGACGAAAGTGGGGTTGATTGGGAAATCACCATTCCCGTAAATACTACCGCAGAGCTTTGGCTTTCTGTCGGAGAAGGGGAGACCGTGACAGAAAGTATAAAACCTCTTTCCGGGGAATGGAAGAAATCACAGGAGGGGGAAAAGCTGGTGATAAAAGTGGGATCCGGGAAATACAGATTTTCGGTGAAGTCGGGAAAGTAAAATAGATCCTTCCTCACCGCCATCCGTCAGCCGACGGAGGCGGATCGTCAGGATGACAAGGACCGCCCGGAGAGGGGGGAACCGTGGCCGGGCGGCACGAACCCTGCCATGAAAAGCATATTGCTTACCGCCCGGCCACGGTTCCCCTTTGATTCCTGGCAACCTGTCATTCCGAAGAAGCGGAGCGACTGAGGAATCTGCATCCTCTCCCTGGAAAAGTGAATAAGGTTCAGACAAACAGATCAAACCACCGGGGTAGCGAACTGCCATTGTCATTTCCACATAGTGTCCAAATTTTTGGGGTTAAACCCTCAATAACAAGCGCCTGAATATCAGAGGGAAGCAGGGTCCCGAACTCAGCGAAGAATCTATAGTCCTGCCAGAATAAAGTGTTCCCCTTTTTTCAGTTGTTGTTCCACCCTATATCCATTCACACTTATTCTCACCGGCTGTCCGGCCTGGGAGGTGACCTTCAGCCAGGTGACTTTACCGTTTTTCCAAAACATGTCGATCAGGAATCCACCCCTTGCCCTGAGCCCGTGCACGTGACCTTCCTTCCAGGCTGCCGGCAGCGCCGGCAAAAGGTGGATATAGCCCTGGTGGCTCTGCATCAGCATCTCTGCAATGCCCGCGCCCCCGCCGAAGTTGCCGTCGATCTGGAAGGGGGGATGGGCATCAAAAAGGTTGGGATAGGAACCGCCCCGGGTATCGCGGGTCGGGTCATCGGCAGGGGCCAGCAGCATCTGCACCAGCTTATGGGCATGTTCCCCGTCCTGGAAGCGGGCCCAATAATTGATTTTCCAGGCCAGGCTCCAGCCGGTGGCAGGATCGCCCCGGTAAATCAGCGATTGTTTTGCGGCCTGCATCGTTATTGCGGTAGCATCGGCAGTTATTTCGCTTCCGGGGTAAACCCCCCAGAGGTGCGACACATGCCGGTGCTTGTTGTTGATATCATCCACATCCTGCATCCATTCCTGCAACTGCCCGTGTTTTCCGATCCAATAGGGCGCCAGTTTATCCAGTTTTTCTTTCACCACAGCGGCAAACTCCTGATCTGTATTCAGAATCGCTGAACATTCGAGGACAATTTTGAACAAAGAGCGGATGATCTGGTGATCCATCGTCGGACCAGCTACCAGTCCTCCTATTTCCGGGGAATTGGACGGTGTGCTGATCAGGAAGCCTGTTTTGGGATCGGGTACCAGAAAATCTACGAAGAAAAGGGCAGCGCCCCTGATCAGCGGATAAGCCCTGTTCCGGAGAAAATCCAGGTCATGGGAATACTGGTAATGCTCCCACAAATGATGGCATAACCAGGCCCCTCCGGTTACCCAGATGCCATGGTTGGAGGCGTTGATGGGGGCCGTTCCCCGCCACAGGTCGGTGTTGTGGTGCAAGACCCAGCCACGGGCGTTGTAATGGGCTTTTGCCGTTTTGGCACCTTCTGCAGCCACCTCTTCGATCAACCGGAACAAGGGGTCGTGGCATTCCGGCAAATTCAGCATCTCGGCGCCCCACATATTCATTTCCGTATTGATGTTGGTGGTGTACTTGCTCCCCCAGGGCGGTCGCATCTGGTCGTTCCATATCCCCTGCAGGTTGGGGGGCATCGTCCCTTCCCGGGAGGAAGCGAGCAACAGGTAGCGGCTGTACTGGACATACAGGGCAGCCAGGTCATTGTCGGGAGCCTCCTTTATTCCTTTAATCCGGACATCGATAGGTTCCTTCCGCTTCTCTTTTCCCCCGAGATCCAGGGAAAAACGGTTAAACAAAATAGCGTAATCGCCAATATGTTTGTTTATCAGTGTTTTATAATCTACACCGGCTACTGCCCGCATCGTCGACGAACACTTTTCTTCCGGATTTGCCGTTACCTCCTTAAAATTTTTAAAACTGGTTGCTGCCACCAGTTTTAAGATCGCTTCATCGGCCCCGGTAACCACCAGACTGTCGGAGGTAACTGTAAGGATTCCCCCTTTTATTTCCGCCCGAAGCCAGGCAACCCCTTTCAGCACCCCATCTTCCACTTTCACCTCCAGTACCAGGGTTTGCCCGTCCACCTTCCGGAAGGAAGGGTTGCGATGCGGTGAAGTCAGCTTTGCACTGAAGCTGATCATTTTTTTTCGGTCTGCTTTCAGCCTGACCACCAGCGCATCATCAGGCCTGGAGGCAAAATACTCGCGCTCAAAGCGGATACCGTTCACCCGGTAACTCACCTTGGACAAAGCCTGGGAAAGATCAAGCGAACGCCGGTAACCGGTGAAATTGTTATGACCCGGAAAGGTGATCCATAAATCGCCAAAGGGCTGATAATCTGCTTCATACTGGGAAGGAAAAGGCGCTTTCTCTCCGGCCTTCCTGCCTGGATAATCATCCACCCAGGCCTGCCTGCCCATGAACTGTTCCCCGGCCAGCTTTTCAGCCTCAGCCTGTTTTCCATCAAACAGCAATTGCCTGATTTCCCCCAGGTAGTTAAAAGCTCCTTCCCTTTGGTACTCCCTCGGATAGCCGTCCCAAAGTGTTTCTTCATTGAACTGCAGGTGCTCCCTGCCCGGATGGCCAAAAATCATCGCCCCCAGCCTGCCGTTCCCGATGGGCAGGGCTTCTGTCCATACTTTTGCCGGTTGACGGAACCAAAGTTCAAGACCCTCAGCAGGAGCTTTTCCGTAACTTCCTACGGCAGGAAAACAAGCCATCAACAATAAAATGGATGCTTTTACCAACAACAGATTATGCTTTTTCATTTTTATCTGAATTTATCTACATATTTCAGGAATTTCTTTGCCGTGGCATCCAGGTTGGCGATGGAACCGCCCCCGTCGAGCACCTCACACATCTCATAAACCAGGTAGCCCTGGTAACCAATTTCTTTAAGGGCTCCGATGAAGTTGTCGTAATCAATGACCCCCTCCCCCATGGCGGTGGCCCGCATCACCGGTTTATCCGCCACATAGTTGGTCAGGTGGTTTTCATAATGGTAGCGTGGCTGGACTACATAATCAGCGGCGATGGTATTCACCAGGAAGGGCTTCATTTTAAGTACCGACTGCCGGATCTCCTCTTTCGTCAATCCTTCGAGCGTGGGCGACCAGGCATCCCAGCCGGCCATCACATTGGGCAGGTTGATCTCCTTCAGCATCCAGTACATGGCATCGTGGTGCAGGGCGATGTCGTGGTGGTTCTGCACGACCAGGGTAACGCCGTATTTTGCAGCTTCCCTG
>Ga0116171_10004708_pt1 | contig 12206 bp, 10 predicted proteins | sample AD_JPNHW2_MetaG_FD_89798 | JGI IMG/M metagenome (GOLD analysis project Ga0116171, IMG submission 89798) | Active sludge microbial communities of municipal wastewater-treating anaerobic digesters from Japan - AD_JPNHW2_MetaG | ecosystem: Engineered > Bioreactor > Anaerobic > Digestate | place...
AGGTAGGGCTATGGCGCGGTTGGATGCTGCCCGGGGTAGCAGCCAGAGGAAGGACCGAGCCAGAGCGCAGCTGGCGGCTGGCCAGGGTGGGAGCCAGAGGGAAGAGGGCCGGGGCGCGGTTGGAGGCTGGGTGGGGTGGGAGCCAGAAGAGGGAGGAGCGAGCCGGGGTGGGAACGAGAGGAAAGGCTAGGGCGCGGCTGGAGGCAGGTTGGGTGGTGACGAGGGTCCGGGAGAATCCGCCATTCATTTCCCTTGTTTTTTTTGCTGAAATAGCTAAATTATATGATAAATTTTGGATATACCATTTACCCCAACATAGCGGAGACCCCCATGGCCAAATTAACCATCGATGATCTGCAAATGAAGGGCAAGCGCGTCCTCGTGCGCGTCGATTTCAATGTGCCCCTCACCCCCGACCTGCAGGTGGCTGACGACAAACGCATCGTCGCCGCCCTGCCCACCATCAAGAAGGTCATCGCCGACGGCGGCAAAGCCATCCTGATGTCGCACCTCGGCCGCCCCGACGGCGAAAAGAAGAGCGAGTTTTCGCTCAAACCGGTGGCCGCCGCCCTCAGCAAACTCCTCGACAAGCCGGTCGCCTTCGCCCCCGACTGCGTCGGACCCGAAGCGGAAAAAGCAGTCGCCGCCATGAAAGAGGGCGATGTCCTCCTCCTCGAAAATGTCCGCTTCTACCCGGAGGAAGAGGGCAAGAAAGCCGGCGTCAAGATGAGCAAGGAAGAACGCCAGTGGTTCATCGATGCGCTCGCCAAACTGGGCGACCTCTATGTCGACGACGCCTTCGGCACGGCCCATCGCGCCCATGCCACCATGGCCGGTTTGCCCGCCAAACTCGGCAAAGGCGCCTCCGGCTACCTGATGACCAAGGAACTGGATTATTTCGCCCGCGTCTTCGACCATCCCGAACGCCCCCTGCTCGCCATCCTCGGCGGCGCCAAGATCAGCGACAAGCTCCTGGTCATCGAAAACCTGCTCAGCAAGGTCGACAGCCTGATGATCGGCGGGGCCATGGCCTACACCTTCCTCAAGGCCAAGGGCGTCGCGGTCGGGACCTCCCGCGTCGAGGCCGATTTTATCGAAAAGGCCAAAGAGCTTTTCGAGATCGCCAAAGCCAAAAAGGTGACCCTGCTGCTGCCGGTCGATCATGTGATCGCGGCCCAGTTCCCCGAGGCGGGCAAGGAGGCGCATCCCGCCGTCACGCCCGGCGAGGCCATCCCCGACGGGCAGATGGGCCTCGATATCGGCCCGAAGACGATCGAGCTGTACTGCAAGGAGATCGCTAAATCCAAAACCATCGTCTGGAACGGCCCGATGGGCGTCTTTGAAGTCCCGGGCTTCGAAAAGGGCACCTATGCGGTGGCCGAAGCCATGGCCAACAGCGGCGCGGTGACGGTCATCGGCGGCGGCGATTCGGCCAGCGCGGTCAAGAAAGCAGGTGTGGCCAAGAAGATGAGCCATGTCTCCACTGGCGGCGGCGCCAGCCTCGAGCTGATGGAGGGCAAACTTCTGCCCGGCGTCGCGGCCTTGACCGACAAATAGCAGCACCGCATGGTCAAGCCATGCACCGCAGCAACGGCATGAAACAGAAACGCCGGACCCGCAAGAGTCCGGCGTTTTTTTTGAGGGATAACGCTCAGAAAAGGGTACCAAGGGTCAGATCACTGGCCTGAGGAAGAAAGCAGGCCATAGGGTGCCAATGGTCAGAAATTTCTCCTGAGGGATAATGCTCAGAAAAGGTTGCCGAAGGTCAGATAAATGGCGAGGTCCTTGTACGGCGAACGGCCGATATCGAGGGCGCCGATGAGATCGGTCTTCCACTGCACATGCAGGCCGGCGCCCTGACTGAAATGGAGGTGATCCAGGGTGGCCGGATCCCTCTTGAGCCAGACCTTGCCGCCGTCCAGGAAGAGATGGCCGTAAAAGGTCAGATCCTGACGCAGGATGCGCCGGTCGAAAAGGCGGCAGCGCAGCTCGAAATTGCCGAGGAGCTTAGTGGGGCCGGCGAAGAGCAGCCGCGGGACGCCGCGCATGCTCTGGTTGCTGCCGAGTCCCTCGAAACGCTGCCAGGAGCCGCTGAGTACGGCCATCTCGTAAAAGGGGGGATGGCCGGACATGTGTTCAAAAAAGAGACGTTGCGCGAAGACGAGCCGCGGCAGCAGCCGGAAATAGCGGCGGTCGGTGAGGGTGATGCGGGCAAAGTCATAGTCACTGCCGAGCACCGCGGTGCTTTTTTCAAGTAGCAGATCGCTCCAGCTGCCGGCGGAGGGCGCTGCCTCCATGTCCCGCGTATCCCGGATCAGGCCGAGGCGTGCATAATTGGTCCAGCCGCCGGCCATTCCGAACCGCGGCGACGCCGCGAGGCGGTTCGGCAGGGGGTAGGTGCCGACCGTGGTGCGCACGCCCGCCAGGCCGGCGAGGAAGCGGATCCGGCCGGCGAAGATCGGCCACTGGGCGTTGATATAGCCGGCGCTCCAGCGGTGCTTGTAGTTGTAATATTCGCTGGAGAGGAAATCCGGATCGCCGCGGTCGGTGAAGGCGCGCCGGTATTCGGGCTGGTTACCGAGGCCATAGTATTCATCGAGACCGAAATCCTTGTACTCGACGCGCAGAGAGAGGCGGGTGCCCGGCCCCCAGAGATGGGGCATGTCGAGGAAGGCGTAGTAATCCTTTTTCTTCTCGGTTGAACGCGCGCCGTTGAGGAGCAGGTGCCATCGGTAAGGCCGGCTCGAGCCGTCGCCGTACTGATAGAAAAATGTCTTGCCGCCATACTCCCAGCCCTCGCCGCTGCTGAAGCTGAGGCTGGGAACAACGGCAAAGGCCAGTCCCTGCGGCTGCTGCGGCGCCTCCGCCATACCACCTTGTGCAATACAAACGAACACCAAAACACTCCGCATACCGCGCCGCCACTTGAGTCGCATACGCTCTCCTGATCCGCATCTGGTTTATCTACTGTGCAATCATTGAACAGGAACTACGGAAGGACGGATCTGTGATAAAAATCAAAATAATTTATTGTTCAATAAAAATACACTTGCATTTTCAATTTCAATATGGTATATTTCATTGTATGGCGAACTATCGCCATATCTGATCAAATGTTGTACAGCCATTGTGGGGATTGGGAAATCACAAGAGTGTGATTGAGGACGTGTGAAACAGGCTGGCTTCGGCATTGCCCTGCAACTTTGATTTTGACCCTCTGCGCTGCATTCATCGTTCTGCCCTCTTCAGTCCTACTCTTTCACAGAGATAACACCGGCGTATGCCGATTGTATTTCGGCTGGCTATTATTCCATGGCCACACGCATTCCGCGGCCCCGGCCGCTCTATCCATTTACCCATGGATACCTGGATAATAGGGCCTGTTCAATTCACTCTGAAGGAGGTGATCCACCCGGCACGTAACAAAACGCACCACAATCCACAGGGTCCGGCTCAAGCCGGCCCACATCCCGTACCCTTTAATAGCTGTGAGGAGACACTATTATGGGACAGCAACAACTTCTGCTTCTGGTGTTGAGCGTGATCATTGTCGGCATCGCCGTCGTGGTCGGTATCAACATGTTCAGCACCTCCGCTGAATCCGCCAATGTCGAGGCCGTCACCAACGACCTGATCCACCTGGCCTCCCTGGCGCAGCAGTACTACATTAAACCCACCAGCATGGCCGGCGGGGGTAACAGCTTTTCGGGCATCACCATTCGCAAGCTGGTGCCATCCCTCGCCTCCGGCGCCACCCAGTATGACAATGAAAACGGCAGCTACACCTGCGGCACGGGCAGCACTACGCAGGTTGTGCTGACGGGTACGCCCAAACGCGGAACCAACACGGTTACCGTCACCGTCACCAAGGACAACGTGGTAACGGCGATCACCGCCGCTGCTTCCGGCTCCTCAGAATCGTAAGAGCGGACGAGATCGGCAGCGGGCCGGCTTCGGCCTCCCGCCGCCGGTTCAGTCCGGCAGTGACATGACCTTCAACAGGGGGGAGGCCATGGCAGCGTTTTCAATTGCGTGGGGCCCTGTACCAACGGGGCCCCATTGCTCTCTATTACCGTTGGAAACGATTCGGGTTGTGAGGTGAGGGCGGTATGGCGGAGTTCAGGTACAATGGCCTGAATGCGCAGCAAAAGCGCATTATCGGCTATCTTGAGGCGAAACATATGCGCGAGGCCCGGCAAAAGATCGGTGCTCTGGCGCGGCAGCACAGTTTTTCGCTTCTCTCCATCCAGCAAAAGGCGACTTTTCTCTACAAGGTACGCCGCCTGGATGGTGCTCTCCTGAAAGGGGACCAGATCGCCTTTTCACGTGAAGAGGTCGAGGTTGCCCTGCGCCGCCTCGGCTTTGAGGATGTGCGCGTGCAAAAGGTCGTCTTCGACCTGCGCATGAAACCGCCCTATGCGGATATCATTACCTTTATTCGTCTCTCCGCCGATCTGCTGCGCGAAAAACTCCCCTTCGATGAAATCCTCGGACTGCTCGAGAGTGATACCCAGAACAAGGCCCTGCGCAAGGTCATCAAGGAGATCCTCACCGATCTCAAGGATGGCAAGGATGGCGAGGAAGCCTTCGGCAAGCAGGCCTATTATCTCGGCAAGTTTCCCGCCAAGATGCTCGGCGTCGCTTCCAAGAGCGGAAACATGGCCGAGGTTTTTGACAATACCGCGCGTTTTCTCGAGCGCGACTATGAATTCCGCAAAAGCCTGCGCAGCGCCCTGCTGATGCCCGCGATCACCACCGTGGTCCTGATCGGCTCGGTCATTTTTTACGTCGGCTACATTTTCCCCAAGACCGCCGAGCTGTTCCTCAGCTTCGGCGCCACGCTGCCGCCGCTGACCAAGGCGAGCCTCGATCTCAGCCATTTTCTCACCCGCAATATCGCCTGGATCATCGGACTCGCGGCGATCATTCCCCTGATTCTCTATCGCCTGGCGATCACCCCGCGCGGCCGGATTTTCGTCGCCAAACACATGGTCAAAGTCCCGATCATCGGCTCGCTGATGCACAAGACCTCGATCGAGATTTTTTGCCGTGTCTTTCATTCTATGTACAGCGGCTCCGGAGAAAACCTCGAGGTGATCCGCACGGCCGCCGAGGCCTGCCGCAACAAATATATGGAAAAGCAGATCAAGGAAGTAACCATTCCCATGATGGTGCGCGATGGCGCCGCTCTGGTTCAGGCCTTGAAACAGGCCAAGGTATTCACCGAGAACGCCTTGTCCCGTCTCAATGCCGGTGCCGAATCGGGAACGCTCAAGCGCGTCACGCTCCAGATCGCCAATTATTACGAACGTGAAACCACCTATCGTATGAAAGCGATCATCGACTGGGTTCAGGTGATCGTGGCCATGCTGATCATGGCCGTCATGACCGCTTTAACCATCGTCTCATCCGAGACGGCGTTGTTCCAGCCGAAAATGCCGGGGATGTAAAGTATGGTACGCAAACCGCGAGTATCAACCGCCATCATCGAAAAGCTGATGCAGCAGGATGCGCGTTTTACGCGTGACAAGCTGAAGGAGGCGGAATCCATCATTGAGAACTCGGCATCGCCGCGTACCCTAGCTGATGTTCTCATCAAGGACCTCGGCTATGACCGGCACATGGTCTTCCGGGCGTTATGCAAGATCTACGCGTTTCGCGAAATTCGCCTCAGCGCGGCCTCGCTGACCGATGGCTGGATCGAGTTTATGCAGAATTTTTACAAGGCCCTTGATTCCAAAACCCGCGAAGAGTTCCTGACCCTCAAGATCCTGCCTTTCGGATTCAGCGAACGCGGCCGCGATATCCGTATCTTTGTCTGTCCGGATCCCACTGTGCGCGTCATTGAATCCCTGATGCTCCATGCCGGGATCACCAAATACGAAGTTGCCTACGGCCGCCTCGAGGATATCAGCGAGATTCTCGCGCGTATCGCCCCGCAGGAAAACCAGTTCCTGCAGCTGGTCAAGGAAGTGGCGCAGGAAGTGGCCATCGTCGAGGATGAGAGCGATGAGAACAGCGTCGACGAAGACGAGCTCTCCTCGGCGGTCAACAAATCCCTGCTGGTCAACCTCTTCGAGGGCTGCCTCGTCGAGGCGGTGCGCAAGGGGGCGAGCGATATCCACATCATCCCCAAGGAAGGCAATACCACCGAGATCTATATCCGCCTGGACGGGCGGCTGGTATTGTGGCACCGGCAGGGGGATCAAACCGGAGGCCTTCCTGGCCGTGGTCAAGGATCGCACCAAAAATGTGGACCGGTTCGAATGGGAGATGGCGCAGGACGGCTTTATCCAGCGCATCGTCGATTCCTATCTGATTCGGTTTCGTGTCGCGATCCTGCCGATCGTCTCCTCCGCCCTGGGACGCAAATATGAAAGCGTCGTCATTCGTATCCTGGACGACCGCAAGGTCATCACCGATCTCGACAAGCTGGGATTTGACGGTTATGCCAAGGCGGAGTTCATCAAGGCGATCAAAAAGCCACAGGGAATGGTGATCCTGACGGGGCCGACCGGAAGCGGTAAAAGCACGACCCTGGTGGCGGCCCTGGCGCAGGTGATGACGCCCGAGCTGAATATCCTCACTGTGGAGGACCCGGTCGAATACAATATCCCGGGCGCGCGCCAGCTCAAGATCGGCAGCAAGATGAATTTCGACCAGGCGGTGCGCACGATTCTCCGTCATGACCCGGACATCGTTATGGTGGGCGAGATTCGTGATGCCAAGTCTGCCGAGATCGCCATCAAACTGGCCAACACCGGCCATCTGACCTTCACCACGCTGCATACCAACGATGCCTGCAGTGTGGTCTCCCGTCTCTACAAGATGGGCATCGAATCGTTCCTGATCGCCTATGCCATTAATCTGGTCGTGGCGCAGCGCCTGATGCGCACCCTCTGCGTCTATTGCAAGCAGCCGCTCTCGCCCGCCGAAGCTGCCAGTGCGGCGCCGATGGGATTCACGGAGGAGGAGATGCGCCAGGCGACCTTTTATCGCGCGGTGGGCTGCCCCAAATGCCGCAACGGCTACAAGGGCCGGATTGGCATCCATGAAGTTCTGCCCTTTACTCCGGAAATCCGCCGCATTATCCTCGAGGCCTCTGCCGATCTGGACGAGGATGCCATCCGCACCTGTGCGATGAAGGACGGGATGAAGAGTTTGCGTGCAGCGGCGTGCCGCCGGGCGATCGAAGGCATTACGACGCTCGAGGAAGTGGCCGCGGTGACCACCGAGTAAAACTGTGAGAGAATGGTATGCGAGAAGTACTGATCGTCGATTATGATCCAGAACTGCGCGAACAGGCTGGGCACGTCCTCAACGGCGGTGTCTATGCTCTGACCTATGCCAGCGACGGCATGGAGGCGCTCAGGATCGTCAAGTCCAAGCATTTCGACCTGATCCTGGTTGATCTGCTGATGCCGGGCGCGCTCAATGGCATCCAGATCCTCCAGGGCATGCACCGTAATGCCCCGAATTCACCGCTGGTGGTCATGAGCGATCGCAACGGCCACCGTGAGCTCGAGACGGCGCTCCGCTATGGCGCTCGCGAGGTTCTGCTCAAGCCGGTCCATCGCGAACTGATGAAGGCCGTGGCCGACAAGCTGACCGGAAATCCGCTGCGGCAGAAGGAGCCCGCGCATGAACCCGCATATCCCGGTGCGCCTGCCCACGAACCCGCGCATTCCGGTGCGCCTGCCCACGAACCCGCGCATACCGGTGCGCCTGCGGCCCCTGCACCCGTCACTCCGGAGGCGGCACCCGGCACCGGTTCCGCTCCGGCAGCTCCCCTTGCCGGCAGGCCGGCTCTGCGCCGCTCCGAACCTGAGGCGCGCGATGCCGCATCCGCTGCCGCCTCAGCCGAGACCGTTGCCACAGCGGCTTTCGCGACGGTGCCTGCCGCGGTGCTCAAGAGTGTGCCTGCGGAGGCCTTTCACAGTTCGCCCGCAGAGGCGCACAGGGTTGTGCCTGAAGCAGCGCTTGCGATCACGCCTGCGACCATGCCCGCGGTCGCGCCCGAGACCATACCGGTTCCCTGCGCGTTCACGTCCAAGGCACCCGCTGCAGCGCGGCGCCGTACCTCGCCGCCGGGATTCCGCGCCCATATTTTCAGCGGCATCCCGGAGCCGGCCCTGGAGACGCTCATGGCGGAGGGTGAAGAGGTGGTTTTGCGCGCGGGCGAAGAGTTTTCCCTGGATATCTGCGAGTCGATGGCCATCCTGGTCTCTGGACAGGCGCGCTGCTGGTACAAAGGCCTGCTGGTCCGGATTCTGGATTCCGGCGACTCCATCGGCGAGGCGGCTCTCTTCAGCAAAACGGCGGCAAGCTTGCCCCTGGTGCTGGACGGCACCATAGATCTCGTGCTTTGCATCCTTTCCCGCAAGACTCTCCGGAGTTTTTTCCAGCGTCTCGGATCGCAGCATGTGCTCCATTTTTCCGCCCGGGTGGTCCAGAATCTGGCGGAGGACCTGGTGCAAATGTACGAGGAGTTGAATCAGACCCAGCTGGCAGCCCTTGAAGTCGGAGAGGGCGAGGTGAATTTTCCGGTCTCTGATGATATGGCGGATGACAGGCATGAATGGATTCGTTGACAGCGCCAAGGTAGTGGAGCGCGTAAGCGGACGGGATGCCATTTTCAGCCGCATCCTCAGCCGGATCCCGGAACATATGGATCTCCTCGAGCAGCAACAGCTGATCGCGGATTGCGTGGCACAAATGTCCGCCGCCGATCGGACCGAGCTGCGCACCTTGTTCGAGAGTTTTCTCATCCATATGCGGGAAATGGAGGCCTCGGATATCGAAATGGGCGGGGTGACCGCCAACTCGCATATCTGGTTCCGGGTGCAGGGGAAGAAGACGCCGCGGACCGAGTTGGGCATCTGGACGACGGACCAAACCGATATTATTGCGCATTGTCTGCTGTCGGAGAAGCAGCGGGAGCGGCTCTTCAGCCGGCGCGCGGTCGATTTTTCCTACACCATGCAGCGGCCGGATGGGCTCTGGCGCTGGCGCGCCTCCCTCTACTTCGATCTCGGGCATCTCGCGCTGAATATGCGCGCCATCCTGGGCAAGGTGTATCCCTACGCCAAGCTGGGCTTTCATCCGGTCATTTCCCGGGCTTTTTCGCTGCGGTATGAGAAGCAGGGGCTGATCCTCTTCACCGGCATCACCGGCTCGGGCAAGAGCACCTCGCTGGACAGCATCATCGACGCCAACAACCGCAGCGTCGACGGGCACATTGTGATCATCGGTGATCCCATCGAGTATATCCATACCTCGCAGTTGTGCATCATCCGCCACCGCGAGGTGGGGCGCGATGTCAACTCGTTCAAGGAGGGCGCTGTACAGGCCTTGCGCCAGGATCCCGATATCATCGTCGTCGGCGAAATGCGCGATCCGGAAACGATCATGACCTGCATGGAGATCGTCGACACGGGCCACAAGGTCTTTTCGACCCTGCACACCGGCAGCGCGGTGGAGACCATCGACCGTATCATTGCCGAAACCCCGACCGAGGAGCAGGAGCGGGTCCGCAACCGTCTCGCCGATGTGCTCAGGGTGGTGATTTCGCAAAAGCTGCTGCCGGGGGTCGATGGCCGGTTGGTCATGGCCAAGGAGGTGCTGCTGGTCACCACCTCTGTGCGCGCCGCTATTCGCAACCGTAATGTTCAGGAAATCTACCAGATGATCAGCGAAAACAACCGCATGGGTATGATCACTCTGGAGCAGGATCTGGTGCGTCTCGTGCATGAACGGCAGATCGATGAAAAGCTCGCACTGGATTTTGCCAACAATAAACGCCGCTTTCAGGAATTGATGGGTTATTAGCTTATGGGAAAAACGGGAAAAAGATTCGCGCTCGGGATTTTTATCGACGGTCAGCTACTCTCCTGCGCCTTGTTGAGCAAGTCAGGATCGCGGCTGCAGATCGAACTGCTCGAGAATTTCGGTCTTGAGCAGCAGCTAATCCCGCAGGAGCGGACGGTCAGTGGCATGAAGGTGGGCGAAACCGCCAAGGCGAGGGAGAGCAAACCCGGGGAGGACAATCCCTTCGAGCTGGATGTCGATTTCGGTGCGCGTTCTGAAAACGCCGCCACCATGGCGGAAATCTCGACCAATGCCGATGTGCTCCTCAAAGTCCTGCACACCATGTGCCCGCGCGAGAGCCGGCTTGCCTTCAGCTTGATCGATTCGTATGTCCTGTACAAGAATATTGAAAATCTCCAGCCCTCCGCGCCGGCCAAGATCAAAAAGGCCATCTGGCAGGACATTTTCGTCGAAGCCCCGGCCGAGACCAAGCTGGACAACATCGGCTATTTCCGCAACGGCAAGAGCCGATTCATGGCGATCGTGCATGACGATCCCCTGGTCTTTTCCTCGACCTTGTTCGAAGCGATGCGCATCATGCGCTCCCGGCCACCGCAAGTGGCCTTGATCGATACCCTGGAATTTGCCCTGGCGCATGCGCTGGCGACCCGGCGGTCGCTGCAGGAAAAGCAGATCACTGCCGTCGTCTATTTTGCTTCAAGTTTCACCAAGGTGATCTTTTTCCGCGGTTTGCTCATGGAGGAGGTGCTGCCGACCATTCATGAAGGAGCCGACTCGGAGCATGTCTGTGATACGGTCTACTCCAAGATCCTCTTCGAACTCGATTCCGGGAAAATTCCGGCGATCAACAGCCTCATCGTCACCGGCGATGTCGACCGTACCCGGGCCGAGGCTAATTTCCATGACAAGTTTACCAATGTGGAGGTCAAGCGCTTCGATTTCACCGACCTGCCCCTGGGACACCATGCCACGATGCTCAATGGCCGGACGGCGCCCTGGTCGGCAGCGATCGCCCTGGCCGTCAAGGCCCTGGACGACAAGGCCTCTTCGCTCTACAAGCAGAATTTTTTGCCGCGCCGCATCCGCGACCGGCAGTCGATCTATCGCGTGGCCTGGCATGGCCTGATGATGCTGGGGCTCCTCTTTGCCGGCGTTCTGTTTCTGACCTATAAACTGATCAGCGGCCAGCAAGAGCTCAACCGGCTGCACCGTTCCTCCTCCGCGATGGACATGGATCTGGCGCGGCTGAGCATCGTCGCCCAGGAAGTGGATAGTCTGCGCGCGGTCATTTCGACCCTGGAGACCGGCACAGCGCTGGTCGATTCTCTCAAGGCGCGCTCGGTGCGCTGGAGCCCGGTCCTGCAGGATTTTTCACGCGCTTTTGCCAGCGCCGGGCCCTTCTCCCTGCAGAAATTGACCGGAAGCGCTGATGGCGTTCTCATCGCCGAGGCCGAGATCACCCGGCGTAGCCAGGTGGCGGAGCTGGAACGGTTGATCGAGCCCAGCACGGTGCTCAACGTCAACAGTAAAGAGGGCAACAGGCAATCGCTGGTCGTGACCCTCGAGTGCAGGGGCCAGGCGGCCAGAAAGGCAGGACAATAAAATGACGTATGCCGTTCGCAACACCTTTTTTATCGCGGCCTTCTGGACCCTCGTGCTGGCCAGCGGTTTTTACTATGTCTATGGCCACCAGGCCGGAGTCATGATGAAAGCGCGCCGGGACAATCGCCTTAAACAGCAGCGTCTGCAGGATCTCCTGGCGCTGGAGCAGGACCGTTCTGTGCTGCAGGGGCAACTCGCGCAACTCGATGAGTTCCGCCAGGGCCGGATGGGCACGCTGGCCGCAGAAGAATCGCCGGGAGAGACCTTCGATTATCTGCTCCGTGAGCTTTCGCGCACCCACTCCGGCCTCGAGGTGGATTTCGCGCTCAAGGGCCAGGATACCTTTCTCTCGCTGGAACGGCGGACCTACGAGATCAAGGGCATTGGGGGATTTCGCGATTTCTATGATCTGCTCTGTTTTCTCGAGCAAGGGCCGGTTTTTTATGACGTGCACAAACTGGAGATGAGTTCCCTGGCGGTGGATTCTGAAAAAGGCCGGCCAGGCAATGTGACCTTCAATCTCGAATTCAATGGCTACAACCGGGTCGAGGGTCCCCTGATCTCTTCCATTACGCCCAAAGAGGGGGGAGTGGCGCAGATCGCCGATCTGGTCGGACAGCGCAGCACGCGCACGGAGGGACGGGGCCGGATCGTGGAGACGATCCAGACCGCCAGTGCCAAATCACCCGCCGCGCTGGCGCCGCGGCTCAACACCGAGGGCCTCCCCGAGATCGACAGCAAGTCCAAGGTGCTGGCCGTCATGCCGGGAGCCGCCG
>Ga0116171_10004710_pt1 | contig 12202 bp, 10 predicted proteins | sample AD_JPNHW2_MetaG_FD_89798 | JGI IMG/M metagenome (GOLD analysis project Ga0116171, IMG submission 89798) | Active sludge microbial communities of municipal wastewater-treating anaerobic digesters from Japan - AD_JPNHW2_MetaG | ecosystem: Engineered > Bioreactor > Anaerobic > Digestate | place...
CTGGATGGGGCTCGACATCGGCAAAAAAACCTGCAAACGATTTGCGGAAATCATCAACAAGTCCGAAACCATTTTGTGGAATGGTCCGATGGGCGTTTTTGAGTTGCCAAATTTCAAACAGGGCACAAAAGCGATAGCAATAGCCGTTGCAAGCGCTACCATCAGCGGATCTTTCTCTTTGGTCGGAGGCGGTGACTCTGTAGCAGCAATCAATCAATATAATTTGGCTGACCAGATCAGCTATGTATCCACGGGCGGCGGCGCTATGCTCGAATTCGTTGAAGGAAGAGAACTGCCGGGCGTTAAAGCAATTATGAATGACTGATCGCCCCGGTTTTTTTCAGTACCTTTTTAAAGAAAAAAACCTTGTCCGAGGATTGCTTTTTTTGCTCTTATTATATTTTTCATACCTGGCCGTGTTTTCGGAAAGTATCTATGGCTATTCCGATCTCTATACTCATTATTTTATTTCACATTATGCTTTTAAATATCCTCATCTTTTTTTAAATCACTGGGGAAAACCATTGTTTATCGCTTTATCGGCACCTTTTTCGCAGATGGGCCTGATCGGGTTGCAGTTTTTTAATATTTTGCTCTCACTGGCAAGTGCTTATTTGGCTTTTCTAATCTGCAAGGAACTCCGTTTAAAATACGCTTGGTTAAGTATTTTATTATTATGCTCAGCTCCGATTTACTTTGTTATGGCTTATTCGGGGATGACGGAAATTTTATTCGGTTTTGTATTAATACTTGCCGTATTCATGTTTATAAAGGAAAAATATATTTTCACCGCGGTCTTAGTTTCATTAATTCCTTATGCCCGTACAGAAGGAACCGTTTTCATACCGTTATTTGCATTCGCATTTCTTTATAAAAGAAAATGGCTTCCGGTTCTGTTTTTATTTTCTGGTTTTATTTTTTACAGTACTCTGGGATTCTTTTATAACGGCAATTTCTTATGGTTCTTCAACGAAAACCCTTATACCGGTGCTTACGATATTTATGGCAAGGGAAGTTTATGGCATTTTACTAATTCGTATGCAGAAATCTTTGGATTTGGATTAACTGTTCTAATTCTTTTAGGTTTTATTGCTTATATTTTGCAGCTTGCCTCAAAAAAAACCAGAAATTCTTTTTCTTTTCTCGAAGCATATATTATCCTTCTGCCCCCATTAATTTATTTTGCAGGACATTCATTTGTGTGGTGGAAGGGAATATATGGGTCGGTAGGCTTAACAAGGGTCATGGCCGGAATCATTCCGCTCACGGCAGTTATTGGTGTCAAGGGATTTAATTTACTTCTACCTTTATTTGAGAAACACAAAAAGGCTCTTATTGTTTTAGTAATCTTTTTGATTGGTTTATTGGTCTGCCAACCATTCGTTATATATAAAATACCCCTTGTCAATGGGCCGGAAGAGAATGTTTTGGACGAAGTTTCCGCGTGGATCAGAAGAAAAAAAATTGACGATCATAAGATTTTTTGTTTGAATCAATATGTGTTTTATAAAGCAGGAGTTAATCCTTTTGATGATAAAAAAGCATTTGCGAGCCTCCCTCGTGCAGAACAAATCACAAAAATCCTGAAGCCCGGCGAAATCCTAATCTGGGATTCACATTTTGGATATAATGAAGGCCAGCTGGACATCAAAACATTATTACAAAACAATTATCTTGAATTAATCGGATTTTTCGTTCCTGAAGAAAAGTTCAATACGCTGGGAAACATTCCTTACGAAGTTTATGTTTTTCAACGCACCTCCGACACAACACATCTTGAAAACACTTTAATATTAAAAAACCTTAAAGAAAATTATTTTACTAAAAAACTTATTTATCTGAACACTTTTTCTCACAGCACTGACCCTAATGCTGATACCACTCATGGTGGGTGCTATAAAATCATTAAAGAAAAAGAATTCTCACCCGGAATGGATACCTTGTTCTATAATTTGAATCTAAATAAAAACACCCGTGTTGAAGTTAGTGTGGATGTTCTTCCATGCGACGCCAATTCAACAGACAGTATTGATTTTGTTGCTTCTATTTATTATGAGTCAAAGAACTATCTTTATGAATATAAAACAATTAACTTCAACAAACTCAATAAAAACGTTTGGAATACTATCAGCAATAATTTCGTAATTCCTGAAGTTCATCAAAAAAATGCAGTATTCAAAGTGTACCTGTGGAACAAGAACAAAACGGAGGTACTTATGGACAATTTAAACGTGTCTGTATTACAAAGGAATCTTTGACTTATTCGGGTTTGTTTACTGAGGGTTCATTTCTCTTTTCCCTCCATAAATTTATTTCCGATTTAATTCTAGGAATACATACAGGAGCAATGGCAGCGATCGGTTTATAAAGTATCGACTTCTCTTTTGCGTTTTTTGTTATTACTCTTTCATTGGTATCAAATCTGTTTATCAGGAAAAAGATCACGCTTACAAGAAATGCAAACTTTAATACAGAAAAAACAGCTCCGAGCAACTTATTAACAAAACTTAATGCTACCAGGTCTATCATTTTTTCTATCGTCTTCGCTATGATTCGTACAACAATTAATACCGCAATGAAAATAATAGTAAAAGCGACGGCTTTGGTATAAACCGCACTCATGCCGGCATTTTTAACCAACAGATCCGCAACAAAATCAGAAAAATATATTCCTGCAAAAATTTCAATAAACAAAGCTGCAAGCGACGATAATTCAATTATCAAACCCTTTCGGAGGCCTTTAAAAACAGCAAATCCCAAGGGAATTAATATGATAATATCCAGATAATTCATCTTATTTTTTTAGGCGGCGGGTAAGTTCGGTAGCATAGACAAAACTATTCAACTCCTCGTTGTCCGTGTCCAGGATCTCATGCTTATCGCCCACCCACCAAAGTTTTCCGTTGTATATAAATGCAATTTTATCCCCGATCTCAATAACTGAATTCATGTCGTGCGTATTGATAACGGTCGTCATCTGGTATTCCTGTGTAATTTCACTGATCAGATTATCAATAACTATGGATGTTTTGGGGTCAAGTCCCGAGTTGGGTTCATCACAGAAGAGGTAGCTCGGGTTCATGGAAATAGCCCGCGCAATAGCGACACGTTTTTTCATTCCGCCGCTGATTTCGGCTGGAAAAAGGTTATTTACATTTTCCAGATTGACACGTTTCAGGCAAAAATTTACACGGTCCCGCTTTTCTTCAAGCGATTTTTTTGTGAACATGGTTAAAGGGAACATAACATTTTCTTCTACTGTCATTGAATCAAACAAAGCGCCTCCCTGAAACATCATGCCTATTTCCTGCCGGATAACTTTTTTTTCCAAAAAAGACATACCGGTAAACATCCGGTTATCAAATAAAATCTGGCCATCGTCAACATCAAGCAGCCCGACAATACATTTCATAAGCACTGTTTTTCCCGAGCCGCTTGGACCAATGATCAGGTTTGTTTTACCGCGATCAAACGCTACATTGATGTCGGTAATAACCATACGATCATTGAATCCTTTTGATATGTGCCTTGTTTCAATCATCCTAACATTACTTGAGTTATGATAAGATTAAACAATATGATCAGAATACTGCTTATTACCACGGCCTTGGTGCTTGACTGCCCAACTTCCAGAGCGCCTCCATCCGTATAATAACCATAATATCCTGACACAGATGTAATTATAAACGCAAAAATAATTGTTTTAAAAACGGAATAAAAAATTTCAAACGGAATAAAATCAAGCGTAATGCCCTCATAATAATTCGTAACGGTTACCACGTTTAACCAGGCGGCTGCAAACCACCCGCCCAAAACTCCAAGAAACATACTGATAACAACGAGTACCGGGAATATTAAAATTGCGGCCACAATCTTAGGTAAAATAAGATAATTGGCAGAATTGATACCCATTATTTCCAGGGCATCTATTTGTTCGGTAACGCGCATGGTGCCAATTTCGGATGCAATTCGCGAACCTACTTTGCCGGCAAGGATAAGGCAAATAATTGTATTTGAAAACTCAAGAATTATTGATTCTCTCGTTGTAAACCCAACCGTATAACTGGGAACCCAAGCGCTTGTAATGTTATGAGCGGTCTGAATGGCAACAACGGCGCCCATAAATACGGATATTATAGCAACAATCCCCAAAGAATCAACACCAAGATTATTGATTTCATCCAATATTTGTTTGCGGAAAACCGAGCCTTTTTCATGCCGTGTAAACACTTTTTTCATCAGCATGATATATTCCCCTATAACAAATAAAGTCTTTTTCAAACTTGTATTAATTTTTGCGAAATTAATCAATAAATTGAAATTTGCCGCTAATATTTGTAATGTAATTCCGAATGAAAATCTTCAAAACTCAATCATAAATTTCTATGGCTTTAAAATAATTTATCTCAATATTGCCCGTTTTTTATAATATATATTGTCTTTATTATATTTTTTTTTAAGTTTGCACAAAACATGATTATGAAAAACATCAGAACCGTGTCCCTGAGTTTTTTTATCTTTTTAACCATGACTTTTTTATTATCATGTACGACATCAAAAAAACATAAATGCAAGGAATGTCCAAAGTTTTCGCAAACAATAGTTACTAATCAAAACTTTTATTTACATGAAATCTAACAAGATCATTATTGTTTTTTTATTAGCATTTATTATTATTGTTTCGGCATGTGGTTCGAAAAAGCAGCGTTATAATCAATGTCCCACTTTCGGTACAAAAATAGAACATACTGAAAAAGCTGCTGACCTTGGATAAAGAGCATTTCTCAAATTACTTGCCGCAATCAAGTATTGAGATCATACACAATTGGGTAAAAGGTTATCCACTAAAGATTCGACTGGCTGGTGACAGGAACACAAAAAGCGGGGATTTTCGTCCGCCGGACAAAACAACAGCATACAACCGGATAAGCATCAACCGTAATCTTAATCCATATACTTTTCTTATCACGTTTACACACGAGTTTGCTCACCTGCTTACCTGGGATTTGTATAAAAGAAAAGCAAAACCCCATGGAAACGAATGGAAAGAAACTTACCACCGTTTACTTTTATTATTGATTGAAAAAAACATATTCCCTCCTGATATTGAATATGCACTGATAAAATGTATTGTCAAAAACAGCGAACCGGTTCGTAAGGCAGAATATAACCTTCATTTTACGCTTTCAAAATACGATACGTCTGTAAAATCGGATCTCTTTTTAGATGAGTTATCCTACGACAGTGTTTTTTCCATTCAAAACGGTTATATTTTTCGCAAAGGGAATAAAATGCGTACACGATATAAATGTTATTGTCTGAATAATAAAAGATGGTATTTTATAAGTCAGGTCATGCGGGTAAAACCCATAAACAAGCCTAGTGATGAATTTATATAAAGTACTGTTTTTAAAAAGCATTCAAATCGGTATGGTTCTTATTTTTTATTAATAATTATTTATATTTTTGTCGAAATATTACTAAGTTAACTTTTTAAAAATGAGCAACAATTATTGTGTGATAATGGCCGGTGGCATTGGTTCTCGATTTTGGCCCATGAGCCGCACGTCACACCCCAAACAATTCATCGACATTCTTGGCAGTGGGGAAACTCTTATCCAGCAAACATTCCGGCGTTTTGAAAAAACTATTCCGAGAGAAAATATTTATATTGTAACAAACGAAAAATATGCCGATCTTGTTAAAACACAAATACCGGGTTTAAACGATAACCAGATAATTTCCGAACCATCACGACGGAATACCGCGCCCTGTATTGCTTATGCATGTTATAAAATAAACGAAATAGACCCGTCTGCCAATGTTGTTGTTGCCCCCTCCGATCATATTATTCTAAATGAAGAATCGTTTACAGATATTATTATTTCGGCGCTGAATGCCGTTTCGAAAAACAACTGGCTGTTAACATTGGGAATTAACCCAAGTCGGCCCGACACCGGTTACGGATATATTCAATATAAAGATACCGATGCCTATCCCGAAGACAACAGAATAAAAAAAGTTAAGACATTTACCGAAAAGCCAGTACTTGAAATGGCACAACAGTTTCTTGAGAGTGGTGATTTTTTGTGGAATTCGGGAATTTTTGTTTGGTCGATACAAAGCATACTGAAAGCGTTTGAACAATATCTGCCTGAAATAAAAGAGTCATTCGAAAAAGGAGTTGGAATTTATAATACAGAAAAAGAGCAGGAATTTATTCAGCAGGTTTATACTACATGTAAAAGTATTTCCATTGATTACGGTGTAATGGAAAAGGCCGATAACGTTTACGTTTTACGTTCTGATTTCGGATGGTCCGACCTTGGAACCTGGGGTTCATTATACGAAAACAGGTACAAAAATGATGATGGCAATGCTGTTGTTGGCAAAAATGTAATTATGTACGACAGCAAAAATTGCATTGTGAATATGCCCGAACACAAGCTGGTTGTATTGCAAGGCTTGGATGACTTTATTGTTGTTGAATCGGGAAATATCTTATTGGTCTGCCGTAAAAATGACGAACAGCAAATCCGTCAGTTTGTCAATGACGTGAGGATCGAAAAAGGCGAACAGTTTATTTAATACCAATTCTTAATTTAAATTAGTCCAGAGGCTAATTTAAATTTTAGAATGGTTAATGCCGATAGACAATATGTTTAGTCCAGCCTTTCGGACTATTACATATTGCGTATCGGTATAATTTGAAATCATAATTTAAGAACAATCATACATTTTTGATTGATTTATTCTCCGGAATTATTAATGAAAAAATGTTCTGATTTATTTTCAGTTAAATTGATCCCTCGGCATTCTTCATAATATTATAAAGAAATTCGCGTGCCCGAAATAACTGAGCTTTAACAGTACCAATGGGAATCGCCATTTCCGTGGCAATTTCCTCATAAGAATATTCATCAAAATAGCGCAATTGAACCAGGCGGCGGTAATTGGGCTTCAACTTTTCAACGACTTCACGCATCATAACTATTTTCTGCCGTTCAATAAGTTTTTCCTCGGGGTCGGGAGTATGCGACGGCAATACTTGAGACAAATCAGTACCTTCATCGTCAACGATCGTTTTATTGATAGAAAGCATCTCAACTTTCTTTCTGCGGATATAGTCAATACAATTATTCGAGGCAATTTTAAACAGCCAGGTACTGAAAGCAAAGTCGGGTGTGTACTGACCGAGTTTTTTGAATGCTTTTCCAAAAGCCTCGATCGTAAGGTCATCGGCATCATCAGGATTATTGGTCATTTTCAGCAGCAGAAAATATATGGCATCTTTGTATAACCCCATCAGATCGGCATAGGCTTTCTGATCGCCGTTGTTTATGGCAAGCTGTACCAGCCTGTAATCACGCTGAGCCTTATCCGTAAGATTGGGATTTATTTCCATCTGTTTTGCTGTTTGCCTGAACCTGAAAGCATCATAAAAGCATTAAAAAATATGAAAAAGACCTCAAAAAAAGGCGAAAATAATAATAAATTCCTTTCTTTCAACCTAATCATTGCATTTTTAATCATCAGCAGCTGGGTAAATAATCTTACTATAACAAACGCACCAACGATAATAATAGTATATCGGTTGAAATCAAGAAATAGTAATATAAATCCCAAGCAATAAAATGCTAATGTAGAAAGTGGAAACAACGCCAGAATTATCTTGTGCCACCATTTATAGTATTTTCCGGTGGTCAGATGCCTTTTTTTCTGAAATACCCACGAGTCAAAATCTGTTTTGGGTTCTGATGCGGTATGACTATCATGCGAAAAAACAATGGCCGTATTTTTCCTTGTTGCATTTTGATTTATGAACAGATCATCATCTCCGGAGCTAACATTATAATGACTTACAAAACCCTTAGATTTAAGAAACAGACTTTTCCGATACGCCATATTTCTGCCGACTCCCATATAAGGCATGCCGGCCTTTGCCATAGAAAAATAGTTCATCGCGATGGCCACCGTATCGTATTTTATCAATTTATTCAGCAAGCCTTTTTTCTTATTGTATGCGCCATATCCAAGCACGATATTCGTCCGGGGGTTCGAAAAAGGCGTCTGCATTTGCTCGATCCAGTCGGGCCCAAGCGGGCAACAATCTGCATCAGTCAACAGAATGATTTCTTTATGTGCAGATTTTATTCCGAGTGAAAGTGAAAATTTTTTTCCGCTGAAAAAATTATTATTTTTCTCTGTATTAAGAACAAACAGGTTGGGGTACTTTCTCGACATGTCATTAAGCAAGTCCACTGTATCATCATCCGATTCATCGTTAACAACGATCACTTCAAAATCAGGATAAGGCTGTTCGAGAATTGCAGGAAGATTTTTTTCAAGATTAAAATATTCATTTCGGGCACAAATAACAACCGAGACAGGCAAATGCTGAGATAAAATATTCTTTCTCCTGTTAAAAGCAAACAACGAAAATATGCCCCAGAAATAGCTCATCTGTAATAAAAATATACTGAGAAAGGAAATATAAAGAAAAAACTGAGTCTGGTCGGATATAATCTTATCTAAAAACATAGTAATGCAATATCGTGCAAAAATAGATTATAAGGTCTTTACTTGTTTGCAATGGCAGAAAACTTATACACCTTTTTATGTTGATTAATCAGGTGTTAATAATTCGGATTTTATATTCAGAAAAAAGCCGGAAAAAATTATCTTTGTGTTATGAAATTCACATTATCAGCCAGTGATAAAGAGACTTCGGCACGAGCAGGAATAATTGAAACAGGCCATGGATTTATAGAAACTCCGATTTTTATGCCTGTCGGAACTGCCGGAAGTGTAAAAGCCGTGCACCAGAAAGATCTGCTCGATGACATCGGTGCACAGATTATTTTAGGCAATACGTATCATTTATATTTGCGACCCGGACTGGATATTTTATTTGAGGCAGGCGGCCTGCATAAATTCAACGGCTGGAACAAACCAATACTTACTGATAGCGGCGGCTACCAGGTTTATTCGCTCAAAACGATACGAAAAATAAAAGAAGACGGCGTTGTCTTCCAGTCGCATATTGATGGTTCGAAACATACGTTTACTCCGGAAAACAACATGGATATTCAGCGTAAAATAGGCGCCGACATTATCATGGCTTTTGATGAATGTACGCCGTATCCGTGCGAATATGATTATGCCAAAAAATCTATGGCGATGACACACCGATGGCTGGAACGCTGCGTACATCGTTTCCGTGAAACAGAGCCGTTTTACGGCTATGAGCAAACATTGTTTTCGATTGTTCAGGGAAGTACGTTTAAGGATCTTCGTAAAATTTCAGCAGAAACAGTCTCATCACAAAACCTGGACGGTAATGCCATCGGAGGCTTATCAGTAGGCGAACCCGCCGAAGTTATGTACGAAATTACCGAGCAGGTTTGTTCAATCCTGCCAAAGGATAAGCCCCGCTATCTTATGGGTGTCGGCACGCCGGCGAATATTCTGGAATCCATTGCTCTAGGTGTTGACATGTTCGATTGTGTAATGCCCACAAGAAATGGTCGCAATGGATGGCTCTTCACCCGGAATGGCCGCATAAACATCAAAAATGAAAAATGGAAAAATGATTTCTCACCTGTTGATGAAGGCGGAACTTCTTATGTTGATCAATTCTACAGCAAGGCATACCTCAGGCATCTTTTTGTTTCAAACGAGATACTGGGGGCTATGATCGCAAGCCAGCATAATCTTGCATTTTATCTATGGCTGGCCAAAGAAGCACAAAAAAAAATACTCGAAGGCGGTTTTTTAAAATGGAAAAAAGAAATGGTGGTTCAACTTGAAACGAAACTGTAATTTTTAATAGTCCGGAACAACATTTCTGTTTATTTTTTGAATTAAAAAATAAAATTTTCGTATCGTTTTTATCACTTTTTAAGTACTCGTCTTTGTTTTTTTTTCATTCATAGTAAATGTTTGCAATTTGTTAATTATATCAATTTTTGTAATATTATAAAAATATTTTACATTTTAAAAAAACACTAAAAAAAAATTGTATCTTGCATTCAATTATGTACTTACTACATGATTGATTTTTAATGAGAACAGTAAAAAAAATAAGTACTGAAAGAAATAAAACAATTTTGTATTTTCTGCTGTTTTTTTTGATCATTGTTTCCGAAAAAACAATGTCGCAAACTGACACTACAAACATATACGATCTGAATCTGTCCCAATTATCTGCATTGAAGATAACTTCCGCATCCAAATCTTCTCAAAGCATCAATGAAATTCCTTCTACCATTTATATTATTACAGCCACGGAAATCAAAGAAAAAGGGTATTTTACCCTTGAAGAAGCTTTGTCCGACCTGCCGGGTTTTCAGTTTAGAAACATTTTGGGATTAAACAGCTATGTTTTCCAGCGAGGGATAACCAATCAAAACAATCTTACACTTGTCCTGATTGATGGGGTGCAAATTAACGAACTAAATTCTGGCGGTTTTTATGGTGGCGGGCAATACAACCTGTCGAATGTAGACCGCATTGAAGTGATATACGGACCGGCCTCTGTTGCTTATGGAACGAATGCCGTTACAGGAGTTATCAATATTATTACAAAAAGCGCATTGGAGAAAAAAACAGAAATAAACGCATTGATAGGCAATTTCAGAACATCAGAAGGAGATTTCATTTACAGCAATGTAAACAAAAAGAAAACATTGGGTGTGTCGGTTTCCGGCATGATAAAAAGATCTGATAAAGCAGATTTAAAAGGCAGTGCAGGCGATAACAACTGGACAGACCTGATGGATAATTTTGAAAATGATTATTCTTTTGATATTAAGGCACAGTTCAAAGATTTTACATGGGGAATAATTTATATTTACAAACAACCCGCAACGGTTACCAGTACAAAATCGGTCGGAACTATATTTAAAGACTATGGAACTGTATGGAATATTCAATTTATAAACAATTACTTTAAATACAATAAAAAATTCTCTGAAAGACTCAGTTTTTCTTCCATCCTTTACAACCGAAACGCAACCGTACTTAGTAATACGGTGTTTAGTGTTGTGGATACCGCTCAGATAGGATATTACAGGCCAAATAATCTGATAGGAATAGAAAATATACTAAACTATAAAGCAAAAAGAATTTTCTCGCTGACCGGAGGCGTTACTTTTGAATTCGACCAGCTTTCACAGCAGGCTTCTCAATCGGTGAGTGATTCGCCGGAACACAAACCACCGAGGCCGGATGATCCTGTTATGCTTAAAAATTACCTGTTTAGTGTTTTTGCAGAACCCCGGCTTGTTTTGTTTAAAAATCTTTATTTTTCTGGAGGAGTCCGATTTGACCAAAGTAGTGTTTATGATCATGTTCTCACTCCGCGGGCAGGGATCAGTTATCATTTACGCAAACAAATTGTGCGGATATCTTATGCTGAAGCCTTCCGGGCGCCAAAGCCATGGGATTATACCGATGGAATAGGAAATTCAGCCCTCCGCCCCGAAAAAATGAGGTCACTGGAACTTGCTTTTACTTTTTCTATGATTGATAAAATTAAAATTGATATTGTTGGATACAAAAATTATTTACTAAATGCTATTACAAAAGAATTGACGGACACACTCGGAAATTACAGATGGGCTAACAGTGGAAAAATAAACACTTATGGGCTTGAGTTTTTTCTGCGGCTCGATTTTAAAAAAATATCCTCATCATTAAGTTACACGTTTAACCAAAGTGAAAATGAGCCCGGCAATTTCATCAATGAAATTAGCAGGCACAGTGCAAATGCCAGTTTAACGTATTCTTTCAGCAATCACATAAAAATCAATCTCCGCGCCAGTTATTTCGGAAAAAGAGAAAATCCAAAATTAATAACAGCTACCAACAGTTATTTTACCGATCCGTATATTGTCCTTAATGGGGCTTTATCAATGTTAAATTATAAAGGCATTAATGTTCAGTTGATTTTTAAAAATATTTTAAACAGCGAATATTACCATACGTCAAACAGAACTCCCGACCGATACCGGCAGCCACAGTTCACCTTCATGTTTTCTGTCGGCTATACGCTGAACAATTGATGCCATGAAAAAACTAATTCGAACTTTCGTTCTCTTTTTAATCGGGTTTTTCATATTGAACGTCAACAGCTACGCACAGCAGATAAAGCGCGACGTTGCCATCAGTGCATACATTTACAACTTCGCCAAAAATGTTC
>Ga0116171_10004712_pt1 | contig 12200 bp, 9 predicted proteins | sample AD_JPNHW2_MetaG_FD_89798 | JGI IMG/M metagenome (GOLD analysis project Ga0116171, IMG submission 89798) | Active sludge microbial communities of municipal wastewater-treating anaerobic digesters from Japan - AD_JPNHW2_MetaG | ecosystem: Engineered > Bioreactor > Anaerobic > Digestate | place...
AAGGATTACACCATCTCTTTTAAAACACAGTCTTTTGTGTGAAAAATACAGGCTGGGAACAGCAATTTTTTTATTCTTTATGTATTGCCATACATCTAACTCCGTCCAGTTACTCAGGGGGAAAACCCTAAAATGTTCACATACATTTTTTTTATTGTTGAAAAGATTCCATAATTCGGGGCGCTGATTTTTAGGATCCCATTGCCCAAATTCATCACGATGTGAAAAAAAGCGTTCCTTAGCCCTGGACTTTTCTTCATCTCTGCGCCCTCCTCCTAATGCGGCATCAAATTTATACTTTTCGATCATTTCAAGAAGCGTAACCGACTGAAGATAATTTCGGCTTGCATATATCCCTTTTTCTTCCTGAACAAGCCCTTTATCAATCGATTCCTGAACATAACCTACCAGTAATCTCAACTTGTACTGTTTAATAATTTTATCCCTGAACTGGATAGTTTCAATAAAGTTATGTCCGGTATCAATGTGTAAAACCGTAAATGGCAAATTAGCAGGATAAAAGGCTTTTAATGCCAAATGCAACATTACTATCGAATCTTTTCCGCCTGAGAATAGTAATACGGAATTATCAAACAATGCTGCAACTTCCCGGATTACATAGATTGCTTCTGATTCCAATTCGTCAATTCGTGATGTTCTATACAGGTTCATTTAATCTAATTTTTGGTAGTATGTAATTATAAATAATGGCAACAGCCTCATCTATGGTCCCTTTTTCATTGTCGATAACAATTTCTGGATTTTCAGGTGCTTCATAAAAGGAGTTGATTCCTGTAAAGTTTTTTATCTTTCCTTTTCTTGCCTGGGAATATAATTTTTTTGTATCGCGCTTTTCGCATAAATGCAAAGGACATTTAACATAAACCTCCAAAAAATCATCTTTTCCGATTATTTCGCTGGCCATCATCCTCATTGCTTTAGCCGGGCTGATAAAACTATTAATGATAATAATACCGCATTCAAGAAACTCCTTGTTGATCTGAGCAATCCTTTTTATGTTTTGCATCCTGCCTTCATAGGTAAAATCAAGGTCCTTAGTAAGTGTGGAGCGGACAGTATCTCCATCAAATATTTTTGTTACAAATCCTTCCTGATATAATTTTTTTTCAAGGTGGTTGGCTATTGTTGATTTACCTGAACCTGACAATCCGGTTAACCAAATTGCTTTTGATCGTTGATGCAATAATATTTCTTTGTCTTTTCTGGACAAAAACCAATCACTTTGTGGAAATATATTTTGTTGATCCCCTTTCATTATTTCTAAAAATATTATATTATCGAATAAAAAGCGGTTAATTCTTAATGGGTTTTATAGCCTTGTGTTGTATTTTAACTTGTCATTTTGTATTTATTTCTAAATAAATATAATTTTATTTTTTTTACAAACTTAATAATAAATACTTTAAATAAAAAATCATTTCATCTATTTTTAAAGAATTAACATATTCTTAATATTTATAATTTTTCACTGTTTGATAATTAACCAATGTTTAATTTGTAACACAATAATCTATATAAGGGTTGTCCAAAAAATAAAAAATACAAATCAAAATTGATAAAAAAATATATTTTTATAAATTCGCTAAATAATATGATGTAAAATTAATATTAATTGTTGAAGTAAAATTTTTTACTGACATAACAACAATGATAAAATAATAGTAATGGTAGATTTTTAAAATTTTCAAGCAACCTGATTTATTATTTAAGTGTTTAGTTAAAAACAATTTTATAATTCAAAAAATATTCTAAATTTGTGAAAAATAACCATTTATGAAAAAAATGTTTTACATATCAGTAATTATTATAATATCCCCCCTAATGATATTTATTGTTTCATGTGGCCATAAAAATAAAAATTTAAGTACCAATAGTTTACAAGGCAAAGTATCTATTTCAGGCGCTTTTGCCTTATATCCGATGACCGTAAAATGGGCTGAAGAATTTAAAAAAATCCATCCCAATGTCACTATTGATATATCAGCCGGGGGAGCTGGAAAAGGTATGGTTGATGTGTTGAATGGCCTTGTAGATATTGCTATGTTCTCACGGGAGGTCAGCAATGAAGAACAGGCAAAAGGCGCCTGGTTTATTGCTGTAGCCAGGGATGCCGTGCTGCCCACCATAAATGTTTCAAATCCTGCCTACAGGCAGTTAAAATTGAAAGGAATCAAAAAGCAGGATTTTATTGATATTTTTATTACCGGAAAAATTACAAAGTGGGGGCAACTAATCGCAGGTGGTTCTGATTCTAAAATAAATGTTTTTACCCGGTCAGATGCTTGCGGAGCTGCTGAAATGTGGGCTAAATACCTTGATAAAAAGCAGGAAGACCTTTCAGGGGTGGGCATTTATGGCGACCCCGGCATGTCAGATGCGGTAAAAAAGGATAAATACGGGATGGGATACAATAATATAGCATATGCATTCGATTCGAAAACTAAAAAAAATTACGATGGAATTGCCATAATACCCATTGACCTTAATGAAAATGGCAGGATTGACAGTAGCGAAAATTTCTTTGATGATCTTAACAAACTAACTTTGGCAATTAAAACAGAGGTATTTCCATCGCCGCCTGCACGCGATCTATATTTGATCACCAAAGGCAAACCAACTAATGCTTTGCTAATTGAGTTTTTAAATTTTGTTTTATCTGATGGCCAAAAATATATTAACGAAGCAGGTTATGTTGTGCTGAGCGAATCAAAACTTGCTGTTGAAACAAAAAAACTGAACTAATAAAACAGGGTATGTATTTTCTAAGACGGGAAAAAGTCAGTTCAATTATAATGTATTTTTTTTTAGGTTTAGCATTAGTTATACCCATCGTACTGGTTATCGGTCTATTTATTAAATCAAACGGAGTTTTTGACAACAACTCCATATCCGACTTACTTTTCTCCACTGTTTGGAAACCATATCAGGGCAAATATGGTTTTGGTGCATTTATTTTTAACTCGGTACTGGTTACAATGCTTTCGGCGTTAATGGCAGTCCCGGTTTGTATATTGGCAGCTGTTTATCTTACGTACTATACTAAAAGTATCTATCTGAAAATATTTCAACCCATAATTGACATACTTGCAGGAATACCGTCCATAATATATGGTGTATGGGGGGTACTAATTGTTGTGCCGGTTATTTCAAAATATGTTGCTCCGTTTTTTCATTATGAATCAACGGGGTATTCTGTTTTCACAGGAGGTGTGATACTTGCCATCATGATTATTCCTTTCATTCTCAATATTCTTATTGAAATATTCAAAAGTATTTCAAAAGAACTGCCGGAAGCTTCCATTGCCTTAGGCGCAACCCAATGGCAAACCATCAAATATGTAGTAATGCGAAAAGCCTTTACAGGAATAGTATCTTCTGTGGTCTTTGGCCTTTCACGTGCATTTGGCGAAACTATTGCTGTATTGATGGTTGTCGGAAATGTTACCCAGTTGCCCGGAAATATTTTTCAGCCGGGTTATCCTCTTCCTTCGCTGATTGCAAATAATTTCGGAGAATTGATGGCTATACCGGGTTATGAATCTGCACTTATGTTCGCTGCTGTGATATTATTTTTCATCGTTATGTTTTTTAATATAGCTGCCCGTTTGCTTATCACCAGATATGAAAATTCTGTACTGTCATGAGAAAGAAATTACTCCGTATCGAGGAAATATTTTTTAAACTGTTGATGATACTCTCGTTAGCTATTGTCGTGCTGGTGCTTAGTATAATAGTTTACACGATATTTAAAAAGGGATTACCCTCACTTTCATGGGAAATGATATCACAGACACCAAAGGGTGGTTACTATTTTGGAAAAGGCGGTGGTATATTAAATGCCATTGTCGGATCAGTCTACCTTGCTTTCGGGGCTACGTTATTGGCCATCATTATTGGTATACCGGTGTCATTGTTATTAAATATCCACTTAAAAAAATTTAAACGACTGGTGGATTCAATTCGTGGTTTTTTTGATCTGTTATGTGGTATACCGTCCATTGTCTATGGAGCTTTTGGTTTTACCATTATGATATTCCTTGGTATTAAGGCTTCTTTGCTGGCAGGTATCATTACTATTGCGCTGCTTATTCTGCCCATAATGATAAATGCTATGGATGCAGTGCTTAAAAATGTTCCGACGGGTTTGCTTCAGGCATCAATGTCATTAGGGGCGAATAAATCACAAACAGCTTTTATAGTTTACCTCAGGCAATGTTCATCAGCAATTATTACAGCTATTATTATTTCATTTGGCAGGGCAATTGGAGATACGGCGGCTGTATTGTTTACAACCGGATATACCGACAATATTCCGTCATCACTTCTGCAGCCTTCAGCAACATTACCACTATCCATATTTTTTCAACTCAGTTCTCCCATACCCGAAGTACAAAACCGGGCGTATGCTTCAGCCGCTATACTAACTATTATCATACTTATCATCAGTTTGATATCGCGTGTTCTCTCCGGTAAATACAATAAACATAAAATATCATGATGATGTACCCAAAGATCAGCATACAAAACCTGAACCTGAGCATCAGAAAGCAGCCGATACTTAAAGATATCAACCTTGATATCCCGCCAAATAAAATTACTGTTATTCTTGGCCCGTCGGGTTGTGGAAAAACAACCCTGTTGAAATGTCTAAACCGGTTGATCGATCTGGAAGAAAATATTGACATTAACGGAAAAATCATTTTGGATGGTGAAGACATATTAAATACCCGGAAGGATCTGCCCGGCATACGAAAAAAAATGGGACTATTGTCGCAACGCCCATACCCGCTCCCGATGAGCATTTTCGACAATATTGCGTATGGAATGCGCATCAATGGCCTCAGAAATAAGGGGGTAATACATCAAAAAGTTGAGCACTACCTTAAACAGTTAAGCCTTTGGGACGAGGTAAAAGATCGCCTCAGGGAACCGGCATCACGACTGTCGTTAGGACAACAGCAGCGTTTGTGCCTTGCACGCGGCCTTGCCGTTGAACCAGAGATAATTCTCGCCGACGAGCCCACTTCTGCCCTTGACCCTATTTCAAGTATGTCCATTGAAAAAAAGTTTGTTCAGCTAAAAGAAAACTATACGATTATATTGGTCACTCATATCCTGCGGCAAGCAAAACGATTGGCAGATTATGTGGCATTCATTTACCTTGGTGAAGTCATAGAATTTGGAACCGCTGACGAATTTTTTAACAATCCCAGACAGGATATAACAAAAGAATACATACGGGGAATATTTAATTAAAGAACATTTTTATCATCTCACAATAAATGCTTATTGGCCTAATTTAAATTAAATTTTCCGATGAACAAATCAGTAATGTTTTTCATGCTTGGTATTTTACTTTCCTGCAGTAGTTTATATGCCCAATTTAAACTCAGCGCGGAATATCGCCCGCGTTTTGAATTCAGAGACGGCTTTAGAATATTACCACCCGAATACGGGCAAACGCCGGCATATATGTTCAGCCAGCGTACCCGCCTGAACGCAGGTTTTAAATGGAACATTATCAGCACCAACTTTTCCATTCAGGATTATAGGATTTGGGGGGATGAACCTATAAAAAAAGATGTTGCTGGATTAAGTCTTTATCAGGGCTGGGTAGAGATTAAAGTATGTGACAGTTTGTTTATCAAAACAGGGCGCCAGGAAATATATTATGACAATGGCCGCCTTCTCGACAACGGGGGGTTCAACCAGATAGGAACAGTGCACGACGCCCTTTTATTAAAATATAATATTAGGGGATTTTCAGCAGACTTAGGTCTGGCATACAATCAATCAAAAGATACAGTAAATTCAACAGACTATAATTATAGTTTAAAAACTTATAAATCACTTACATTTTTATGGCTGCAATATAAAATTAAAAAATTTGGAATTCAGGGATTTTTGATTGCTGATGGTTACCAGAGAAAAGAGACAGCCAACACGATGTATATCAGGGCTACTCATGGTTGTATTTTTAGTTATTATAGTAAATATATCAATGCTGATGCCCGTGGTACTGTTCAGTTTGGACAGGATGAAACAGGAAAATTCATCAACGCATATAATGCTAACATTGACATAACAGTAAAACCTGTCAGCTTTTTTAACATTGTTGCTGGTGTGGATATTCTTACGGGTAATGACCAAACAAAAACTACAGACAGCCGTGTAAGGTATTTTACCACATTATATGGCACGGGGCATAAATTCAACGGCAACATGGAATATTTTTCAAAACCTTCCGGCACAAAGAATTGTGGGCTGATAGACACATATCTTGATTTGGTTTTTAAAATCAGACAAAAATACCTGCTTCGTGCCGACATTCATTATTTCAGACTGCAAAATAAATATACTCTCAATCAAACGGTCCAAAATTCTTACCTTGGAATGGAGGCTGATATCAGTACTAAAATTCCAATCATTAAAGATGTGGATGTTCAGATCGGATATTCAGCAATGCTTGCCAGCAAAACTCTTACAAGTATACAGGGTGGCGATAAAAAAGAATTTGGTCATTGGGCTTTTGTAATGTTATGTGTTAAGCCGACAATATTTACTCACGAAATTGAAAAAAACAAAAATTGATATTTTCATCGATAATTTCTCATATTCACGTCAATGGGCAGGATAATAATATAGCATCTTTTTATTCGCATAAATCAATCCTGAATTTCTTTTCAATTAATTGGGAATGTATATCTTTTGCTGTTCTGAACAGTTGTTCATCAATAATAAGCTCTTTTTCATTAACATCTGGTTTAGTAAAAGGTTCATTTGCTTGATATTCCATTTTTATATCCAGCTTCATACTGAGTCTTAAAATTAATTTTTCCGGAAATAACAATAAATCCTTATAGTCTACAACAATGAAATTATTATCCTCAAGACAGGATAAGATATACTTATAGTAATTTACCCAAATGGCCAACCAGAAATTAATATCGTCCTTTCCATAGCGGCTCCACAAGTTTTGCATTTCAAAGTCAAACACTTTATGGTTTAGTCCAAATTCATGGTGTCCCAACCAGTTCATGTAATTTATAATAAACGTATCTTTTGATTGTTGCTCACAAAAATTCCTATGCTGCTTTAATAATGAAAATGCATGGTCAAGAGGATAGCGGAATATTAAAACAATTATGAAATCTTTATTGAATTTCCTCAGTGATTTATATCGTAAAATGAAATTGTTATTTTTAGCCAGATAAATAGTATTTAATCCTGGTTTCTTAAAAAAGTCCTGATAAGCTACATATAAATCATATATACTCTTGTCAACGTCGTGTACATGCAATGAAAATTCAGTAATGTAAGCATCTTTTAAAAAAACTTTAAAAAAATATTCTTCCAATGCTTCAATTGAGCTTTCACCAAACACGATTTTATCACCATGTGACCTTTCTTTTAGTTTTTTGTTTTTAGGTTTATATATTTTGCTCCAAAGATCGGGAGCCATTAAAAATGGCATATTCGCATAGCTTATAGAATGAAAACACTTTGATTCAAATAATAGGTTCGTCAATGCGGTAGTACCACCTCTTGCAAGTCCTGAAACAATAATAAATCTTTTATTATCAATGCATTCTGTAGAGATATGACGTTTTCTTTCAATCTTATATAAGCGTTTTGCGATATTATAATTATTTAAAATTATAGTATGCAGCAACCTTGACCAATAGGAATAATCAGAAGTATTTTTCCTGTGTAAAAAAAGAAATACACTTCCGGCAAACATACACAGATAAAAATAAATGGAATGAAAATCAACATTTTTAGGTTTACTCAAAGATAAGTATATATAAGTTGGCAAGATTGATATTGCAAGGATCAGGATTAGAAAAAAAATCAGGGATGCAGAATTTATAATCAGCCGTTTCAGTTTGATTATTAATATACGTTCCTTATTATCCTCAGTAATTGCAATATCCGCAATTGTATCTAATTGTGAAACAGCCGATTCGCAAAAATGAAAGAAAGGGCGTTTAAGAAATATTCTGATACCCAAACAGAAAACCGAGGACGAAAGAAAAACAAGTAAGTAATAAAACTTTTCCATCATTTAGAGAAGAGGTTTTTCAATTTCCTGAAGATTTTTTTAATTGATCTCCACATAATAAAACCAAGGCTTAAAAAAACCAGAAAGACAACAATTAATACAATAATAATTGTTGCTATTCCGACTCCCGGACCAATATATATAAGCATAAATTGCATATTTTAAAAGTTGATATTTTCATAAATTCTTGTCCAATTTGCTAATTGTGTATGTCCCTTCTCTACCGGGTTTGCATAACCTCTAAGTATTGTTCCATGCTCATTTAATAAATATATTTTTCCACAATTGGAACTTTCAATAAAGATATCACCATTACTTATAATTGAATGTATACCTTCGCTGAAGGAATAAATTTTTTCCAATTCAAATTGCTTTTTTAAATAGGAATGATAAGAAGAATCCACGAAATTATAAACCAGAACTTCTGAAGTATTCAATTCCAAAGTTTTCTTAGAATTGATTGTATCATTTCCCGATGATATATTAAACCCCATAAATGAAGAGTTGTTACTAAATATTGATATCTGATTCTCTGACAGTATATCAATATCGTGCTGACTAATAAAAGGGCCTTGTATCAAACGAAGTATTTTATTTGTTGCAGGTCTGTACAATAAAACTAAAGACCGGTTTCTTAAACTTAAAAATAAATCACCTTTTTTCCAATATTTTCCATCGTAAAGTACTGGTTCAATATCATTTAAATGAACTGGATCATCATCTGTTGTTCTATCGTTATAACTATTTGTTATTCCAATTACCAGGTTCGGATAACCGTTTTCGATCAAAATTTCCGTAACCGATTTGTTGTAAAGAATTTTACCTGAATTTATATCAATTTTTGTTATGCAATCATCATTATATTTAATAACATCATTTTGTGGCATTTGAACATAACTTGATCCTGCTGAACAAACCCAGATATTTCCATCATCCGCCAGGTTCATGGCATGATGAAATAGCTTTTCAGTATTATGCCATACTATATTTGATTCTTTATCAAGTTTATACAAGTTATTTGTCCATGAAAACATTGTGATTACAGATCTATCCTTTATTAATATTGAACTTAAAGGTCTGCAATGTGAAAAAAGTATTTGATAAGTACGATGAAAATTATTTTCCTTTAGATACCATTTATGAATTACAGAATCGTTTTTCAAATTCATTAATTGAATTACCCAAACATGTTCAGATACCTTATAATGCGAATTTAATGCGTAAAGGTTATAATTCAATTTTTTAATCACTTTGAAATTTTTATCAACTTCTAATAATTCTTCCGGGGCAATTATTTCTTTAAAAACATTGCTGACGAGTTCAGGGAAACTGATGAAATTCTTCAGAGATTTCGAAAAAAAGCTATTGTCATTTCTGTTCGACACATATTTAACCAAATATCCATAAAAACAAAGAAACGCTGTTATCAAAATTGTATAACTAATGATGACAATGATTTTTTTTAATCTCATGTATTTTATTCCTGATCAAATATTGAAATGTGGTGTGAGAAAGTATTAAGTACGCTAATAATAAAAAACTCGTATTAAGCAAAATCTAATGATTCTGCTGGTTACGTCTTTAATCGTTAGTTATAAAACCCTGATAAAATCAATAGCATCAAAATCTATAATGAGTTTGATTATCAGGAATTTCTTTTGCAAATTACCGAAAAAATATTATAAAAAAAAAATTAACTGCTAAACAATACGGTCAATCCTGCAAATTATTAATGTAACATTTTAGTATTAAAATGAGAACCAAGATGATAGATATCAATATTAAGTTTAATTTATTCAGATAGTAAATAAATAACTATTTCTTCACCATCTGTAAATAAGCAGTTGTTTTAATTTTGTACTGTATGCTTTCATCAATATACTGGTTTTTTGCCTGTTGAAGCAGCGTCTGCGCTTCGAGCACATCCGAAATTGTTTTCATACCCGATTTGTAATAATCGGTCACAACTTTAAGGTTTTCGGTGGCCTGATTCATGGCATCCCGGGCAAGTAGTACCTGACTATACTCTTCTTCCACGCCATTCCATGCCTGCTGCATTTGCAACAAAAGGAGTTCGTCATTGTTCTTACGGTTATTTTCGGCTATCTGCTGCTGAATGTTTTGCTTTTTAATATTATGTTCAGCTTCCCACCAACCTGAAAAAGGAATGGATACGGTAGCAAAAACAATTGCATTGGTATTGTTTTTATCGAGCAGGTTATTGTACAGGTAACCTGCGCCTACGCCCACCTGTGGCAATGTTTCGCCGATGAGCATCTGCTTTTTCAAATGTTCGGCTTCTACGCTAAGGTTCAACAGTTTATATTCATCTCTGTTTTTCAGGGCGTCATCATGTACGGCTTTGTATGCCCATGGCATATCGACATTCCGGTTGAAATCAATGGTATCGGCCAGCCTGATCTGGTCATTATAGGTAAGTCCAACGTACTGGCACAAACTCATGGTCGCCAGCCTGATGCCATTTTCCAGCTTTAAACGGTTGGATTTAAGTTCATTCTGTTTAAGTTTTACTTTAAGAAGGTCGTTCTCAATGACGATACCTGATTTGTAAGCCCCGTCGGCATCCCTGAATAAGGTATCCAGCATTTTCTCGGCGCTGGCAACGGTTTTAAGTTTTTCTTCCAGCGAAATGATAAGCCAGTAGCTTTCTTCTGTTTTGAGCAGCACTTCATTTTCTACCATGTTGCACTTATAGTTGGCTGCTTCAATACCCAGTTTGGCCAGCTGGTTTCCCCTGATGATCCTTCCTCCGGCAAAAACAGGTTGAACAGCTGTGACCCCCGCCACAACACCGTCGTCCATCATTTGCGCGTTTATGGTAGCATCAGGTATGTAATTTTGAAAATTGGCATAAAGCGTCTGAAGTATATCGTTAATCCGCTGGTCTTCAAATTTTATGTCAACATCCACATCATTAACATCCATATCAAACAGTGCCTTATTTGATTTAAAGGCACTGCCGGTGGCGCTGACCTCAGGGAAGAATTTCGTAAATGCAGCCTTCTTTGTCTGCTCGGCAGATTGTATGTTGAGACGCGCATTAAGCACATTAACATTGTTGGTGATTGCCATTTTTTTGCAGCTGTCAAGCGAATACTGGGCACGCAGCGGAATGACAATACACAGTGAAATGATGATGATGATTGATTTTTTCATTTTTTTATTTTCACTTTCACATTTTTATAAACCTGCCAGTATACAATTGGTAAAATGGTCACGACCAGAACTACAGAAAACAACATCCCGAAACTGATCACAACACCCATGGGCATCCACAATGTGCTTTTACTGATGATCATCGGAATCACGCCCACTGCGGCGGCAGCAGAAGTAAGAAAAATAGGCCGCATACGGCGTTTGCCAGATTCAAAAGCAGCTTCTTTGGCAGTGTATCCCTGTTGCGTCCTGAGCTTTTCGGCATACTCAAACATGATAATGGCATTCCTGACGATGATACCAATAAGGCTAACGATACCCAATACAGAGGTGATACCGAAGTCAATACCGAAAATCCATATCCCGATGATGGCACCCAACAGGCATAGCACTGTTGAAGCAATAGCCAGCAAAGAGATACTGATTTTTTTAAATGCTGCCAAAAGAAAAAAGAAGATGATCATTATGGCAATAACCAATCCGGCAATAATTTCAGGAATCAGGTCTTTATTGATGCTTTCCAATCCTCCGTATGAAATCCGGATCTCGGGAGGCAACTGTGGAATAATGTTTTTGTTTATGTATTTTGAGATTTTTGCCATACTCTTTGGTTCGCTGCCGCCGTATTTCAGGTCACAAGCTACCGTGAGCGTATGTACGCCGTTGCGCCTTACTATCTGTGATGGCTGCCAGTCGGGAGTGATAGTTGCTACCTGCCTCAATGGCACCCAAACACCCGGAATCAGGGTGGGCACCAATTCATTTTCAAGCGTTTGAAAATTAGTTGTATTTGTTTTACGGTCCATCTTAAGCCTTACGGGGATTGCATAGTCATCTTCCCACAGCGTTGTTAACGGAGTTCCATTAAAACTCGAGGCAAGATCAATGGCTAATAATGATTTTGTTATACCCAAACGGCTTGCTTCCACCTGGTCAAGGT
>Ga0116171_10004715_pt1 | contig 12199 bp, 12 predicted proteins | sample AD_JPNHW2_MetaG_FD_89798 | JGI IMG/M metagenome (GOLD analysis project Ga0116171, IMG submission 89798) | Active sludge microbial communities of municipal wastewater-treating anaerobic digesters from Japan - AD_JPNHW2_MetaG | ecosystem: Engineered > Bioreactor > Anaerobic > Digestate | place...
CCGTTGATTTCCAACCCCTCCAGCTCCTCGAAGGTGATGGTGTAGACAATCCGCGCCGTGGAAAGTTTCAGGAACAGGCCCGGCTCATACCCGACGACCAGCTTCCCGTCTTTGACTTCCGAGGTTAGGTGGTTGAGCACATCCTGCGGGGCTTCGATGGTCAGGGCGCATTCGCTGCCCTGGAGGAGTTGCACTTCCCCGCCCCCGTTGAGTTGGATGCTGCTAAAGGGTGTCACCTCGCGCTCCTGCGTGACGCGTTCGCTGGAGGTATCCACGTTTTCATCAGGCGCTTCGGGCTCAGCCTTTTGCAATGAACAGGCCATGGCGGCCAGCGCGAGCACCAGGATTAGAATGGCTGCGGTGTATTTTTTCATAATTGGTCTCACTCCCTGCCTGTGCGCGTGCTGGTGACTGGAAAACACACAGGCATTCATCATTATGTACGAGGTTTTGCGCTTTTGCAACTTTTTCGTAAAAATTCGTTCCACCCACCGCGCCTGTAGGCCTCGCGTGCTGGCCCAGATTTAACAATAAACGCCCCTGCCGGATGACAGGGGCGTCTTGTCTTAGGACCTGCGTCCGCCGCTGGCTCGCCCAGCGATGGAAATGTAATAAAGCAATTGCAGCAGCGAGGTTGCCAATCCGGCCACGTACGTCCAAGCCGCCGCGGAGAGCACCTGTTCCACGCCCTTGCGTTCTTCCTCGTTGGCGGCAAGCCCCGTCTCGCTCAACATCGCCTTCGCGCGCTTGGAAGCGTCCAGTTCCACTGGCAGGGTGACCAGGGAGAACACGGCTGTGCCGGAGAACAGGATGACGCCCAACCAGGCCAACCCGCTAATCTGCAGCACGATGCCAATCATGACCAAAATCATCCCAAGGTTGGAGCCAATGCTCACCATGGGCACAATCGCGCTGCGCAGTCGCATCGGGCCATAGCCCTCTTTGTCCTGCTTGGCGTGCCCCATTTCATGCGCGGTGATGGCCATCGCTGCCACGGAGGGCGAATCGGCCACACCCTGCGAGAGTCCTAGCGTATCGGTACGCGGATCATAGTGGTCGGTCAGCGTGCCCTGGATGCGGGTGACTTTCACGTTCTCAAGTCCCACGCGCGGCTTGAGCTGCTCAGCGGTATCCACGCCGGTCAGGTTATTGTAATTCCGCACCTGGCTCCACTTGGTATAGGCGCCTTTGACCTTGGCCTGGGCCCACAACGAGAGTAAAAGACCCGGGATCATGAAAATCAGGTAAGACAGGTTCATCCCAGTGCTTTGAATAGGCATTTTTCCTCCAATCGAATAAGCCAAAAAAAAATTAACTTTACTTCCCCAGCAGCAGGTCCACGGCCGCGTTCAGCTGCGGATCCACCCCGGCATCAACATCTTCCTGTGTGTACTCAACAATAACATCTGGCGTCAGGCCCACATCGCTGATTTGCCTGCCGTTTGGCGTCAGCCACCGCGCGATGGTAATCCGCACACCGCTATCCTCGCTCTTAAGCGAAATCCAGCTTTGCACCGAACCCTTGCCGTAGGTGACCGTTCCCACCAGTTTCCCGCGGCCGAGGTCCTGGATGGCGCCAGCCGTAATCTCAGAGGCCGACGCGGTCCCCTCGTTCACCAAAACTACCAGCGGAATCTCGGTCGCTCGGCCTCCCCGTTGGGCTTCATAGGCGTCCCGCGTGCCGTCACCGTACTCTTCGTACATGACCACGCCCTTGGAGACGAACTCCGAAACCACCTCAATCGCTGTCACCAGGTATCCACCGCCGTTATCGCGCAGGTCAAGGATGAGTCCCTTGGGGTTTTGCGCCATCAGGTCGTCCAGCGCGTTCCGCAACTGCTGTGTGGCCTGGTCGTTAAAGGTGTAAAGGGCCACGTAACCAATCCCATCTTCACGCATTTCGTAATCCACCACGGGGATGGTGATTTTCTGGCGGATGATGGAAACGTCAAAGGTTTCCTCTCCGCGCCGGATGGTCAGTTTCACTTCCTCTCCAGCCGGCCCAAGGATTTGTTTTAGCACCAGGTCGCCGGGTGTGCCAGTCATGTCCACGCCGTTGACGGCGATAACGATGTCGTTGGCTTTCAGGCCGGCCGCTTCGGCGGGTGAGCCCTTCATCGGCGAAATGATTTCAACGTACTCGCCGGTGATATCCACCCACGCGCCAATACCTTCATACTCGCCTTCCATGCTGGTGTTGGCTTGTTTGAACTGATCCGGGTCCATGTAGGAGGTGTGCTTGTCACCCGTGGCCGCCAGCATGCCGGAAATGGCGCCGCGCATCAAGGCGGTGTCATCCAAGGGCTGGTCCACGAAGTTTTCATGCAGCAAATCCCAGCTCTCCCAGAACGGGGCAAAAAGCTCCTTCAGCTCAGCCGGGCTGCGCTGACTATAGTCCGGAACCTGGGTGGCACTGGTGCCACCTTCAACGGTCACCGTGGGCCCGGCGGGGTTGGTTTCCGACGGGGTGGCTGTCGCGTCGTTCATGCCCAGCATGTTGCGCAAGGGGTTATTGGGCAAGATGCTGCCAAAAACGGTGCCGCTGAAAAACCCGGCTCCAAAGATGACGAACGCGACCAAGATCAGTAAACAGGATTTCAAAAATTTATTATCCATAGGTTCTCCAAATATAACTGTAAAGCATACTATAACCCTGCTAGAATTTCATTAATAACGATTGTGCGTTGGGGGGATTGGTCCTGATGATTATGAGAACAGCGTGCCCAGCTCCGCGAGCCGCACGATGTGCGCGTGGTTGTTTTGAGGTTCGGGCGAAATCAGGCAGGTGGCCATGCCCAGCCCACGCGCCGTATCCAGGTTGGAGCTGCGGTCGTCCACGAACAGAATGTCACCTGGGTTCGGGTTCCCCAACCGGCGCAGGGCAATCTCAAAGGCCTCAGGCTGGGGCTTGCACCAGGGGGCCGTATCCACCACATCGATAATTCCGCTAAAAAAGCGCTCCAGCCCCATCAGGCCCAGGATGTTTTCCGCGTGCGCCCGGCTGGCATTGGTAAAAATCCATTTTTCCTGGGTCAGCCCCTCCAGCATCGCCGTCAGCGCCGGGTCGGGATGCACGTATTCACTAAGGTCGATGTTGTGCACAAAATCCAGGTACTCATGCATATCAATGCCGTGTTCAAACTGCAAACCCCGCATCGTCGTCCCGTACTGTTCAAACAGGCGGTCACGCGTCGTGGTAATCTCATTTTCCGGAATCCCAACCCTGTCGCGCATGTAAGTATGGATACGCGTGGTAAACAGCGGCCAAAGCCCGAGCGAAGCCGGGTAAATAGTGTCGTCCAGGTCAATCAGGATGATGCGCGGCGGATTGGTCATGGTCGCTCCAACCAGCGGCTCATGTTCTCTGGTTGCAGGTGGCCGTCCAACAGCCGCAGGAGTTCCGCGGGTTCCGCGGCCACGGTGTAGAGTTGGCTGTGTTCAGGGAATATGAAATTTTCTGCCGCAGCACGTGCCAACATGCTAATCAAGGGATCGTAATACCCGTTGATATTCAAAAAACCCACGGCCTTTTGATGCAGCCCGATTTGCGCCCAGGTCAGAGCTTCCAGGGCTTCGGCCATGGTGCCAAACCCTCCCGGCAGCACGATGAACGCGTCCGCCAGCTCCGACATCCGCGCCTGCCGCTGATGGATATCCGGCAGCACTTCCACCCGGGTCAGGTTGCTGTGGGCCAGGTTGGGCAGGTTCAGTCCATCATTAATAATCCCGATGACCTCGCCCCCCGCTGCCAGAGCGCCATCCGCCACCGCGCCCATCAACCCCGTTTTGCCACCACCAAACACCAACACCCGTTCCTGGGCGGCAAGCAGCGTGCCCAGGCGCCAGGCGCTGTCCATGTAGATGGGGGCCAGGTGGTCCGCCGAAGCGGCAAACACGGTGATGGTACGATGCATAGGGCTCACAATCTTATTCCTGAGATGATAATTGGCTTATTATACCCGTGCGGGTTGGGGCGAAGCGTCCTTCCCCCCTATCCGGGGTTCCAGGCTTCCATCTCTGCTGCCCGCACTCATGCTTATCCCGCGTGCCGCATGTTGCGCAGCTCGCGTACCTTGTCCTTCTCAGCCGGCGTCAGATGCTGGGGCAGCTTGAGCTCCACGGTCGCGTAGAGGTCCCCATGGCTGTCCTTCTTGCGCAGATTTGGCATCCCCAGGCCCTTCAGCCGGAACACCTTCCCGCTGTCAGTCCCCTCCGGCACGGTCAGCCGCACCGGTTTTTCCAGGGTCGGCACGCTCACCTCACCGCCCAGGATGGCGGTGTAAATATCCACAGGCACCCGCACCCGCAAGTCATCACCCTGGCGGGTAAAGGTGGCGTGCGGAAGCACCTTGATGCGCAGGTACAGGTCCCCCCCGCCAGCCTGTCCGCTCAGCCGCACCCGTGAACCACTGTCCACGCCCTTGGGGATGGTGGCTTCAATTTTTCTGCCATCACTGAATTGCAGCAGTCGGTTTGTGCCGGTATAAGCCTCCTCCAGCGTGATTTCAATTTCATTTTCCATATCCGGGTTGCTTTTTTGCTGCCGGGCCGGGTTGCGGCGTGCGCGGCTTGTGCCAGCCTGGTTGCTGAATCCACCCATGCCGCCAAAGAGCGTCTCAAAGAAGTCTGAAAAGCCACCCATCCCGCCCATGCCGCCAAACATCTCGTTCAGCTCTTCCTGCGTCACGGTGCGGTACGATGTGCCATCTCCTGGTTGGGTTTGCCACCGACCCCAGTCGAACCCACCCGGCTGACCGCCCGTGGACTGGTAGCGTTGCCATTCAGACCCAAACTGGTCGTACTTTTTGCGCTTCTCCGGGTCCGAAAGCACCTGGTAGGCTTCGTTGACTTCCTTAAACTTTTCCTCCGCCTTGGGGTCGTCTTTGTTCACATCCGGGTGGTACTTGCGTGCCAACTTGCGATAAGCGGTCTTGATGTCGCTCTCGTTGGAGTCTTTGTTAACCCCGAGTGTTTTGTAATAATCTTTATATTCCATAATTCAACCTGCGTTTATTTATCCTATTAGGATAGCCCCTTTTTATCAACTATTTGTATATATTGCCCGTGATTCTCCCGGAATTACCCCCCAGCTGGCTTGCGCTGCCGAAACCAGGCGTCCAACATGCTCCCCTCAAACCCCTGCCACGTCAGGCAGCCCGTATGTGCCCCCGGCCTGGGGTGGCAGCAACCGCGCGATTTGCTGGATGATTTCCTCGCCGGCCGCCCGGATTTCCGTCCGCCCTGGCACCTCGTCGGTCCCCGCTGAAAGGGGACCAAAGGCCTTGCCGATGCGCGCGATGACCCGCGCGCGGCGTCGTTCGCGCCGCAATGTGCCGAGGATATCCCAATTGTCTTCACTAAACGTGGCAATCGGCACAATCGGTGCCCCGGAACGTAACGCCAGGTAGGAAGCCCCGGGCAGCGGTTTGCCCAGCGGCGGCTTGTGAACATGCCCCTCCGGGAAAATCGCCAGCACACCTTTTTGCGATAGCACCGCTTCCGCCGCCCGCATAGCTTCCAGGTTGGGTGTTCCCTGCAATATCTGCAGTGTGCCCCACAGGGACGGAAAAAACCTGAGGTAGCCTGGCGCGTTTGGCATCACCGCGTCACCGATGAATTCAAGCGCGTAAGGCGTTGTATGAATGGGACTTATGGTATCCAGGAAGTGAAAATGGTTCCCAACCAACAGGAGCGGCCCCTGTTCAGGCAGGTTTTCAAGACCCTCCACCTTGTACTTTAGCAACAAGCTGGAAGCGAAACGTATGCCCCCCCGCAGCAGTCCTCGAATGAACTGCCGGCGTGGGTAAGGGTACTTAAGTTGATATGCTGAGCGTGAGCGAAATCTTGCCATCTTCTCTCCAGAGGATAATCCCACTAATTTTACTCGGGAATAAGCCTGCGTATTTAGGTGAATATGGTCCAGTCTCGCGCCTACGCTCAGCGTACGCAGTACCAGTCTTCTATGGCAGTTGGGTATACAAACCCTCCAGAGCCGTTTTGTAACTGGAGAATGTCAGCCCCTTGCTGGTTATCCAATCCTTGATAACCAGGCCGACATCAGGCAGGCTTTCCCCAATCACCTGCTCAATGGCTTCCTGGCTGATGCCCCAGTCCAGCATATCCTGGAAAGTAGTCTGCCCGGTCACCTTGCCGGGTTCCTTGGTATGGTCCGGGGTGCCTGAGGCGCTTGGCGTTCCTGAGCCCTTGCGTGGGGTTGGTGTCATGGTGGGGGTGGGGTTGCTTTCGGGCGTGAGGGTGCTCATGCTCACCTGGGGTACAGGGGTCAGTCCCGCCATGTGGCTCTCAACATACACCACCCACTCCGGGCTCAATTGCGCCTTCTCCCTGAGCAACGCCACAGCCTCTGGTAACAGCCAGGTGTCTTCGGTTCCTACCGTGTAGGGGAGCCCCCGGTATAACGCGGTAAATAAGCGTACTGAACTCGTGCCAATTTCCACGTTCAGGTCTCCATACAACCCCTCCAACTCTTTCAGCGCCACAGCCTCGGGATTACCCCCAGGCAGGCGGAAGGCCTTCCTCAAATCTTCAATCGGGATTTCAAACAGGCTGCTCACCTCCCCAAACGTGTACGACCCACGGATATCCGCCGGGTTGTACTCGCCGGCTGCTTCGCCTTCGGCATATGTGGCGGGGATTTTTTCATTTTTGGTGGACCAGGCTCCCAGCGCTATGGAAAGCCCAATACCGCCAACCAGTAATGCGAAAACAAGAATGGCCATCACACGCGTGCTGATTTTCATTTCACTTTTCCAATCCGAAACTCAACCGTCTCTTTGATGGGGCATGCCGCGTCTGAGGTGCACTCCATGCAGGAAATACATTGGTGGTTGCTGATAACGTCCAGCTTGCTCACCTGGATGTTCATCGGACATGCGCGGTCACACGCGCCACACTGGATGCAGGTTTCGTTGTTCCTGCGCAGCTTTGCCAGCCGGATGGGGTTGAACAGGCCTTGTACCGCCCCGTACGGGCAGGCATATTTGCACCACGGGCGCTCAACCACCAGGGAGAGCAACATCGTCACGCCCAGCACCACAAGCCCACCCAGCGCGACTTCGCTTGACCAAAAATTGAACAGCGCGAAGTATGGGTCCACGTTCGCGAACACCAGGCTCAGCGAGCGCGCGGTCATATACACCACCCAAATGGCCACCAGGTATCGCAGGTAGCGCAGCCGCTTATCCCACTTTTCCGGGACCATGTGGTTGTATCTTTTCCCGAAAATTCTTTTCCCCAGCTTGCCAATCCACTCCTGGAAGGTGCCCATTGGACACACCCAGCCACAAAAAATGGGTCCCGCGATGATTGCCATCACAAAACCGATGACCATCAACACCAGCGAGGAGTCATGGACTTTCTGTACCAGCGTGCCCGAAGTGAAGAATTGGTACAGCGTGACGACTCCGCCAAAAGGACATAGGGCATGCAGGGAGGCAGACGAAAGCCAGCTAATCCCTTTGCCTGCCTCTGCAAGGCTGTGGTTGATCGAGATAAACGCGATGAGGACAAAAAAGAATGCCTGTACATAAGGCCGGTAAATATTGGTTTTCGAACGGCGCTTTTTGGCGAGTTTTGTGGCGATGGTCATGCAGTCTCCTCGTGGTTAAAACAACAGGAGCCCTAAATTGGGGCTCTTGTTGTTACTATATTTGGCTTATTTGCAGTTCTCAAAGGCAACCAGGTGGTTGTTTAATGAAGCAGCCTGCAGTTGGGTGTACACCCGGATTAACGCGGGGTTGGTAACATCTGCCAGCAGTTCGTCGTACAAAGCTGCGTCGTCTGTCTCCAATGCCACACCCATCTGGCAGGCTTGGCTCAAACTGGCGTACGTGTATGGAAATACCTCTCCATTGTTTATTGGCACAGCCACGCCGTACCGCTCTGCCACACGCGTGAGCGCGGCCACATGCTGCGCTTCCGAAAGTACTATGCGGGAGAACGGGTAGACCTGTCCGAGCTCATCCAGCACGGCCTGGTAGGTGTTGAGAGCCACATATTCCTCGCGGATGGCGTTCTGCAAACCAGCCGCCTCAATTTCCGTCAGGGGGTTCTGGGCAGTGTATTGGTAGCCTGGGGTCACGCCACGGTTTCCATTCCCAACCTGACCGTTGCCCGGTCCGCGCTGCCCGGCATCATAAGCTGCCTGTATGGGTGTTGAGATGAGGGCCGCGGACATAAAAGCCAGGATGCCCGAGATGACCAGTAATTTCTTCAAGATTGTCTTCATTGTTGCTCCTTATCGTTTCTTGTCAAAATTCTACGTGCCAATCATTTAGATTAGGTTTAGATGGCATGAATTTTTGATTAGGCAGACAGCCGGTTGGCATGGATCACAACTTGCTTGCCATAGGGTCCAGCACCGCGTCATCAAAACAAGCCGTTTTCCAGGCCCCGAAACCGTTTTGCGCGAAGGACAAGGGTATAATGGAAAACCCTGCCTCTTTAGGAAGCCGCCCATGGAAACCAACCCGCCTGTTGCCAACCCCGTTATGCCTGAAAAATGGCTCCGTAATTACTTGCCCATGTGGATAGGCCAGGCGGTTTCGCTTTTGGGCAGCGCGCTCGTCCAGTTTGCACTGGTTTGGTACCTGACGGAAAAAACAGGCTCTGCGGGCGTGCTCGCCACTGCCACCTTCGTCGCCCTCATCCCTGGCGTGCTCATCGGTCCTTTTGCTGGCGCCCTTGTGGACCGCTGGAACCGTAAACGCACGATGATTTTCTCCGACCTGGGTGTCACGCTTGCCACGCTCGGCCTGGTGGTCCTGTTTGCCGGCGGCTGGATTGAGACCTGGCATATTTACGTTGTCCTTTTCATTCGCTCGCTCAGCGGCACTTTCCAGGGGCCGGCCATGTCCGCCTCCACCTCGCTCATGGTGCCCAAGGAGCATTTCTCGCGCCTCAGCGGCATCAACCAGGCGCTCTACGGTGTGATTAACATTGTCTCCCCGCCCGCGGGCGCGCTACTGCTGGAGGTCCTCCCCATGCAGGGGGTTTTAGCCGTGGATATCGTGACGGCCGCGCTCGCCATTGCCCTCCTGCTGTTCCTGGTCACAGTCCCTCAGCCAGCGCGTGATGACCAGGCCAGCGCCACCACCCCCAGGCAAATCCTCACGGATGTCAGAACCGGCTTACGTTATGTAGCCGGCTGGCCCGGCATCCTGATGTTGATGATTAGCGCCAGCCTGATAAACATGCTGGCCACACCTGCGTTCACCCTGCTACCCCTTCTGGTCACCAAGCATTTCGGGCTGGGCGCCAGGGAACTGGCATGGACCGATTCCGCCTTTGGTATCGGTGTGGTGGCCGGCGGGTTGCTGCTGGGGGTTTGGGGCGGTTTCAGGCGCAAAATCAGCACCTCCCTGGCAGGCATCCTGGGTATGGGCGTCGGAATCATCTTCCTTGGCCTCGTCAACCAACAGGCTTTCTGGACTGCGCTCATCTTCCTCGGACTGGTTGGCCTGACCAACGCCCTGGCCAATGGTCCCCTCGGCGCGCTGATGCAAACCCTTATCCCGCCTGAAATGCAGGGGCGCATCTTCACCATCACGGGCAGTCTCTCCACCGCCGCCGCGCCAATCGGCATGCTTTTCGCCGCGCCTATCGCCGATCGCCTCGGCATCCAGGCTTGGTACCTGGTCGCGGGCGCGATGTGCCTCCTCATCGGAGTGTTTGGCTTCCTGAACAGGCACGTCGCCACCCTGGATGACCAGCTCCCCGGTGGCCGGCTAAAGACCGACGCGGAGCAAACCTCCGCCCAACCACTCTCATAACGCGAACAGAAAGTTATCGGCAGCAAAACAGCCGCTGTCTGTGCGTCAAGTTTCCCCTAAAGCGCCTTCTGATTTTTGCTGAATATTGAAAATTGCCCTACGCGCTCCCGCCCATCAGCAAGTCGGCCAAATCGCCCGTGCTTTTCAGGAGAGCGTGCGTCCCGGCCTTGATGAGCTCGGCTTCAGTCCCAAATCCACATAGCACCGAAACCGATTGCGACTTGGCCGCCAGCGCGGCGCGCACGTCAATCACCGTATCCCCCACCATCAAACACTCGTTCACCTTCACCCCCAATTGTTTGGCCGCGAAGTACAGCGGATCGGGGAAAGGCTTGGTGTGTGTGCAGGTTTGCGAGGTGACCACCACGGGGAAGTACTTTTCCAGCGCGTTCAGCCTTAAAAACAAGCGGGTGGTGAGTTCGTTCCGCGCGGATACCACCCCCAGTTCATATTGTCCGCTCAACCTCGCCAGCATGTCGTGAACACCTTGAATCACCGGGTAATCCAGGATGGAAGCCATCGGTTCGTCCGCGCGGGCGCGTTTGTCCAGGAACTTGGCAAAGAGTGGGTCAATTCCCAGCCTGTCCGCGGTTTCCAGCACAAAGTTGCCCGGCCCTTCACCCTTTTTTACCACCCACCGCGCGAAACGGTGCAGCTTTTCCTCGCCGAAAATCCCGCGCAGTGGCTCAATCCAGCCCCGGATGGTGTCGACCATGCGGTCATCGCTATCGGAGAGGGTCCCATCCACATCAAAGAGCACCGCCCGCACGCGTGACCGGTCCAGCGCTGCCCTAATATGGTCCTTCTCCCTCCTCATGCGCGCCTGCCTTACTGCCCGAAAGCACCGCTCAATGTTAGCAATGTATCAGGCGTTTCGGCCACCAGCCAGGTGATTGAGCCATCATCGTTCTGAGTTGCGATGCTGTAAAGCCCGTTGGCAGAACGCATGCCAAGTTTGTCCACCTTCCCAAACCGCAGTGTGAGGTATTGGTCAAAGGCCTGGAAGGCCTCGTTCGACTCCACCGTGGAATCCCAAACATAACGGCAGGCAAACGCATATTCCCCAGTCCGGTCGTTGCTGAGAATGGTATAGGCATCCCCGCCCCAGCCCTCGGCCGCGGCCTTTGCCAGGCTGTCCTGCATCCGCCAGTTGCTCTGGTCCCCATGCCCCAAGATGAGATAGGTGTACCACTCGCCAATCACGTCTTTTTCCATCTCGGACCAGCCGCTTCCGAGCGCATCGACCAGATCGGGCAGCTCCACCTGCATGGGCTTGTCATTGGGATAGCGCGCGGGGTGCAAAATTTGTTCGGTTGAAGCAGGTTGCTGTTCCAGAAAAGCGCGGTTCACCGACTCGTAGCCTCCCTGGTCGTACAGGGTTTGGACGAATTCCGCCCCCTGCTGGTAAGGAAAGCTCATATCCTGTTGCATGAAGTCCGGCGCGGCATCAAAAACAGGGCTTTGATAATTGCTGTAAAACTTCTGCAGGTCAATGATGTCCTGCTGGGTGGCGTCATTTGTGAGCCAGGTGTTTTCACCCACCACCGCGTCGCCCTCAATCACGGCTTGCAGCGCGGCGCACCGTTCGCTATCGTGCTTGCATTCCTCGTCAGAGTAACGCATGCCATTTTCAAAATCAAAGGTCGCGTCCTGCAGGGCGTGGATAAATTCGTGCGCATATGTACTGCGTTCCACCCCCGAAAACGCGCTGTCGCTCACAACGTACATGGCCTGCTCTTCATTATCGTAGTACCCGGCAATTTGTTCGCTGTAGAGTTGCTTATAAAACGTCAGCAGGTCAAAATCCTTCGGCAGCAGGCCCAGCAGGTAGAGGCTGCGCGCGTCCTGGACGGCTTCTTCTGGCGTGTAATCTTTGAAGAATTCCTCCGAAACGGTCTGTGCCAATTGGTCAGATGTCAAAAAGTCGCGTTCGATCGGCCCGGGCAGGCTCAGCCCGCGCTCCTGGCTCACTTGCGCTTCAATCTGGTTCATCTCAGTTTCCAACTGGCTGCCTGGTTCAACCGGGCTGGCCGTGGATACTACTGCCTGGGTTTGGGCCTGGGTCGCGTATCGCCGGTATAGGAATACGCCCGCCCCAACAAGCAGGGCTGCCCCCACCAGGCAGACCAGCAGAACCGCGATGATGATAAAGATGATGACATTTCTCTTTTGTTTGTCCATGGTTTCCATCCTGCGCGAAAGTATACCACTCGCCATCCCTGTCAAACCGCGCCTGATAACCCCTCCTTCAGGCCAGTCTTCCCCAGAGTGAACCAGGATCGTCTGTTGTGGGAGCCTGAGCTTTGCACGTCGCCCATCCTGCGGGAGTATCCTTTTTGCGCGGGTATCTCCACCCCCATAACCGCGAAAAAGAATTGGGGCGGCTCTCGCCGCCCCGGAATAGGTTA
>Ga0116171_10004716_pt1 | contig 12197 bp, 9 predicted proteins | sample AD_JPNHW2_MetaG_FD_89798 | JGI IMG/M metagenome (GOLD analysis project Ga0116171, IMG submission 89798) | Active sludge microbial communities of municipal wastewater-treating anaerobic digesters from Japan - AD_JPNHW2_MetaG | ecosystem: Engineered > Bioreactor > Anaerobic > Digestate | place...
CTTCCAGAAATATTTTGTACCCTGATCAGGAGAGCTTAAGGTAAAAGTGTTTACTGCAGCAACATTATCAAGTGCCTTGGTTTCAGGTGTGTTTGTTTCGCTGATATAAAGATCAACTCTTTGTGTTCCGCTGCCGTTAGTCCAGTTCAGAACAACTTCAGGGTTGGCAGTAACCTCTGTAGCATTGTCCTGTGGAGATATCAGCTGAGGGGCCGCTGGTTTGTCAAAACTCCTTACAATATTGCTGATTCGCAGCTCATCAAGGTATCCATAAAAGTCTTCGCCAATTATTAGATCCTGTGAGTTTATGTACATCTCATTCCCGGTAAACGATTGTTCCTGCGCATCTAAAATGTTCAGATTTTTATCTCTTACAACAATTTTTATTTTTGAGCTTCGGGTATCACGGGTGCACATGATATGATACCATTCATTAAGATCAGGCTTTCGTGCCGTAACACTGATACGGTTATTGGTGCCAGCAAAGAATAAGTGTTGGAAAACATTATCCCAGTAAGGATTGATCAGCAATGAGAAATTTGCCTCGTAAGCGTTACTGTCGCCAGGTTTGGTGACAATAGTCTGAAAGTTGTTTGCCGTGAATGAAACAAATTTAACCCATGCCTCAATTGTCCAGTCGCCTGAGAGATTAAGGTTACTGCAATGAGGTATCTTTATTGGGAGTTCTGGTTTGATGCACAATCCAAGTCCATCAGAGAGGCCTGAAGAATAATTTATTTCTGAAGAAAGGCATGTGCCATCCGCTGAAAGTACCGACTGATTTTTCAGATTATTGTCAAAATGGAGCAGTACCACAGTATGGTTGTCAGTTTTATAGGGACCTCCCGGGGTGTTGGCTTCAACAATTCGGAATGCATTTGAACACTGGCTCGAGGCGCTTCCTCCCATTTCGGTTATCCTTAACCGGCAGTTGGAAGAGACAATATAGGGAATGTGCCAATCAAATGAGTTATTTGTTGTTTCAACATTCGATTTTACCTCAGACCATGTTGCCCCGTCATCTGAACTAAAGTCAATTCTGATATCCGGTATTCTGGTGTTTGCCCATCTTATTGAAACAGTGTCATCAGCAAACAATATCTCGTTTCCTTCAGGATAGAGCAGATTAAGGCTATTCATATTGTTTTTTAGGAAAGGCCCCAGAATAGTCTCAAGTTTATAAGCGGTATGGCTGAATTTGAGGTAAAATTTCCCTGAAAAGTTTTCAGGAGCATTCCATACCAGTTCACTTTGAGTTAAACCTGTTGCTATCGATGTCCAGTGGCTCGTATCGTTTAACGATACAGACACATTAAGTTTTACATCCCGGTCAAGAGGCGTCCATTTAAGCGTTACATTATTTTCGTCAACAGGGTTGGCCGGAGAAGGGTAAGTGAGATCAACCATTCCTTTCTGGTTAATTCTTACATCAAAATCGTAATAGAACGATTTTAAAAAATCATCCGGAGTGTCATATTCCATCTTTTTAAAACCTACTGTATCATTTACACATACATCCTTAACAGCCTGGTCGTCACCGCCTCTCCTGTAAATATAGTCTATGAAGTATGTTCCCAAAGTATAATATCCATAGTCGGGATTTGGATAGACATGAGCATCCTCATAAGTTGGTCTGTGACCGAAATACTCTTCAGCCTTTTTCATGGCGTTTGAAAGCTCCTGCCGCAAATTTTCCAATTGTTTCTGAGTATAAGGACCCCTCCCGGCATAGAAGCACGCAAAGCCTTCGTTGACCCACGAAGTGGCACTTCCCTGAGGCAGGTTTCCCTGCATTGCATGGGCCAGCTCATGACGGTTCTGATTTGTAAATGCCGGAAGCTGTGAGAGTTCGTATGCACATGATGTATTCAGTCCTGATGACCATGCCGTACCGCTGGTAAGTCTGTTACCACATGCAACACCGTTTATCTCAGCGGCCTTACATTCAGGTATGGTAAAAAAAGTAAGCTTTTCAAGAGGCTGTACATTCAATCTTCCAACATATTCGGTATAGGCAGTTTCAAGTGTGTCTGAAAATGCAGGGAAATTAAACGATTCTGCATTCCTGAAGTAAAATTTAAAATGAGATGTTTCCAGGTTCAGCTTTATGCGAAGATTTTCGTCTGGTTCAAGAATCCGGTTATACAGGTACCTGTTCCATCGCCCCAGAAACTTTTCCATTGTCTCGTTTTCAAAGTACCATGGTGCAACTTCAATTGAAGTCTCAGTCGTCCTTAGTATGTCGTAATACTGCCAGCACTGATAAACACTCATGAATTCCCCGAACAGGTACGACAATGCAAGACCGTTATTGGCAATAAAATTATTCCTGTCATTCAGAATATCAAACGAAGAGACTGCCCCCCCATAACTGTTAAGTGAGTTTTTAACAGCAGCATCTGAAATTTCAAGATGTGACTCAAAGGCAGCAATACCGCTCTTAAACCACACCGGCATAGGGGAATAATTATAGTAATAGCTTATATATAAGCCGCACAGATAATAAAGTGATGCCTGATTGATATCCCTGAAGACAGCAAGTTGTTCATGAGTAACAGGTTCACTTATGTATATTTTATTGTCCGATCCCGTGTAGCCGCAGTCAAACGGCAAAGCATCAGAAGGTTTCCCTGTCTGATACTCTTCAGAGGTTATAACCTGAACACTGTAAGCAAATGGAGCTCCAGGATTACCATACCAGAGCCTGTGAAGTCTGAGGGTTTTTACCTTATTCTCAAGCAAGGTCAGATCTACAGTCGTCGTTTGTGAAAAACCAACTGAACTTTTTAATTTACCCGATGCCGTTAAGGGAAATGAAACAAAGAAAATCATAAGAATTCCCAGAATAAGGGAGAGGCATGAGTTTTTCATATACCATTATGTTAGGTTAAAACAGTATTTACTACATGAGTCTTCTGCTTAAGGCTACTCCTCTCTTAACCCTGCCTTCTCTGATCCCTTGCAGACCGACGCAAAAAAATGATATTTATTTTGTGTATTTTCCCCTTCTGCAACTACCATAAACAGCCCGGCAAGAATTTTGATATCCCGGCAAAAGACTACATAAAGACCGTCGCCTGAAAAGGAAGCATGAAAGTACTAAAATATTTTATACAGGGATGGGTATAGCAAATATTAAAGCAGACAAAAAAACAAATTTTTCAACATCCAATACTTCGCTGCGGGCTTCGGCATAAACTGAGCAGGTACCAGTATCGATTCGGAACTGCATCAACAAATTTATGGTCGGTGGTAATACTGCTGCTTGCTGTCACAACAACATATTCTACCAGATATATAATCATTTATGAATTTACCGGACATATTGCTCAATACGAAAATAATGAAGAATACTGTTTAAAAATTCATGGGGAAAGGCATTTTTAAATAAACTTTGATAGACTGCATACACTCTTATAAAAGTATATATGTCCCTTAGGTGAATCTTCTGAGGGCAGGCAACATAATCAACCCGGGCCGTCAGACGATGAAATCTTTGCAGAAAAGATAAATAATTTTGAGTTAAGGCTTTGAAATGGTGGTATATGAGCCTAAGAACAGTTATCGGAACTCTTATTTTAACACCGGCAGCAAGTTAAGAGAAACCATCATCCTGTTGCCATCGTTTTAACTGTTATTGAAGCTGTTAAAAAAATATTGCATTGAGGTTCAGAATGGTTTAACTTTGACATAACATTATCAAATTCAGGCTTTTGTTTAATTCAGGCCTGACCGTTGTAGTAAACGGATCAGTTCGGAATAACATAATTATTGGAAACTCATTATTTATTTAAAACCAGTGCATTATGAAAACAAAATTACTGTTACCCTTTTTTGTGTTGCTGATTGGATGTACTGCCGGCAACTGGCCACTTACTGAATCTCAGAAAGAAGCTGTAGTAAAAGACGCTGCACCTGTCGTAAAAGCTTTTTACGAATCGATGACAGTAAATGACACTGCAAAGCTTATGTCGTTCATGGATTTTGGTCCTGAAATGACCGTCATTAACATCGCTGGTCTTTTTAATTCTAAAGAAATGAGGAAAACTGCCGGAAAGTTCTTCGCTGTGGTTGAAAAACAGACCTTTGAAACGAAATCTGAAAAGTATACAGTTGTTGATCCTGACTGTTTTATTTATACCTGGTACGGCAAGAATGGCGTTTACATTAAGGGAGGTGAACCAATTATTTATGACGATCTTTTAGGTTCATACACCTTTAGAAAGATAAAGGGTGAGTGGAAAATAATTCACCTTCATGAATCGACAAAAATTCCTGAAGTATCCGATCCGGTTAAAATGTTTACAGAAATTGAGCAAGATTGGGGAACTGCTGTAATGGACAAGGATGCCGCGGCCCTTGACCAATTATATGCCACCGAGTATAAATTTATTGATGCAGGAGGACATGCATATAATAAGCAGCAGGACATCAGCGAGATAACAGGACCAACTTATAAACTCCTGGCCCCGTGGGTGCTCGGCGATATAAATGTCAGCAGTTATGGGGTTGTGGCAATGGTGACCGGAACCAATACTGTCAAAGAATCCTTAAATGGAAAGGAAGGAAGCCGTACAGTTTCTTTTACTGATTTTTTTGTCTATCGCGATGGTCGCTGGCAATGCTTCTTCTCTCAGTCGAGACTGAAACCGGCAAAATAAAGATTTAAGATATTTAAGAAAGAACCTTGAGACATAAGGGCAGGGTTCAGGGTTGTTAAAAGAAAAAGGTTGGTAGTAAAAACAACTGGCAGCAAAGCAGATAAAAATGTTCAGTGAGGCTTTTGGAGATAACTGCTTTGAGCCGGGGGCAGGAAATAGTATTATCATTAACTGGCGGTTTGAATCTCTTTTCCACCATGATAACCAAGCTGATCCCCATTACTGTTGAATGTCATTCAGGATATAAAGCTGATGAATATCCGAAATACATTATCCGTGATAATAACCGGATTGAGGTAATGCAGATTACTGACCGTTGGTATCAGAAGGAGAGCACACCCGACTTTCCTGCCTCGGATTATTTCAAGGCAGAGATGGCAGACGGCAACCAATGGTTGATAAAACATGACCTTGATAATGATAAATGGTATCTGGTGGTCAGCTCTCATTGACTGCATCTGTACAAATTACAGAAGTTTTTCAGATGATCAGAATAAAAATAGAATCGCCCATTTTGAGCAATTCTAGCTATCTCAAAAATATTTCCTATCTTTCTCTGTCCGTAGCATTTCTGAATTTTGGGAAAACTATTCAGAAACAAATATCATATAGGGTCTAACAGATACAAGGGATATGATTATTCATCGCCCGGGAGATATTTTGTTACAATATGTACACAAAACAAGATGTGTGTTTTTGGAAAGATCATAAATGGCAGAATGATTCTTTCAAAAATAGGGGAAATTGTAAATGATGAATGGTTGAAAACACCTGAAATCAGGCGGGATATGAATATCACCCTGGATGAATTTGTTTTGATGCCGGATCATTTTCATGAAATAATTATTATTGGTGAAAACCGGTATAACCAATGTAATAATAATGGTCAACCATGTGGAGACGCGATGCATCGCGTCTCCACCAAATCCCAATCAAAATCCATCAATGAAATTCATTTGGTCCGCAATCCAAAAATCTGGCATCAATAATGCGGGGATTTAAATCGGCTGTCACCATCCGTGCCCGTAAAATTGACAATGGGTTTTCCTGGCAATCCAAATATTATGACCATATTATCAGAACAAACATTGAATTATTCAGAATTAAGAATTATATCATTAACAATCCCGGCAAATGGAAAGGGTGATTCATATCACATATACCTGTAATAAAGCAGAGAGAATATATTATGTATTCTGAATAATGTCTGTTATGGAACTACTGTACCTGTCAAGCACCATGTTTGGCTTAAGTCTTTATGTAGCCGGATAAAATCACTGGTTCCAAAATCAAACGGGCAATATGATAGTTCTTCGTTATTATCCCCTATCTTATTTATCTGTAATTCTGTTCTGTTGCCCGTACCGACAACGCCGAGAACTTCTCCCGCTTCAACATCATCACCTTTTGATACAGTCAGGTTCAATACATGATCGTAAATAAGCCTGTAGACAGAATTTGAGGAGGTCTTGATCCAGATTTCATAATCGGGAAAGTTGTCATTTAACCTTATATCCTCAATGTATCCCCTGCAAACCGAACGGACCTGAACCGAGGAATTATTAACCACGTATTCAAATGCCGGATTTTTTTGTGTGGCTGAAAGGTCTGCCCCAAAAGCAATAAAGGAAGTTACAGTGGAAATATCAACAGGAGTAACTGAAAAAACAGGAGGAGTTTCGTCAGGCTTATCATTATTCTTCTTACACCCCGAAACAGCCATCATGAAAATTAGTATCACCGGAATTATCTGCGTCTTACAGATTCTCATTTCAACCTTTTTTATTTACAATAACAAGATAGTCAAAATATGTGAATTTTTAATAATGTTGGATATGAATCATGCATAAAAGAAAATCACAAATCTGAATGAGTTCCGTTGATTATTCTGATATCATGCAGGAATTTTTCTAATGCCTGCATGTCTAATTTTGAAACATCGTTTTTTTCGCCCGATATCTTTTTCATTATTATCCGGTATAGCGGATTCATTTTTTCAAAGTATAGTTCGTACCCCATAAACGCTTTGGCTTTGGCATGCTGTCTGAGTTTCTCAGGATATGCTTTATTAAATTCTCTTATAGCTGCATCACCTGATGCAAGGCAACAAAGATATATTCCCAGCTCTTTTGACAGCAAGGAGTCTTCATTCTTTTTACAGAACCGTGCCATTCTGGATTGTATTCTTCCTGCATGGATCGATCCGCCAATTATAATACGATTGAATTGGCTGATATCAGGATTCCTCTGCCTTTTTAGGTTGTAAAGAGCAACCTGTTCTCCGCCAAGGGAATCTTTGATCATGTTGGCGACCTTTTCTGTAGTGCCATGTCTGCTTATAAATATTATTGCAGTGCTTGTGTATAGAGTATTATCCTGCGCATTGCTGTTGCACAATCCAAAAAACAAAGCCAGAATGACCAGTCCTCTCATTTGTCTTTTGTCTTTCACTTCTTTTGTGTAAAAGAATCTTACCATAGTTGTCATATCACATATTTTGTTTCCTTTGATTTATTTTTGACCCATTGGTCCAGTTAATATAAGAAATATATGATCAATAACTCTTCTGTTCATAAAGAGAAGTCAAAAATCTTCAGCTTGCTGAAACCTTACAGGTGGCAGGTTTTATTGCTTATCATATTCACTCTGACAGGCAATGCAACAAACCTTGTAATCCCCAAAATAATATCTCATGGTATTGATTCATATGGAGCAGCAACTTATTCGGGCAGACAAACAATCACTACATTTCTTTTAGCCACCGTGATTATCTTCCTCTTTTCTTACCTGCAGACAGTGGTGCAGACCTATACCTCGGAAAGAGTTGCCTTCGACCTTCGGAAAAAACTATCTGATAAGATATCGGGACAAAGCCTCGCCTTTATCCAGCAGTCAGGTCCAGCCAGGTTGCTTACCAACCTGACATCGGATATGGACTCGGTAAAAATGTTTGTTTCGCATGCAGTCGCTGCCATTGTCTCGTCCGTTTTTATCATTGCCGGAACATGTGTCTTGCTTCTCTCAATCAACTGGAAGCTGGCACTGGCAGTGATGGCGATCATCCCACTGATTGCTCTTGTTTTCAGTGTGCTTTTCAGAAGGGTCAGAGTGTTGTTTCGTCGTTCACGGGAAGTGATCGACTGGCTGAACAAGGTAATCAATGAAAGCATAATGGGTTCTGCCATCATTCGTGTTATCAATTCGCAACAAACTGAGTACAAAAAATTCATTTATGCCAGTAAAGAAGCCCGTAGTATCGGCATCTCAATCCTTACAATTTTTTCGACGCTTATGCCGCTAATAATGTTTCTGGGGAATATTGCCACACTGATCATTCTGGCTATGGGTGGCCATTTCGTCATTAACGGAAACCTTTCTCTCGGCGATTTTGCCGCTTTCAACAGTTATGTAGCCATTCTTATTTTCCCAATTATGGTAATTGGCTTTATGAGTAACATTATTGCACAATCGACAGCCTCATACGAAAGGATAGAAAGTGTTATAACTGCTCCTGAATATAAAGATTCCGGTACTATCGACCGCCTGTTAACAGGTAAGATCGAGATGAAAAACGTTACCGTGATGTATGGCGAAAAAAGTGTGTTGAAAGATGTCACAATTAAGATAGAACCCGGTTCGCAAACAGCCATTATTGGTCCCACAGCTGCCGGTAAAAGCCAGCTGCTTTACCTTCTTACCGGTTTGATTAAACCTTCCTCCGGAGAGGTTTTGTTCGACAATAACCGGCTTGACGAATATAACAAAGAGGCATTTTACAAACAGATCGGGTTTGTCTTTCAGGACAGCATACTGTTCAACATGACCCTTCGGGAGAACATTGCTTTCAGCGAAACAGTAACAGATCAGGCGCTGGAAAAGGCAATTGAAACTGCCGAACTGAAAGATTTCATCGACACTCTGCCACAACACCTTGATGCGCTGGTTTCCGAAAGAGGTACAACCCTTTCAGGCGGACAAAAGCAACGGATCATGCTTGCAAGGGCTCTGGCATTGAATCCGGGGATTTTGTTGCTCGACGACTTCACTGCCCGCATCGACAGACAGACAGAAAAGAAGATTCTTGGTAATGTACGCAGAAATTACCCTGACCTGACACTTATTTCGGTGACACAAAAGATCTCTGCAGTGAAAAATTTTGAACAGATTGTACTGCTGATGGAGGGTGAAGTGATTGCATCCGGAAAACACGAGGTACTTAAAGAGACTTGCCCTGAATACATTCAGATTTATAATTCACAAAAAAGCACCAGACATTATGAATTATAATTTGAATACCATATCACAGGAGCAGGTAGAAAAGAAATCGACCTGGAGATCGTTGAAAACACTAATCTCTGACATGGTGGGAGAAAAACGATTATTGATAGTCTCTTTTATTGCTATGTTTATTGCCGCGACACTTAGCCTGTTAGGACCTGTTATGATTGGATATACCATCGATAACTATATCCAGACAAAGCAGTTACAGGGGGTTTTTCTATTCAGTGGCATTTTGCTGGTGATGTATATCATTTCTCTTTTTGCAGGATACATTCAGTCGAAGCTGATGGGGACTCTCGGGCATAACATGTTATATAACCTGCGAAACTCGGTTTTTGAAAAAATACAGGCTTTACCGCTCGACTTTTTTAACCAAAATAAAGCCGGCGATCTGATCTCACGTATCAATAACGATACAGATAAGATCAACCAGTTCTTTTCACAATCGCTGATGCAATTCCTTCGTCTTATCCTGGTTATGATCGGGGCTGCTATCTTTCTGGTTTCAATAAACTTAGAGCTGGGATTGGCGGCTTTGGCTCCGGCGGTGCTTATATGGGTTTTCACAAAACTTGTTTCATCGTGGGTTAAAGGTCGTAATGCCGAAAACCTGAAAAGCACAGGAATGCTTAGTGCCGAGGTGCAGGAGAGCCTTAATAATTTTAAAGTTATTGTAGCTTTTAACCGTCGCGATTATTTCCGGCGCCGTTTCAGCGAAGTGAACAGCAATAATTACAAGACTGCAGTGAAGGCCGGTATCTCAAACAACATTATTTCTCCTGTTTACACGCTCTTTTCTAACATAGCGCAGATGATTGTTCTGGCTTTCGGGATTTATCTTATAAGCCAGGGACACTTCACTGTAGGTTTGCTTATCAGTTTCATCACCTATGTAAACAACTTTTATCACCGTTGCAACAGATGGCTGCTCTCTGGACCAACTTCCAGCTGGCGCTTGCAGCCTGGGACCGTATACTGAAAATACTTAACCTTGAAAACGACCTGCCTGTTGTTGAAGCCAAAAAGACATTCCATACTGACTCACTGATGTCGTTCCGGTGTGTTTCATTTTCCTATCCCAATGGGAATGAGGTGTTGCATCATATCACTTTTGAGCTCGGGCGGGGAAAGACATACGCGTTTGTTGGTCCTACCGGAGGAGGTAAGACCACCACAGCCTCACTCCTATCCCGCCTGTACGATGCCACAAGCGGCTTTGTTCTGCTCGGGGGAAGGGACATCAGAAGCTATACGCCTGAAGAAAGAGCGAAAAAGATAGGATTCATTTTGCAGGAACCGTTTCTTTTCAGTGGCACCGTGCGCGAGAATATCCTGTATGGGAATGAAGAACTTTCCAACTGTGAGAACTGTGAGCTATCTGAAATTCTCCATAATTCGGGACTTGAGATGCTTATTCAGCGGTTCGATAAGGGGCTTGATACACAGGTCGACTTATCCGGCGGCGATATAAGCCTGGGGCAGAAGCAGCTCATTGCCTTCATGAGGGCTGTCCTCAGAAAGCCCGAGTTGCTTATTCTTGATGAAGCCACAGCAAATATTGACACTGTTACCGAGCAGATGCTCGATGAGATTCTGCTTAAGCTGCCTTCAACTACAACAAAGGTGATCATTGCCCACCGGTTAAATACCATTGCCAACGCCGACGAGATATATTTCGTGAACTCCGGCAAAGTTATCCATGCCGGCTCCCTCGACGAAGCTGTTGAGATGCTCATGCATGGGAAGATGGTGAGCTAAGAGAAAACTCTCTTTTCGAATCTCATACTCAGGTAAAATGTAACCGTCAAAAAAAGGAAGGAATGTTGAAGAATGAGGAATGTTAAGAATTAGTTGTTCCGTATTGCATTGATTTTAAGGTTAATAATTCAATGCATCAGAAAACCTTTAAACGAATTATGGAGTGTGAAGATTGTTAAACCGTTTTTTAGCTTCATCAAGCCCGCATTGTTTTGCCACCGTGGCGGTTTAACCCGGTTGGCATCCATTTAAGGATTCGTAATGCAATACAATGATAATGATTTTTGTGACAGGTTTACCGGAATGTTAATGGGAAATACTCAATTAGTGACATTCTCCATTTAAATGAATTTTGGAGATCGGTTGTATGCGACGGCTCTACTTTTTGATTGTCATTAGGCTATTGATTTCAGACTTTTCGTAACTTGTATACCTTGCTGCATTTCTGAATCATGGGAGAATTATTCAGGAACAAATATCATATTGGTTCGATAAGATTACAGGGGTATGATTATTCATTGCCGGGAAGGTATTTTGTTACCATATGTACACAAAACAAGATGTGTGTTTTTGGGAGGATCATAAACGGTATAATGATTCTTTCAGAAATCGGTGAAATTGCAAATGATGAATGGTTAAAAACACCATCAATCAGACAGGATATGAATATTACCCTGGATGAATTTGTTGTGATGCCGGACCATTTTCATGCAATAATTATTATTGGTGAAAACCGGTATAACAAATGTAATAATAATGGTCAACCATGGAATCAGAAGATTTCCCCGGGATCTGTTCTCAGAAACTCCTGCCATGGTATACCTTTATCACCAATAAGAAGGAGCCTGTGGGGTTTAAACAGACGGCTGAATGATTCCATTCCTGACCGACTGCCCATGGTTCCGCTTTTAATTTCAATGGCTGTAACTCTTTGATCGCGAACCACAACAAAGTCAACTTCATTATTCCCGTTTCGCCAGTAGTAAAGATCAAAAAGGCTTTTGACATATCCATCGATAAGATGTGAGCCTATTGCAGACTCCACCACCCGTCCCCATTTTTCGGACTGCTTTAATGTTTCCTCAAAAGTGGAGGCTGAGAGTGAGCTCAAAAGCGCGGTATTGTGAACGATAAACTTCGGACTTGATGATCTCTGTCTGACAAGGCTTCCGGAATATTTTTCCAGTCCTGTCAACAATCCGGCAGAAGAAAGCAGCCTGAGATAATGTGCCAGAGTTACTGTATTACCTGCATCCTGTAATTGTCCCAGTATCTTTGTAAATGATAGTTCCTGCCCGGAGTATCTTCAGCCCAGCTCAAACAACCTGCGCATAAGAGCCGGTTTATCAACCCTGGTAAGCATCAGGATATCCTTTGAGATGCTAGTCTCAATTAGAGCGTCTGATATATATCTCTTCCATCGCTGTTCATCGGTTATCAGGGAAGCTGAACCCGGATAACCACCGAACCAGGCATAATGATCTGCATCCCATCCGA
>Ga0116171_10004718_pt1 | contig 12195 bp, 13 predicted proteins | sample AD_JPNHW2_MetaG_FD_89798 | JGI IMG/M metagenome (GOLD analysis project Ga0116171, IMG submission 89798) | Active sludge microbial communities of municipal wastewater-treating anaerobic digesters from Japan - AD_JPNHW2_MetaG | ecosystem: Engineered > Bioreactor > Anaerobic > Digestate | place...
CATTCCCACATTCCTACATTCCCGAATTGCTTGGTTCATTCCGTAATATACTGTCCGTCTCTGAGCACTATGACGTAATCGGCGCAGTTTTTGAGGGCTACGGAAAATCCCGGCTCCGCGCCGAAGATGATGGTCTCTTTGCCGTGCTCCATAGCCTTCATGAGCACCGGCTTGAGGTCGGCATCCCTTGTGACCAGGGCCAGGGTGTCTATGACCGGATTGTAGATCATGTCCACGCCTTCCACTGCCATCCTCACGTCCACGTCGCTGGTGCAGATCACCGGCTCAAAGCCCTGATTCTCCACCGCCTCCACCAGCTTCTCGGATGCATACTGATTCAAAAAGACCTTGCCCATCTTGATGTCGCCGTAGTCTTTAAGGATGTCGCGGATCTCCTCCAGATCCATCTGAAACTCCTTTCTGAGCATATTGGGGCCGTCCACCAGCAGGCCTATCTTCTTTCTCCCCTTCTCCTTCTTGGAGCCGAGGTAGCTCATGATATGCTCGAACTGTATTGGCATCCTGTTCATGTAGATCCTTTCTTAATGAGTTTAGTTCTGCCTATTTTAAATCTCGATAGATCTAAAGGGATCTCTTGGTCTCTTCAGCGGATGTTATAAATTCTTTTGGTATTTTCGGTAGTTATTCGGGCTATCTCCTGGGGCTCCTGGCTCCTCAACCTGGCGATGAGCCGGATGGAGTCCAGGACGTAGGACGGCTCATTTCTGCCCCGGCGGGGGGAGAGAAAGGGGCTATCGGTCTCCACCATCAGCCGGTCTAATGGCACATTCTTGGCCAGGATCTGGTGATGGGCAGAGCGGCAGAGGTTGGTGGCCAGGGAGATATAGTATCCTCTGTCCACTGCCTCCTTCATGGTGGATAGCGAGCCGCTGTAGCAGTGGAAGACCACCCGGTCCAGGTGCTTGACCATATTCAAAGCCTGCTGCTCGGCGTCGCGGGAGTGGATGACCAGCGGCAGGCTCACGGATTGGGCCAGGTCGATGACCTTCTTGAAGACGGCAGCCTGCCTCTCCCTGCCGGGAGCATCTTTGCAGTGGTAGTAGTCCAGGCCCGCCTCGCCGATGCCCACGGCTTTGCCGGAGAGGCTCTCCATCTGGGAGAGGAGCATCTGCAGCTCCGGCTCTCTGATATCCTGCAAAATATTGGGGGATAGCCCCAGGGTGGCGGAAAAGAAGTCGTATTTCCCGGCCAGTTCAATGGACTTGCTATTGCTGGAATAGTCCACACCGGAGTTGATCATGCGGACCAGGCCGGACTTGAGGGCCCGGTCGATCACAGAGTCGCGATCCTTTTTGAATTGGGAGAAGTCCAGATGGCAATGAGCATCGATTGCGCCTTGAATTGATTCGGTCTGCGATTTGATTCCTCCACGGAAATCCATGTTGGGATGATGAAGGCTTGGATCTCGGTGCTATTATCTTTTTTGGTGTGGGGCAGTGGTACGCCGGAGACGTCAGCGTCTTTGTCTTTATGGTTGCAGATCGTGGGCAATAAACGGTGGCTAACGACGTTTTTTCACCACAAAGAGCACAAAGCGCACAAAGAACTCACAAAGGCGGCATTCTCGTACCATACTCAATGTCCTCGCGAATGATGCCCGCGGGCAGATCGCTCTCGTTTCCGGCATGGATGGATATGCACCACATTGTCTTGCCGCCTTGCCGGCAGCAGGGAAAGCAACCAGCCAGGGCCAGGCCCTTCAAGTGGTCTCTTCGCTATTTCATGTGGCTAAACGGAGTTACTCTGCCGTTCAGGTTAATCTCATCTCTATGCCCCTGTGCCTCTGTGGTTTTGTTCGGTAGCATTAGGCTTAATTGTCGAAAACCTACTGACTAAACCACAGAGGCGCAGAGACACAGAGACAAAGAGCCACCTCACTATCCACATAAATAGCGATGATACTTCAAGTGATTGCCTTTTATGAATAGATAAAATTGGGAAAAGGCCACAGAGTACCCCAGCCGAGGATTTCAGGCAGACTTTTCTGCCAGCCTCCTGGCCAGCATCAATGCCCTGGCTTCCTGTTCGGGAGATACATTTCCCCCAACTTTCTTTTCTAAAAGATCGAGTGTTTCCCTATAGCTTAGATGCATAATATCGGCAGCCTCGCGGATGCTGATCTCTCCGCTTTGATAAAGGCCAGCAACGTAATCCTGGATTCCAAGGTCAACTATCCTCGTCACAGCTTCATCTTCCCCGAGCCCTTTCTCTCTCATCAAATTAATGATTCTATTTAGCGACTGGGTCCTTGCCAGCATTACGTTCCCCACGACAAGCCCTCCGACATAGCTGTTTGATATTGGCCTTTGGATATATGCAATTTAAGGAGATCAATATATTTAATTGTATCTTCCTTTGATATTTTATTTTTATGAAGCAGATAAATAAATAGCGATGAAGATGTTAGGTATGGGACTTGATCCCTCTCAAGACAATTCAAGAATCGTCTATCATCACTGGCTATCAGTTCGTATCCTCCGGATCCATAGAGTCCAAGAGCCTCTATTTCTCCTTTGCCAGTACCAGAGAGACCTTTAACATTAATATTACCTCTTTTTATATTTTCTTCAATTTTAATTGCATCTGAATAGCCTTTGGATTCCAGTACAGTTTCTTCATAAACCCGTTTAGGAATTGAAACATCAAGCAATCCCACTATGATCTCTTTGAGTCCGGTTTTCGTTAGCTTGATCAGGACATCTGAATCTAATATAATTTTCATAGTTGAACCGTCAACATCATACTAAATAAGAATTATCCCTCTCAGGGTCGGAGGCCATCTCACTTCACAGCCCTCACTTTCTCGATCTCCTTGATGCGACCGAATCCCCGCGTCTAGAGCTCAATGTCCTCGCGAATGATGCCGGCAAGCAGGTCGCGCTCTTTTCCGGCAGGTATGGATGTGCTACCACAGTTGGCTTGCCGCCTTGCCGGCAGCAGGGAAAGCAACCCAGCCAGGGCCAGGCCCTTCGAGTGGTCTCTTCGCTATTTCCTGTGGCTAAACTGAGTTACTCTGCCTTTCAGGTTAATCTCATCTCTTGCGCCTCTGTGGTTTTGTTCAGTAGCATTAGGCCTAATTGTCGAAATCTTACTGACTAAACCACAGAGGCGAGAGAGACACAGAGACAAAGAACCACCTCACTATCCGCATCCTATGCCCATAGCCGGCTATGACCTTCTTCTTGGCCTCCGGGACTATGGAGATGCCGATTCCAGTCCTGATGAAGTCCTTTTCTGTCAGATCTCCCTTGTTAAAGAGCGAAAGAGCCACAGCATCTGCGATGACCGGCCGAAACTCCTCCACCATATCCAGTGCCAGGTCAGGCAGGCCGTACCTCGGCTGGTGATAAAAGCCCAAATACGGATCGAATCCAGTGGCAAGAACAGTCACCCTAAGCTCCTTGGTCAGAACTCCGTAAAGATAAGATAAAACCACATTTACAGGATCGTGCGGCGGCGTTTTATTTCGACCCTCGAAGGAAAAATTTGCGCAGTCGACCTTGCCTTTATGGTGGACGCGGTTGCATCAGGTCCGGCACAGTGGCCTCCCGGACAATTCGCCACAAAAAGGTCATGATTTCCTGACCGGGAAACCATGCCCATAGGATGAAAATCCAGTATTCGCTCTGAGTCTTTCATGTGAAGACACAATAGAGCCTCTCTCAAATGCTCTTCCTGCTCCTCCCCAGCACCAGTTGGCTCGTGGCCCTCTCCGCCTCGATGTCCCTCCTGCATACCGGGCAGACCCGAATCCAGGCGAGACCCGAAGCGTCCTTCTGCACCTTCTCCGGAAGCAATGCCTCGATCCTCTGCAGCATGGGCTCTGTGGCGTACCTCGATCCGCAGATCTTGCAGGCCACCAGGTCGAAGCAGACCTCCGGCTCAGGCACCGACTCGTCGAAGGAGACCAGGGCCAGAGCTTTGGCCGGGCACAGCTCCACGCACAGGTCGCACTCCTCTTTGCACCTCTTCCAGTGAATGCTCCTCGTCCTCTCCGTCTCCGTTCGTACGATATTTTGGCTCGGGCAGACGGTCGAGCAGGACAGGCAGCCCAGGCACTTGCCGGCATCAACTCTGATCATCTTCTACCTCCGTGGGCGGCGACGATGGCCGCGCGCGTCCTCGCCCTCCTGGACGCCTCCTCGAAATCGGTCGACAGGGCATTGGCCGGACAGGTCGTGACGCATGTGGGCGAGTCGCGCCCCTCGCACAGGTCGCATTTGTGGGCGATCTTGTCCGTCCAGACCACTCCGAAGGGGCAGGCCAGCCGGCACAGGCCGCAGCCGGTGCACCTGGTGACGTCAAAGGCCGTCTTCTCCCCCTCCTTGTGCAGCGCCCCGGAGAAGCAGACCAGGGTGCAAGAGGCATCCTCGCAGTGATGGCAGAATATGGGAACCGAGGCGTGGTCGCCCACGAAATGTACATTCACGTGCCCGTGGCCGCTGTGCACCCTTTTGCATGCGACCTCGCAGGACCGGCAGCCTATGCACCGGCTGATATCAATGTAGACAGGCATTTCACTTCCTCCTCGCTATATTGCAGGCCGAGACCTTGAACTCCGGAATCCTGGCCTCAGGATCGACGGTCTCGGCGGTGAGGATGTTGGTTCCGGGGAAGTGGAAGGGCATGAAGGCCACCCCCTTCTTCACCCCGTCCGTGAGCCTGGCCCGGGCTTCCGTTTGGCCGCGGGGCGTGCTCACTATCACCATGTCCCCATCCTCCACATTCAGCCGCTCTGCGTCTGCCCTATTGATCTCCACATACAGCTCCGGCTCGCGCTCCAGGAGAGACGGGCTCCTCCTGGTCATGGACCCGGCATTGTGATGCACTGCCACTCTGCCCGTGGTCAGGATGAGGGGATAATCCCGGCTCACATCCTCTGCCGCCGGCTTGAAGGGCACAGCCACCAAAGAGGCCCGGCCTTCGGCAAACTTGAATCCCGCGCTGTGCAGTATGGGCGTTCCGGGATGGTCGGCATTGGGGCAGGGCCAGATCAGACCGCTCCTGCTCCGGGTGAGGCGGTCCGGCGTTATGCCGCCATACTGGGGCACAACCCGGTTGATCTCCGCCAGAACCGACGCTGCATCCGGATAGTCGAAGGGCAGGCCCAGCCTCTGCCCCAGCAGACAGATGATCTCCCTGTCGGAGAGAGCCGATCCCGGTGGCTGGATGGCCTTGTGGCTCCACTGCACCCGCCGTTCCGTGTTGGTATAAGAGCCCTCCTTCTCAGCCCAGGCCGCCGCCGGCAACACCACATCCGCCATTTGCGCCGTGGCGGTCATGAAGATGTCCTGCACCGCCAAAAAGTCCAGGCTCTCCAGAGCCTCACGCACATGCTTGCTGCTGGGATCGGAGTTGGCAGGGTCCTCTCCGATGATGTACATGGCCTTTATCCGCCCCGATGCCGCGGCCTCGATCATCTCCGTGGCCGTGAGGCCCCGGCCCAGGGGCAGAGCCGCGTTGGCCGCGTTGCCTGCGTTTCCCGCGCCCGTGCCTCCTGCACCATCCTCCCCGGTCGAACCTGCTTCAGCCATCGATCCCACCCCCCAGGCCGACTGGAAGTATCGAATGGTCTCAGGGTCGTCTGCCTTCCTGTATCCGGGATAAAACTCTGCTAAAGCGCCCATATCGCAGGCCCCCTGCACATTGTTCTGGCCGCGCAGGGGCATGACCCCCGTGCCGGGCCTGCCCATGTGCCCGCAGATGAGGGCCAGATTGGATATGGCCTGCACGTTGTCGGTTCCCGTGCTGTGCTGGGTGATGCCCATGGAATAGAGAATGACTGAGGCTGGAGATATGGCATAGGCCCGCGCCGCCCGGATGATGTCGGCGGCAGCGATGCCTGTGATCTCCGAGACCCTTTCGGGAGTGTATTCCTTAACCGACTCCGCCAGGGCCTCAAAGCCCCGGGTGCGCTGGGCCACATAATCGCTGTCAATCAGCCCCTCCTTGATTATGACATTGGCCATGCCGTTTAGCAGGGCCACGTCCGTGCCGGGCTGCAGTTGCAGCAGGATGTCCGCCATCCAGGCGGTGTGCGTCACCCTGGGGTCGGCCACTATCACCACCGCCCCCGCGTCCTTCGCCCGGTGAATCCAGCGGGAGATGATGGGATGATTTTCCGCCAGATTGGAGCCGATAATGAAAATGCATTTGGAGTTGGCGATATCGGCAATGGGATTGGTCATGCCGGCTGCCCCCAGCGTCCGGTTCAGCCCAACCACCGAAGGGGCATGACACAGCCGGGCGCAGTTGTCCACGTTGGCTGTCCCCAGCATCCGGGCCAGCTTCTCGACGAGGTAGTTCTCCTCGTTGCTGCACTTGGAGGAGGACAGGACGGCAACGCTCTCTACGCCGTACTTTTTTATGGCGTCGACCAGCCCCCGTGCCACCCTGTCCAGAGCCTCCTCCCAGGATATGCGGGCCCATTCCTCCCCATTTCTGTGCAGAGGCGCTGTGAGCCTCTCCGGGTGGTCGAGGATCTCCAGAGCGGCGTTGCCCTTGGAGCACAATGCCCCCTGGCTGGCAGGATGCTCCGGCATAAACTCTATGCCTGTGGCATGCTCCTTATCCACCGTCAGATATAATCCGCAGCCTGCACCGCAATAAGGACAGACTGTAGCAACAAGCACTTGTGTCATTTTTTATCCCTATTCTTTGATCCCTATCGCATTATCAGCATTCCGGAGAGCATCCTAGTAGGCATACAGTCCGCTGTAGGGCCTCTTGGACCGGGGAGTCAGCCGGACGAATTCCGATCTCAGGATCTCCTCCCGACTCTTTCCCGTGTCCGGGAAGCGCTCGAAGAACCCGTTCACGTAATTTTCCAGCACCTTCCGGTCGGCCTCATCCAGGGGCGAGATGTCCACCTGGCCGCCCACCTGATCCTTCTCCACCCCGCCCCTCAGGTAGATCACTCCTCCGTGCATCCCCGTTCCTATGAAGCTGGCATTGTGGCCGGCATCATCCAGGTCGAGCAGTATGACAACTCCGCCTGCCATGTACTCGCCCAGAAAGTCCTGGGAGACGCCTCCCACAACCAGCACCGGCTTCTTTCCTTCATACTCCTTCATGTGCAGAGCCGTCCTGTATCCGCAGCCGTCCCGCACATAGATCTCACCGCCCCGCATGGAAAAGCCCAGCACGTCACCAGCTCTGCCTTCCACCACGATCTCTCCGGCGTCCATGGTGTTTCCCACACCGTCCTGGGAATTGCCGTGCACCCTGATCTCATGGCCGTAAAGAAATGCGCCCAGGTCGTTGCCCGGCGTGCCGAAGATCTCAATGTTCATCTTCAGGTGCTGGGGGGTGTACAGGCGCGTGCCGATGTACCTCTGGCCGCAGACATTTCTGATGACAGCCTTTTTCGCCCCGGAGAGCAGCAGCTCCCTCAACCGGCCGTTCAGCTCCTTTGTATCCAGGTCGGTGGCGTCGATCTCAGACGGCTCTACCTGAAGCTTGCAGGCAGATGGATCAGATTGATCAAATGGATCAGATGCAGCCATGGCCATTCTCCTTCATTCTCCAACACTCTCCGCTCTCTGCTCTTCGCTCTCCGCTACTCTCCAGCGCCCTTGATTCCCAGGACGTCCATCTCCCACTCGTACAGCCCCACGCCGCGCAGGTGGTCCCGGTTGCCCCGCAAGCTCTCCAGAGCATTGATGCCCATGCCTCCCAGCATCTCGGCTATCTCATGCGACCAGGCGGATATGAGGTTGGACAGCCTCTGCGAGGCTATCTCCACGCTGATCCTCCCCGACAGCCGCGGATCCTGGGTGCATATTCCCCAGTTGCACTTTCCGGTGTAGCACTTCTGGCAGAGGGTGCAGCCCATAGCGATCAGCGCTGCCGTGCCGATGTAGACCGCGTCAGCTCCGAGTGCAATGGCCTTGATGACATCTGAGCTGCAGCGAATTCCGCCGGCGGCGATGATCGAGCACCTGTTTCTGATGCCTTCGCTTCTCAGACGCCGGTCCAGGGAGGATATGGCCAGCTCCGTGGGAATGCCCACGTTGTCCCGGATGACCTTGGGAGCCGCTCCCGTTCCGCCCCGAATTCCGTCTATGGCGATGATGTCCGCTCCCGCCCGGACGATGCCTGAGGCAATGGCTGCGAAGTTGTGCACGGCAGCGATCTTGACGGATATGGGCTTTTCGTAATTGGTCGCCTCCTTGAGGGCGGTGATGAGCATGGACAGGTCCTCAATGGAGTAGATGTCATGGTGGGGAGCAGGCGAAATGGCATCGGTCCCCACGGGGATCATGCGCGTCTCGGCAACCATTGCTGAGACCTTCTCTCCGGGAAGGTGGCCGCCTATGCCCGGTTTCGCCCCTTGGCCCACCTTGATCTCCACCATCTGGGCGCAGTTGAGATACTCGGCGTCGATGCCGAACCGCCCGGAGGCCACCTGAACTATGGCGCACCTTCCGAACTCCTCCCTCATCTCCCTGGGCAGGCCTCCCTCGCCGGTGTTGAAGTAGGTGCCCGACCGGCAGGCGGCTGTCGCCAGGGAGCGGAAGGCGTTGTAGCTGATGGCCCCATAGGACATGGCCGAGAAGAGTATGGGCGTCTCCACCATGAGGTTGGGGGCGATGTCGGTCTTGATCTCTATCTCGCCGTTTTGGGTTGTGACATCCATCAGGTCCGGCTTGGCTCCCAGAAACGTCCTCAGCTCCATGGGCTCCCGCAGGGGATCGATGGATGGGTTGGTCACCTGGGAGGCATTGAGGACGATGTGGTCCCAGTAGATGCGGAAGGGCTTGTCGCTGCCGCTTCCCGTGAGGATCACTCCCCCCGTCTCCGCCTGCTTCTTGAGGTCCTCCAGCTTCTCCCTGGACCAGGAGGCATGAGGCCGATAGAAGGAAGGCGTTGGCCTGATCTCTATGGCCTTCTTGGGGCAGAAGATCACGCATCTCTGGCATCCTGCGCACTTGTAGTCGTCGGAGACCAGGCGGTCGGCAACCGGATCGTAGGTGTGCGTGCCGAAGGCGCACTGCCTCTCGCAGCCGCGACACTGGCCGCACTTCTCTTCGTCCCTGATGATCTGAAACTCTGGAAAGACGAATGACTTCATTGCAAAACCCTCATGCTGTTTAATTCGCCTATGACCGGCTCTCCTCCGTTGGGGGTCCAGACGCGGTCAAGCTCCGGCGAGATGAGTCTGATTGATGCTTCCTCTGAGGAGAGATAGAACATCTCCCCCCGCGTGGCTGCCGTCAGCGGCCGCAGCCTTATCCTGTCCGTGAGGCCGATCATCCTGCCCGTCTGGCCGATGATGACTGCGAAGGGGCCGTTCATGAGCAGCGGGCCGTAGACCATCCTTAAAGTGGTGAGAAGCTTTCTCTCCTTCTCGTTCATCCGGTCGATGCGGTTCCAGATGGGCGGAGCCAGTATCTTTGCCACGACCTCAATGGGCAGCTTCTGCCTCCTCATGAGCAGGTCGGCGGCATAGGCAATGACCTCGGTGTCCGTCTGCAATGTGCAGGCATAGCCGTACATCTCCAGGTACCAGCGATTGGTGCCGTAGGAGGAGATCTCGCCGTTGTGGACGACGGTTGTGTCCAGCAGGCTGAAGGGGTGGGCCCCGCCCCACCAGGCCTGGGTGTTGGTGGGGAATCGGCCGTGCACCGTCCAGGTGTAGGCGGAGTAGAGCTGGTCGAGCATGAAATACTCGCCTATGTCCTCAGGATAGCCCACGCCCTTGAAGCAGCCCATGTTCTTTCCGGAAGAGAATACATAGGCATTCTCGATACCGGTATTGACGGTCATGATCTTTTTGACTATGTAGTCGCCATCGGACAGATCTGCCTCTTCACCCTGCTTTTTGGGCTGGGCGAAGTAGCGCCATACCAGGGGCGGGTCGCTTACCGTGGACTCGTCCCTGTGGGGGATCTCCTCATCGTGCACCACATCGAAATTCTGGCCGAGGAAGGCGTCCAGCTCTTTTTTGGCGGAGAGCCTGGCCTCCATGCTGTTGCCGGTGAACATGAGGTGAAAGGCGTAGTAATCGCTGTACTGGGGATAGATGCCGTAGGCAGCAAAGCCGCCGCCCAGGCCGTTTCCCCGCACATGCATATTGGCGATGGCCTTCATGACCCTCGCCCCAGTAAAACGCTCCCCGTCCCGGTTCATTGCTCCGAAGATGGAGCAGGCGCAGATGTCCTTATTGTATAGCTCCCGTCTAATCCTTGGCATAATAATCTACAGCTCCATCAATCGACCATGTGCAGGCAGCTCTTGATCCAAATATTCATTTTATATCTATTTAAGAAATATTCACAATATTTATGAATCTCGCCGGTCGACGCAGCACCCATCCCTTTCATGATTTTTCCTCGCACATTTCCTCGATTGGAGTTGTTTGATTAATTAATGTTCCTCGATTTCTCTGGCCGGCAAAAATAAAAAGGTGAGCCCGGAGGAGGGGCTGCATGCGGGCTCAGTTCGGACCTAAAGCAGGGGCAGATACCTCTCCAGCTCCCACTGGGTCACATTCATGCGGTAGGCATCCCACTCAGCCTTCTTGTTGGTGATGAAGGCCTTGAAGACGTGCTCTCCCAGGGCCTCGCGAATGAGCTTGCTCTCCTGGGTGAGGAGGATGGCGTCGTTGAGGCTGCCCGGCAGGGAGGCAATGCCGGCCTTCTTCCTCTCTTCGTCGCTCATGTGATAGATATCCTGCTCCTGGGGGGCAGGCAGGTCGTACTTGTTGGCGATTCCGGCAAGGCCCGCGGCCAGCATGACCGAGAAGGCCAGGTACGGATTGGCCGCCGGGTCCGGGCTTCTGTACTCGACTCTGGTGGCAGCCTCCTTTCCCGGTTTGTACATGGGCACTCTGACCAGTGCGGACCTGTTTCTCCTCGCCCAGCAGATGTAGACCGGTGCCTCATAGCCGGGGACCAGGCGCTTGTAGGAGTTGACCCATTGGTTTGTTACGGCTGTGATCTCAGGGGCGTGCTTGAGCAGGCCGGCTATGTAGTACCTTCCCTCCTCGGAGAGGTGGTAGGGATCACCGGCATCGAACATCACATTTCTCTTGCCCTGGAAAAGGGACTGGTGGACATGCATGCCGCTTCCGTTCTGGCCGAAGATGGGCTTGGGCATGAAGCTGGCGTGATAGCCGTAGCGGCGGGCGATCTCCTTGACTGTGATCTTGTAGGTCATGACGGTATCGGCCATGGCCAGAGCATCCTTGTAGCGCAGGTCGATCTCATGCTGGGAGGGTGCGACCTCGTGGTGGCTGTACTCCACGTCTATGCCCATGGAGTCCAGGGCCAAGATGGTGTCACGGCGCAGGTCGGAGGCGTTGTCGGCAGTGGTCAGGTCGAAGTATCCGCCGCTGTCCAGGATCTCAGTGCTGTTTTCGTTCTTGAAGTAGAAGAACTCCAGCTCCGGGCCTACCAGGAAGTTGTAGCCTTTGTCCTTCAAGCGCTGCAGGTTTCTCTTGAGGACGTATCTGGGGTCGCCTTCGTAGGGTGTGCCGTCGGGATTCTGGATGTCGCAGAACATGCGGGCCACGGCGTGCTCCTGTTGCCTCCAGGGGATGAGTTGGAAGGTGGTTGGGTCCGGCTTGGCGACCATATCGGACTCGTGGATCCTGGCGAAGCCCTCGATGGAGGAGCCGTCAAAGCCCATGCCCTCAGAGAACGCGCCCTCCAGTTCGTTCGGATTGATGGCGAAGCTCTTGGGAACGCCCAGGATATCAGTAAACCAGATTCGGACAAATCTTACATTATACTTGTCGATTGCCTCAAATACTTCATCTTTTGACTTAGTTTGCAGAGCCATTTTTCTTAGCCTCCAAGAGGATAGGTGTTATGTTTATAATTTATAGGTATTTGAGATGAAGTCTTAATTGTTATGAGAAATTATGATCGCAAAATGGATAATCAAATAGTGCACAATTCTATTTATTATGAATTTAAGGATTATGAATAGGTCATAATGAAAAATCGATAATGAGGAAAATTCTCCAGCAAGCACGAGCTTTTTGTCTTCTTGATGCAAGTCGATCTCACTCGTGTACTTTTCGCGACCACTCCAATTGAATCACCGATGGACGCTTATTGCGACTTAGGGAAAGATTAAATATATAAAAAAAAGATGTATGCTCATTTGGTCTAATATGGGCTGGATTATGGAAGAGGGAAGAGGGTCTGCGATGCTGAAGAGATGGAA
>Ga0116171_10004721_pt1 | contig 12188 bp, 9 predicted proteins | sample AD_JPNHW2_MetaG_FD_89798 | JGI IMG/M metagenome (GOLD analysis project Ga0116171, IMG submission 89798) | Active sludge microbial communities of municipal wastewater-treating anaerobic digesters from Japan - AD_JPNHW2_MetaG | ecosystem: Engineered > Bioreactor > Anaerobic > Digestate | place...
CAGTTTACAGCAAATGTCAATTTGTTTTATACTCCAGGCAAAGGTTATTACGAGGAATATAAGGAAAACCAGAAACTGGCTGATTACCTGATTACACCACCGGCGATTGGCGGCGAAACGATAAAACGCTCGGATTTAATTCGCCGAAAATGGCTGGATAACGATTTTTACGGACTAACTTTTGCTATTCAGCGAAAACTGGAAGGAAGCGAGTTTACATTTGGCGGTGGGTACAATGTTTACGACGGTGATCATTTCGGGCGTGTGATCTGGGCCAGAAACGCAGGCAACTCGGAGATGGATCACGAATGGTACCGCGGAAACGGACTGAAAAAAGACTTCAATGTTTACGCGAAATACAATTATGATCTGGACGAAAACCTGAATCTGTACGTTGATTTTCAGTATCGAAAAATTGACTATACAATTGATGGTGTTGATGACGATTTGCGCGATTTGACTCAGGATCATCATTTCGAATTCTTCAATCCTAAAGTTGGACTTTTGTATAAGCTGAACGAAAACAACCAGATGTACGTCAATTTTTCGCGAGCCAGCCGTGAGCCAAACCGCGATAATTACGTTGATGCCGATCCTCACGGGAAACAGCCTGTAGAAGAAACATTAAACGATTTTGAACTGGGATATAAGCACCAAACATCGCGTTTTTCGGCTGCTGCCAATGCGTATTTTATGTATTACGAGAATCAGTTGATTTTAACTGGAGAAATCAACGATGTGGGCGCGCCAATCATGGTAAACGCCGATAAGAGTTATCGGGCCGGATTGGAACTGATGGCGGGTTATAAGTTTTCGGATAAATTAAAATGGGATGTAAATGTTACGCTCAGTCAAAATAAAATAAAGAGTTTTACTGAGTATGTGGAGGATTGGGACAACGGTGGACAGGTGGCCAACAAACTTGGAACAACAGATTTGGCTTTTTCTCCTGATTTTATTGCAAACAGTCAGGTAAGCTGGTTTGCAACCAAGGGATTGAATGTGAGTTTACAATCGTATTCAATAAGCAAACAGTTTATCGACAATACTTCCAACAACGACCGTATTTTAAAAGGCTATTTTCTGAATAACCTGAAATTTACTTATAATGTACCACAGAAGTTTGCCAAAGAACTCAATCTGCACCTGATGGTAAACAACTTGTTTGATGTTAAGTATGAAAGCAATGCATGGGTATATTCATACATTTATGGAGGAGAACGTTTCAAAATGGATGGATATTTCCCGCAGGCCGGAATCAATTTTATGGCCGGACTGAGTGTGAAATTTTAATAACAAAGACTAGATAGTTAAATGGCAGGATTAGTTTTTCTAGTCTTGCCATTTTTGTTTTAAACAAAAGTAAGTAAATAGCCCAGTAGCGATCCGCCTAAAACAATAAAGGCAGAGTTAATTTGGCGGAATCCAAAGGTAAAAATAGCTCCTGTCAATGCAATGAGAACGGTTCTCCAGTCGTTAATGGTTGCCCGGCCTAATTCCACACATATTGCTGCAATAATTGCAACCGAAGCCACATTTACGGCATCAAGAAAAGCGGAGAACGAAACTGAATTTCTCATCTTTTTAACCAATGGGTTGAGCATCGCTACAAAAGCAAACGATGGCAGGAAAATCCCAATGGTGGCAACTGTGGCGCCTTGCCATCCGGAGATTTGGTAACCGACAAATGTCACAGCAGAAAAGACTGGTCCAGGAGTGAACTGCCCAACGGCAATGGCATCGATCAACTGCTGGCGCGAAAGCAGTCCGGTTGAAACAAGCTCTGTGTCTAAAAAAGCAAACAATACATAGCCGCTGCCATAAAGAATAGCACCGATTTTTAGAAAAGTCAGAAAAAGACCCACTCCTGAAGGCGTAGCGAGTGCTCCGGTTATCTGCAGAAAGGGCCACGGAAAAACACTCGGAATTTTATTTCGAACCGATGTGAGCATCAATGCAAGAAGCCCGGCGCCAAACAAAAGCACAATCTCGTTAATGCCAAGCAAGGACAAGACAAACACCAGCCCCGCAACCAGGGCAAGTTGAATAGTTTTCATTGATTTTTTTGCCAGCGGGGAAACGGCACCCAGGATAATGGCTATTATTGCCGGTTTAATTCCGTAAATGTATGGCTGTACTTCGGGTAACTGGCCATATCGACTATAAAGCCAGGCGAAAAATCCGGTGATGATTACTGCTGGAAGAATAAAACACAAGCCGGCGACGAACAATCCTTTCCATCCGCCGCGCTCGTTGCCGATGTGAATGGCCAGTTCAGTGCTGTTGGGTCCAGGAATAAGGTTTGTGGCCCCAACCAAATCAAGAAAATGTTCGTCAGAAATCCATTGACGTTTCACTACAACTTCGGAGCGCATCATAGCAATATGTGCGGCTGGTCCACCAAACCCAGTTATGCCAAGTTTCAGAAATAGTCCGGCGATTTCTTTCAGGTTACTTTTGTTCATTTACTTTGAAATCCTGATTACTGAAAGGATGGTTTTCGGGAATTTTCACCACATTAAATCCAAAGCTGGTGGCCTGGTGACAGGCGTTACACGTGTTGGTGAGAAAAGTAAAACTGCGCTTAAATTGATCCTGATTTTTTTGTTTGATGGCCGAATTAATGCTGTCGATTGCCGGCCTGATCATTTTAATCAGCTTACTCTCGGGGCGCTCTGTTTCGTATTTCTCAATGTCGCCAATTGCTTCCGTAATTTCGTTGATCTCGAAGTCGGCCAGCTTCCAGTTTTGATTTTGGCCTGCAAACCAGAGTTTGGAGTGGTGCGCCTGAATGCCACTCATAAATTCGCCAAATCCTGGTTTGTAGCTATCGTTCAGTTTTTGCTCCAGACTGTCGATTTTGTTTTGTAACTGATGTACTTTTTCAGTCTGGCTATTGCAGCTAAAAATTACTGCAAACAACAATAAAAGTACAAAGCATTTCATCTTTCGGTTGCTTTAAATGAATAATGTCCAAAAGATAAACGAATAGCATATGACTGAGGTTCAATGAAATTTGTTAACGAATATTACTGATTCATTTCGTTCAGAATCTTTTCAACTTCTGCCTCTGTCTTGTGCAGTTTGTCTTTGCAAATAGCAATTAATGCCGAAACCCGGCTCACTTGCTCGGCCAGTTCGTCAACATCCAACTCTTCATTTTCAATTTTTTCGAGTATTTCTTCAATCTCGGTAATTGCTTCTTTGTACGTTACTTTTTTTGTTGCCATATCTTTATAGTTTCAAGTTTCAAGTTTCAGGTTCCGGCTTCGACAAGCTCAGCCACCGGTTCTTTGGATATTGTTTATTCTTTATTGGATATTTTTTTCAACTATACTTTCAATGATTCCATCACTCAACCTGGTTTCCAGCTGGTCGCCTTCCGAAATTTGATCAATCGATTTTACGATCTTTCCATTCAGTAAAGTCAGCGAATAGCCACGTTTCAAAATGTTCTGCGGATCAACCAACCTCAGTTTTTCGCTGATTCGGTTCAGGTTTTTCTTTTCGTTCCGGAGAATCCCCGTTGTTCCTGATTTTAGTAGTTGCTCTAATCGCGTCAATTTATTTTCCGATTTCAGAACCTGCTTCCGAAATGTAAAACTCAGCTCCTGAACAGATTGTTCCAGAATATGATTTTGAAGACTGATATATCTTTCTGTCCGGTTCTTTGTGTTGCTGGTAACCTTGTTAAGATCAGTTTGCTGACTTTTCAGAAAGCTTTCTGCCTGGTTTTTTAGCTGAATTCCCGCGATCTCCAATCGGTTGGTTTGTTTCGATACGAATTGGTTGACAAGCAAATTGAGCTGATCGGCTGCATCCATCAACCGATCTTTATTGGCCTCCAGTTGTTCGTTCACCAGTTCAATAAAATGAGTTTCGAGTTCGTTTAGCTGCTGGGCAAATGTAAGCGCTCCTGAAATCAGGAATTCGGCCACTGCAGTTGGTGTTTTCATTCGGGTATGGGCGACCATATCGAGTACAGTGTCGTCTTTATCGTGCCCAATGCCGGTAATAATTGGCAATGGGAATTGCGCGGCATGAAAAGCGAGCTCGTAATTATCGAAGCAGGCCAGGTCGATTTGGGCTCCACCGCCGCGAATTATAACTACCGCATCAAACATATCTTCATACTCGTAAATCAATTCAAGGGCGTTCATCACACTTCGCGGCGCATCCGTTCCCTGCATTACTGCCGGAAACAGTTTGGTATAGAAAACAAAGTGGTGTGGGTTATTGTGAAGCTGATCGATAAAATCCTGTAATCCGGCAGCAGTAGGAGAGGACACGATTGCTATTCGCTGCGGAACCAACGGCAGTTCAAGCTCCTTATTCATTTCAAAAACGCCGTCGTCCTGCAATTTGCGTATGATTTCCTGCCGTTGGCGTGCCATATCGCCCAAGGTGTAAACCGGATCAATATCCCGAATATTCAGGCTCATCCCGAATACTTCGTGAAACTCAACTTTTGCCTGAACCAGAATTTTCAATCCGTTAGAAAAGGCTTGTCCGGTTGTCGTTTCAAAGTATGGCTTGAGCATCCTGAATGTGTACGACCAGATCGTAGCGCGGCATCGGGCAATAACAGTGTCAGTTCCGGCTTCAGTTTCGATAAGATCAAGGTAACAATGGCCGCTTCTGTTCACTGTCATTTCACTGATCTCTGCCTTTACCCAAAGAGGTAACGCAAAAGCATCATCGAGGCAGTTTTTAATCTGCCGTTGCAAATCGAATAGTGAAAATTGCTGGTCGTTCATTTTTTCTAGTTTCAGCTTGCGAGATGTGAGCTACGTGTTTCGGGAAGTTCGCCGCAACTCGTAACCTGCAACTCTAAAAATTTATACACTCTTGCCTGAACACTGATGCCTTTTTACTGTGCCACTTTCAATAATTTTATACGCTCTTCTTTTTCTCCAGAGCGAATACCAAGAATCAAAATTTCTTTAGGCAAGTTAGCAAGATTCTTCAAAATAAAGCTTTCGTCCGAGGCAAAAGACCGTTGGAAAATGCAAATCCCATTAGTTGAATATATGGAAACTGAAATAGCTGGGCTAGTATTGAAGCCAGTTCTTTTTAAAATAAGGTAATCAACGAACGGACTAGGGAAAACGCTCCATCCAGATTCGCGGGATAAAGCGACAGCGCTGGTTGTTTTCAGATATTTATCGGCTTTTTCAAAATCGGGAATGCCGTAGCCTAATAAAGAGTCGGGCTTGCTGTATTGGCTTGCTGATTGTTCGATGGCAAGCTTAACTTGCTTTGCCGAACAATAAGGATTTGCCTGGAGCAGGCAGGCTGCCATTCCGGCCAAAACAGGCGACGAGAATGAAGTTCCGCTGGCATATCCAACTGCCTGACTACTGTTTACAAGGCAGGTTTCAGAACCCATTGCCGCGACATTGGGTTTTACAGCTCCGCCATAGGCCGGGCCTACTGAGCTGAAATTGGCCCGGAGTCCATTTTTGTCAACAGCACCCACTGCTATAACATTTTCGCCGTCTGACGGAGCTATTATTCTTTGCCAGCTGTTGTTTCCTTCGTTTCCGGCGCTGGCAAATACCATAATTCCTTTTTGAAATGCCATGTTGGCTCCTTTTGTAATCCGCGTTGTTTTTCCGTCGAGGTTGGCATAAACGTGGTCCATCTTCGGATTGTCGAACTGGTAATAACCCAGCGACGAGTTGATAATGTCAACTCCAAGGCTATCTGCCAATTCTGCACCAGCAACCCAATTATCTTCTTCAACGAGGTATTCCGACGAAACATCTTCTGTTCTGAATAAATAATATGAAGCATCGGGAGCAGTGCCGATTAATGTTCCCGGAATATTCCCTCCCATGCACGACAAAACACTCATTCCGTGGTAATGCTGTTCGTAAATGTTCGATTGCGGATCGACAAAATCATGGGTACCCAATATTCGGTTTGTGTTGCGCAGGCTATCAAAGGCAGCTATTTTATCGGCATTGTAAAAGCCAGCGTCAAGAATTGCAATTATTACGCCTTTCCCGCGGTATCCCATTTGGTGGAAGTATTGTCCGTTTAATTGAGTGAGCTGAGTTAGTGCATTCCCGTATTTTGTTGGATCATACGCTGAGAATTGTTCCGCAGAAAACTTGTCTTTCGCTGATTTAAGGGCGCTGCCCGGCTTTGTTAATTGAACTTGTTTTACAAACGAAAGTTCAGCAATTTGCTTAATCAGCGTGGTATCGGTTGTTTTCACAGTTGCACCGTTCAGCCATTTTGATGTATGAACGATTTCAAGACCTTTCTTTTTGAGTGTGTCGATGTAAACTCCAGAAACAGGTAAGTCGCTTTCATCAATTGCAATGTGTTGCTTCGCCCTTCGCTGTATTGCTTTTGCCGACAAGAATTCTTCGGGATGATTGACTGAAAAAGTTGTTCCTTTTTTGTCGCTGAAAGCAACCCAATACGTGTTTGGAGTTGCTGTTTGCGCAACTAAAATTGGAGTAATCAGCCAGCCCAGCAATACAAATGCGAATCGGTGTATCATTTCCGTTGATTTTGCATTAACATCATGTATTCTTCAGGATTTTGCACAAATTTTTCCGGATCGGGAATGTTGTGCGGCTTATAGAACTCTGACTGTACTTTGTCGATACTGTCCTGAACCTGTGGATTTAGTAGTTGCCCCGAATCGTATTTCAGAGCATATAAAAGATTTCCCTTCTCGTCAAAATACTTCCACTCTTTATCTTTTTTGTCAGACGAGTAAGCCGCAATAAGTTCGATTGTGCCATCAGGAAACCAGGTTTTAAACGATCCGTTTCGCTGTCCCCCAGAATACATACATTCAAGAAAGACTTTACCATCCTGAAAATAAGACTTGTATAAGCCGTCCATCAAATTGTCAGTCCAATTCGATTCTTCGAGTATTTCGCCTGTTTTGTAATAGCGTTTTGCTACTCCGTTTTTTTGCCCCTCCCTGAAATTTTCAATTGATACCACTTTCCCGTCAGCCAGATATTTCCATTCCCCAGTTTTCTTTTGTCCATCGTATTTCCCTTGTGCTATTAATTTGCCTTTTTCATCAAAAAGACGAGCATCTGATTCATTGGTTCCCTCAGCAAAATTCAGAATAGCTTTCACCATACCATTGGGATGAAAACGTTTCATCTCGCCCACGGGTTTATCGTCTTTGAATGTGGCTTGGTAAATCAACCTTCCCTCATTATCTTTTTTTGTCCAGAACCCTTGTTTCCGGCCTTGTGCATCTGTTTGGTTTATATTGTTTTGGGCAAAAACACCTGTTGTAACAAAGATGAAAATGAGAACAATCAGTTTGTGCATATTATTTATTTTTAACGGCATCAAAAATACTTAATTATTTGTCGTAAAATTGTTTTTAGTCTCTCCTGAAATCAGGAAAATAAAAGGAAACTATGGTGAAAATTGATTCCGTTCAGATCATTCGCACAACAAGCAATAACGCGGATTTTGCGCAATTGATTGCAGCGCTCGACGATGATTTGTATCAACGTAACGGCGATGCTCAGCTGAAATACCGCCCCTATAACAAAGTTGACACAATAAAACATGTGGTTCTTGTTTATGTTGACAGCAGACCTGTTGGCTGCGGGGCTTTTAAAAAGTTTGATGAAGATTCGGTTGAGATCAAGCGGATGTTTGTTTATCCTGAAATGCGGGGCAAGCGGTTAGCAGCCCGAATACTTCAGGAACTTGAAAATTGGGCTGTAGAGGAAGGCTATAATAAAGCTGTTCTTGAAACAGGACTGAAACAAACCGAAGCCATTCGTTTATACACCATTGCCGGGTATTACCTTACCGAAAATTACGGTCAGTACATTGGGATGGAGGAGAGTATTTGTTACCGAAAAAAATTGAAATAGAATTTGGTGAGCGAGTGACTTCATGTCACCTACTCACTAAGGGTTCAACAAAAAGCCCCGCCGGAACTTCCGACAGGGCTATATTGTTTTGTTTACGACTTCGGTCTTCCGACTTCTATCTTCTTACTTTACTTCTTCAAAGTCAACATCAGTAACTTCGCCGTCTTGTTTTGCACCACCGGCGTTTGCCTGTTGCTGACCAGCATCCTGTGGACCGCCTTGCTGACCACCGGCCTGTGCATTGTACATTTCCTGCGATGCAGCCTGGAATACGGCATTCAATTCAGCTGTTGCAGCATCAATTCCTGCAATATCCTGAGCACTGTGAGCAGTTTTCAGTTTACCCAAAGCAGCTTCAATCGGTCCTTTTTTGTCGGCTGGCAATTTGTCGCCAAATTCTTTCAACTGCTTTTCAGTCTGGAAAATCAAACTGTCAGCCTGGTTCAATTTGTCAACTTTTTCGCGGGCAGCTTTATCTGCAGCTTCGTTGGCAGCAGCTTCGTCGCGCATGCGTTTGATTTCGTCGTCGCTCAAACCTGATGAAGCTTCGATACGGATCGACTGAGTTTTGCCGGTAGCTTTATCTTTAGCCGTTACGTGCAAAATACCGTTGGCGTCGATATCGAAAATAACTTCGATTTGTGGAATACCACGTGGTGCTGGTGGAAGTCCGTCGAGGTGGAAACGGCCGATGGTTTTATTACCTGCCGCCATTGGTCGTTCGCCTTGCAATACGTGGATTTCAACCGAAGGCTGGTTGTCAGATGCCGTGGTGAATGTTTCTGTTTTCTTGGTCGGGATGGTTGTGTTCGATTCGATCAAACGAGTCATTACGCCACCCATTGTTTCGATACCCAACGAAAGCGGAGTAACGTCGAGCAATAACACGTCTTTTACTTCACCGGTTAATACACCACCCTGAATAGCAGCACCAATAGCCACAACTTCGTCAGGATTTACACCTTTTGATGGAGCTTTTCCGAAGAACTGCTGTACTTTTTGCTGAATAGCAGGAATACGAGTAGATCCACCAACAAGGATAACTTCGTCGATATCACTTGCTTTCATGCCTGCATTCTGCAAGGCTTTCTGGCAAGGTCCCATTGTAGCCTGAATCAGGCGGTCGCACAATTGTTCGAATTTGGCACGTGTCAACGTTTTTACCAAGTGTTTTGGAATGCCATTCACCGGCATAATGTATGGCAAGTTGATCTCTGTCTGAGTCGAGCTCGATAACTCAATTTTTGCTTTTTCAGCAGCTTCTTTCAAGCGTTGCAGAGCCATCGGATCCTGACGTAAATCAATTCCTTCGTCTTTCTTGAATTCGTCGGCCAGCCAGTTAATGATTTCCTGGTCGAAGTCGTCACCTCCAAGGTGAGTGTCACCATCGGTCGATTTTACTTCGAAAACCCCATCGCCCAATTCGAGGATTGAAATATCGAAAGTACCGCCACCAAGGTCGAATACAGCGATCTTCATTTCCTTGTGCATCTTGTCCAACCCGTAAGCCAAAGCGGCAGCTGTTGGTTCGTTGATGATACGACGAACATTCAAACCAGCAATTTCACCAGCTTCTTTGGTAGCCTGACGCTGAGAGTCGTTGAAGTAAGCCGGAACTGTGATTACCGCTTCTGTTACTTCCTGACCAAGATAGTCTTCAGCAGTTTTCTTCATTTTCTGAAGAACCATTGCTGAAATTTCCTGGGGCGAGTATTTGCGATCTTCAATAACTACACGTGGTGTATCGTTATCTCCCTGAGCAACTGAGTAAGGAACACGTTTGATTTCGTTTGAAAGATGACTGTAGTGTTCGCCCATAAACCTTTTAATTGAATAAACGGTTTTTGTAGGGTTGGTAATAGCCTGACGTTTAGCAGGGTCACCAACTTTACGTTCGCCGTTTTCAACAAAGCCAACAATCGAAGGGGTTGTACGTTTGCCTTCGCTGTTTGGAATAACAACTGGTTCGTTACCTTCCATAACCGATACGCACGAGTTGGTGGTACCTAAGTCAATTCCAATAATTTTTCCCATTTTATGATATATTTTAAACTTATTAATTCATTGTTTTTTTAACACGCACTTTCCTATTCAATCGGTATGCCACAAATTCGATCAGAAAAAATTTGGCAATTTTGGCATTTATTCGTTTTGGCACGGCTTATCTCTGGCAGCATCGGTGACAAAACGACAGGAAACGGCTGTTTAAGGGTAATTTTTAATCAAAAGAAAACCAGATTAAACAATATCGCCTGCATTTTCTTTGCTATCTTCAACCCAAATAATAATAATGTCTATCCAATGAAACACAAACAAGAACAGCAGGCAGTTCCGCGAGAGCGCCTTATTTCGCTTGATGCCCTTCGCGGATTTGATATGTTTTGGATTACCGGAGGTGGATCTCTGGTATATGCTCTTGAAAAATTTACCGGAGCTGAATGGATGAAGCCAATTGCCGAACAGATGGAACATGTTCCGTGGGAAGGGTTTCATTTCGAAGATCTCATTTTTCCTTTATTCATGTTTATAAGCGGAATTGCAATTCCGTTTGCTCTTATTTCTAAAATAGAAAAGGGTGTTCCTCAAGCCGAAATGGCTAAAAAAGCTATAAAGCGAGGCCTAACGCTTGTTTTAATTGGGTGGATTTATAACGGGCTGTTCGAAAACCTATTCAAAGACGGTAGTTTTATCGAACATGTGCGGTTTCCGAGTGTGCTCGGGCAAATTGGCTTGGGTTACATGTTTGCAGCTTTAATTACTATTTATACAAAAACGATCAAGCAACGGCTTTACTGGCTGGGTGGAATCTTGCTCGGCATTGGTATCATTCAGCTTTTAATTCCGGTTCCTGGGGTTGGTGCAGGTGTGTTAACTCCTGAAGGGTGCATCAACGGATATATTGATCGCATGTTGGTGCCAGGCAGGTTACACGGTAAAATATTCGATCCTGAAGGGTTGCTGTGTATTGTTTCGGCAGTGTCGGTTACGTTGATGGGTTCGTTTGCAGGGTACTTGCTGCGCGACAAAAAAACCAGCGAGATGGAGAAAGTGAAATATCTGGCTTCGGCTGGGGCAATTGCACTGGTTGTTGCATTGGTACTTAGTACTTTTTATCCAATTATAAAAGCTTGTTGGACCGACAGTTTTAATATTCTTACCAGCGGAATTGGCTTTTTACTGATTGCTTTATTCTATTGGATTATCGATGTGAAAGGATGGCACAAATGGTCGTTCTTCTTCCAGGTAATAGGAATGAACTCAATCTTTATCTACCTTTTTGAGCGCTTTACAAACATTCCTGACCGGGTTTTTTGGGGATGGGCTAATGTTTTTGGACAAGAGGCCGGACAGTTGATTGCTGTTGCCGGTATGATTGGTATAAATTGGGGTGTTCTATATTTCTTATATAAAAAGAAGATATTCTTTAGAGTGTAAAAAGTAAGCAGCCGGTTCTTCGAACTGGCTGCTTACTTTTTACAACAGATTAGTTGCATAAATTCTTACTTTTGTAGCCTGATTTAAATGCAAAAGCTATGTCGGTTCATAAGGAAATAAAGAGGGTTACCACTCATGTGCTTTCAGAAATGAAGCTGAGAGGAGAGAAAATCGCGATGCTTACATCTTACGATTACAGCATGGCCAAGCTGGTTGATCAGGCCGGAATTGATATTATTCTGGTTGGCGACTCGGCTTCAAATGTGATGGCCGGAAACGAAACCACGCTACCTATTACCCTCGACCAAATGATTTATCACGGGAAATCGGTGGTAAAAGCGGTGAACCGGTCGCTGGTGGTGGTGGATATGCCATTCGGTACCTGTTCAGGAAATCCACTGGAATCCTTGAACGCTGCCATTCGGATCATGAAGGAAACCGGCGCCGATGCGCTTAAAATAGAAGGCGGAAAAGAGATCATTGCCGACATAAAGAAAATCATCGATGCAGGTTTGCCGGTGATGGGGCATCTTGGATTGATGCCACAATCGATCAATAAATACGGAACTTACACGGTTCGCGCGAAAGAAGAGGCTGAAGCGCAGAAATTGATTGAAGATGCTATTCTTCTGGAAGAAACGGGTTGCTTTGCCATCGTTTTAGAGAAAATTCCGGCAGAATTGGGCGAACGTGTTGCCAAACAGTTGAAAATTCCAGTGATTGGTATAGGAGCAGGCGGCGGTGTCGATGGTCAGGTGCTGGTTATCCACGATATGCTGGGAATTTCACAGTCGTTTTCACCCCGTTTCCTTCGCCGGTACTTAAATCTTGCCGACGAAATTAAAGGTGCGGTAAATAACTACGTTCAGGACGTAAAATCGC
>Ga0116171_10004723_pt1 | contig 12182 bp, 10 predicted proteins | sample AD_JPNHW2_MetaG_FD_89798 | JGI IMG/M metagenome (GOLD analysis project Ga0116171, IMG submission 89798) | Active sludge microbial communities of municipal wastewater-treating anaerobic digesters from Japan - AD_JPNHW2_MetaG | ecosystem: Engineered > Bioreactor > Anaerobic > Digestate | place...
AGCTCTTCCTAACGTTAGCCCTCACTATATTGTTGATTGGGTTGACGTCGAACTCAGGACAGGATTGAGTTCCGCTTCTGAGCAGAGAATGAGCGCTTTCGTTCTTGAGAACGGAAGTGTCGTTGATCTGAATGGAGACCCGGTTCTTAAGTGGCAATATCTTACCACAACATCATTCTATGTAGTAGTCAGACACAGGAATCACCTTGGAATAATGTCATCGTCTCAGCGTTCTTTATCTTTAGATCCCCAGTCGGTCTCCATTGTCGACTTGACAATCCCTGGTTCTGTTTATGGTGGTGACGAGATTGGAGTTAGAGTTGTCGAAGCTGGAGTATTAGCTCTTTACACGGGGGATGCCGATATCAATGGTCAAGTTCAGAATATTGATCTATATATTGTAATCCTCCCTCAAATTGGATCAAGTGGTTATCTAGTTGGAGACACTAACCTTGATAGCCAAGTACAAAATACTGATCTTTATCTGAACGCAATGCCAAATGTGGGTAAAGCGTCTCAAATACCATAATATAGGGAGAAATTAGATCATGAAAAAAATCATTATGCTGGCTTTGTTGTTTGTTCCTATCATCATTTTTGCTGATGGAATCAGTTTTACTCTTGAAAACAGCCAAGTTACTCCCGGGGGGACATATGGTTATCTGGAGTTTGACATTGTCGCCGTTTCTGACGTTACTCATTACTTGAGGGCAGTTCAGGTCTATCTGGATTATCCGATTGCTGCTTTTGGACCTGCTATTAAAAACAATGGGACTTTATTAGTAACTATTCCTGTTTTACCTAATAGTTATTATATTACCATTAACGACAATACAACTAGCAGAGTATCCTTAGCAGCAAATCTGGTTGGTTTTGTCCCATACACGTTAAATACCACACCTGTGACGTTGTTTCATGCTAAAATTACTATTGCGAATCCATCGGAACCCCTAACTGTGGCTTTTGAACCAAACCTTATGACTGGACAGCAGTTCTATACAGATGGAATGACCAACACCCAGTACAACGTCATGACTACAGGTGATCCTATCGAAGAGACTCTCCCCGTCGAGCTCTCCTCTTTCACTGCCAATATCACGAATCAGAATTATGTATCCCTGAATTGGATCACCCAGTCAGAAACTGGGGTTGTGGGATTTAGTATCTACAGATCTCAGGAAGACAACCTTGAAAGCGCTGCATTGATCTCACCGATGATCACCGCGACCAATACTTCCCAGATGCAGAGCTACGTCTATGTGGATGAGGAGATCTTCGAGGACGGCACCTATTATTACTGGCTGGAGAATGCTGATCTGGACGGCACCAGAGACTATCATGGTCCTACTACGATCCAATATACCAGTATGAACAACAATGGTACACCATCCATGATCCCCGTCACCGGAATAAACTCAGTATATCCCAATCCCTTTAATCCGAGCACCTGTATCAAATATGGCTTGAAGGACTCCGGGAAAGTTGATATTACTATTTACAACAGCAGAGGCCAGAAGATCCGGAATTTACTCAGCCAGACAATGGACGCCGGAGTTTATCGTCTCTTCTGGAACGGTCTTGACGATACAAACCAGATCTGCACATCAGGTGTCTATATCGTCCGTATGACCACGCCGACCCGTTCATATAGCAGCAGAATAATTCTTCTGAAATAAACCAGATCAACTCCCTGTATTACAAACGGATGCGCCTGCATCCGTTTTTTTTGCTCTCCCTTTTTCACATGCCTGTCCGTCCGGTATTTATTCGGTATCATCCCGGTATCATATCCTGTCAGGACAGGACATGATACCGGGATGATACCCATTTGTTGCAGGTATTTCATAATGCTGTTGATAAAGCGGGTGATAAATAAAACAGGGCTTGTATTGCAGGGCAAAAAGAATAATATATCGTTGAGAGGTGATAATATGACCACGAGTTTTAATCTGAAACGAATGATCGACACCGAGCTGCATTTTGCATCTCGCTTTACGAATGTGACCCTCAAGGACTGGGGACTTCTCTTTTGGAATGAGGGTAATAAGACATCCTGGGACAGTAATCACGCCATTATTGTCGACTACGTGGGAGTGGAATCCACGATCCGTGAGATCATGAATTTCTACAAAGCGAAAGGGATCACAGCCCGAATCTATCCTTCACTTCGGGATAACGAACTTGATCAGCTCAAACCACATCTTGAGCCACACGGATTCAAGATCGATGTTTTGCCCGTCCACTATGCCGTCCACGAGAAAGAAAGCAAGATAGACCCGACATCCGGCATACATTTTGAGAGGATCCGTCAGATGACCGAACCACTCTCAGAACTGATCCTTGCCGGCGGTGGAGGTGAATGGACACTGAAGGTCGCGCAGCGTCACCTACAGCATCCCGCTTATCATCTTTTGGGAGGATATGTTCAGGATGAACTGGTCTGCGTGGCGTCCGTGAACGTATTTGCCGGCTACTCCCGGGTCGATGATGTGATGACACATCCTTTCTATCGTGGAAAGGGCTATTCCAGCGCTATGATACACTACATGGTCGGCTACCACAAGCGGACTACTGAGAATTATCTCTACCTTTACTCCTCCGTACCTGAAGCTATCCACATCTACGAAAAAGCCGGATTCGTCAGGATCCCGGAGCAATTCCAGATATTCAACGCCTACAAAGAATAGAGCGTTATACCAATTTACATATTTTATAAAAAGCCCGGTGCGTTTTGCACCGGGCTTTTATTATTATCTTGGTTGAAAGGGGGATCAACTGAACCCACGGCTCATGGCATCACCCAGATCGAAGATCGGCAGGTAGATAACCACGATAATGGTTCCCACGATCGCTGCCATCATCACGATCAGCAACGGTTCGATCAATGAAGTCAGACGATCGATGACGGAATCAACCAGTTTCTCATAGAATTGGGCTGCCTTGCCCAGAAGTTTGTCCATATCTCCGGTCTCTTCACCGGTAGAAAGCATCTGCAGCAAGGTCGGCGGGAAAGCCCCGGTTCTGCGGAAAGCGTTTGCCACGCCATATCCTTCTTTGACCATGACTCTTGCCTTGCGGACGGCACCTTCGACGACTGCGTTCTGCACGACGTTTTCAGCCAGTTCCATGGTGTCCATGATGGGAACACCGGCAGCCATCAGGATACTGAACGTTCGGGAGAATTTACTCATGATAGAATTAGTAAACACTTGCCCGATAACCGGTATCTTCAGTTTGAAGGCATCCATGACGTATCTTCCCCGGTCAGTCAGATAGACGAGGAAGAAAGAAACGATCACCATCAGGAACAGCAGGATGGCAAGGAAGAGGTGACCCGTGACGAACTTACTGATGTTGATCGCGATGATCGTCGGAGCCGGGAGATCAGCGCCGAAATTTGCATAAACTTCGGTGAACTGCGGGATGATAAAATAGAATATTCCCCAGACCACAGCGATCAAAAAGACCATGATGAATATCGGGTAAACCATCGCGGACCAGACTTTACGCTGGGTGTCCTCGATCTTCTCCAGATAGTCCGAAAGTTCATCCAAAACCGTGTGCAGGGTACCGGAAACTTCACCAGCCTGAACCAAGGCAACATACAGGGGATTGAACACACCCGGGTGCTGTTCCATAGCTTCGGACAGAGAAAAGCCTTTGCGGATGTCATCGGAGATCTTACGGAGTACTTTGGAGAACTTCTTGCTTTTCTCTTCACGCTCGAGGTCGGAGATGGCTTTTTCGATGGTCAGACCGGCAGAGAACATGGTCGAAAGCTGGCGGGTGAAAAACACGAGAACTTTGAGTGATACACCCGTTCTGAACTTGTAAAAGGCAAGCATGACTTTGTCGAAGAGCGACATCTTGCCCTTGAAAGCACCCTCTGCGGCAGCTTTCACGGCGATAATGGTATTGCCTTCTTTGCTTAGCTTGTCAACGACCATATCCAGAGTGTCGGCTTTCATCAAGCCTTCGACTCTGGCACCCTTGGCGTCCTTTACGATGTAGGAAAAATTCGGCATAGGCTAAACCTTCTGTTTATCTTATTTTTATGATTATTCAACAACTGTGAGTTTGATGACTTCACGGATAGAGGTCATTCCCTCTTTCATCTTTACCAGCGCGGCATCGTGCAGAGTACGCATCCCGGAACGAAGTGCGGCGTCACGGATCAGATCCTGATTTCCACCATCATATATGATCTTTCTGATCTCAGGATTGACAGTGAGAAGCTCGAAGATACCTGTACGGCCGGAGAAACCTGTGTTGTCGCAGTGGACGCATCCGGTGCCGATCTTGAACTTGATGTTCGCTGCTTCTTCAGCAGTCAGACCGCAATCTCTGATCTCTTCTGGAGTAGGCTTATAATCTGTCTTGCAATGTTTGCAGATCTTACGCATCAAACGTTGCGCCATAACGAGAGACAGGGAGGAACCGACCAGGTAAGGTTTGATACCTATATCGATCAGACGGGTGACCGTCGCGGGGGCATCATTCGCGTGCAGGGTTGAAAACACGAGGTGACCGGTAAGAGAGAACTTGATAGCGATGTCCGCGGTTTCCTCGTCACGGATTTCACCGATAAGAACGATATCCGGATCCTGACGCAGAACGGAGCGGAGAGCTGAACCGAAAGTCAGGCCGATCTGTTCTTTGGTCTCGATCTGGGTGACACCTTCAAGACGATATTCCACAGGGTCTTCAACGGTGATGATATTGGTCTCAGGGTCTTCGATCTCTTTGAGCGCGGCATGCAAGGAAGTTGATTTACCGCTACCGGTAGGTCCGGAAACGATAATAATTCCATAAGGACGGCGAATGATCTTCTGGAATATCTCCATATCTTCGCCCTCGAACCCCAGGGTACTAAGCTTGAATCCAAATTCGCCCTTGTCCAGAAGACGCATAACGACCTTTTCACCTAAGACGGTGGGGGTTATGGACACACGGACGTCAACGCTCTTCAGAGCGGTTTTTAAAGCTATGTGACCGTCCTGAGGAAGACGGCGTTCGGCGATATTGAGTTTGGACATAACCTTGATCAAGGAGATCACACCCATGTGCATACCGATAGGAGGAGTCATAACTTCTCGCAGGGCACCATCGACACGGAAACGCACTCTGGTTGTCTTGATCAGGGGTTCGATATGAATATCCGTGGCACCAGCTTTGATAGCTTCATTGATGATCAGATTAACGAGCTTGACGATGGGCGCTTCAGCGTCTCCGGAAGCTGCCGCGATCGTGATCTCGTTCTCTTCATCGTCAACCGCGACAAAGTCAAATCCGCCGACAGCGTCTTCGACCTGGGAGGTTGTGCGGATACTCTTGTAGTATTTATCCAAAGTATCCTGGAGAGATCTGTCGCCAATAAGCAAAGGCTTGACGTTCTTGCCCAGGATCTTTTTTAAACTATCAATAACGGTAAGATTCTCGGGATCGGTCAGAGCGACCACGACCCCGTCGCCTTCCTCGCGGAGGGCAACAACGCGGTTTTCGGTTGCATAAGGTTCGGGAATAAGAGCGACCACATCAATGTCGAGATCCATGAGTTCATTGTCTTCGACGATATCATAACCCAACTGGAGATGGAGCGCGTGAAGCAAGGAACGCTCTTCCAGATGTCCGAGTTTTATCAGAGTTTCACCTATTTTCAAACCGAAATTGGATTGCTTGATCAAGGCTTCCTTGACCTGGTCTTCGGTGCAATATCCTTCATGCACCACTATCTCGCCCAAACGGGCATATTGAGGATCATAGCTCATGTAAACATCCTTGTTAGTAATAATTAAAATCTACATAACCGCTTGGCGGATAATCAAGTGTCTATAGCAACTCCCGGTATGAAAAATTTGGTGTGGGGATAAAACTATCCCCACACCATGGTTCATTGTTTATTAGAAAGGCGGGTTCCCAAGGTAGTTAAGTAAAGCTACGCTTGTTTCCGCGAATACATTAGTTCCAAGGATACGACCGACGATCGATCCGTTCAGCTGTCCGGGAAGTCCGGTTGTCGGGTCTGGAGGCGGAACCTCCTGCCAGTAATACCGGATTCGTCCGATGGCTGTTCCAGTCCAGTCTGTAGTGATCTGCCAGACAGGATCTGTGGGAACATTCGCTGTTCCGGCAGTATAGACGAACTGACCATTGGTACAAACCATCATGATCTTGGCGTCGTGAATAGCGCTTCCCTGCCCATCGGTCAGCACACAATAGATGTCTGCCTCCTTTGTGCTGGGCGGAATCGCGGCACCAGTAGTCGGGTTCGTACCGAAGTTTAGCAGTCCGGGTTGAGCTTGCATTTCGAAACGAGGATCGTTCAGAGGAAGGATCACTATGGTTTGTCCAAAGATGGACTCGCCCGTTCCGCTACCGGTTTCGGCTCTGATCGTAAGAGGTTCAAAGGTATAGGTACCGGCATAAGTGAGGATCGTGTAGGCAACACCGGCAAGTGAGTCTCCGTTCACACTAACATTACCGACAAAGGCGTCACCACCGATCTGGCAATTGTAAGTGTCGTTGGGAAGGAAGAATCTGACGGCTGTGCCACGTTCGACTGAGTTACCCCAGATGTCTTTGACAACTGCGCCGGCAATGACTCTCCACAATCCACCACCCATATTGACACCGGTATTAAAGGCGCCGATGAAAGGAACGATGGTTGCCGGAGGACCTGCGTTAATAATAATGTTGGGCTTGGAGGCATAGACGAGAACGCCGTTATCCTTGTAGCAGTATGCGCCAACCATAAGGACTCCGGAGACTGTTCCGCTATTAACGGAAACCTGCGCTTCACCTCCGCTCGATTGTACCCAGACCGTGTCTGCGACAGGTTGATTATTCAGATTGGCTCCGGCGGGAGGATTGTTGTTTATAATCCTGAATCCGACCTGCCTGGTGCTGTCAATGAGGTTACCATTGATGTCGCGGAGTTTAACTCTGAGAATTGCGGATGACTGACCACCGGTATTGGCTACGGCAAGTGTGATCTGCTCTTCCTGCGTGAACTGGATCGAATGGATATCATCAGAAGAGATGTTGAAGATCAAAGCCGTTGTCAGAGTATCACCATTGGCAAGAGCTGTGATCGTTGCCGCGCCAGCTTCAAGACCGGGGGTGAATCTGACTCTTGCGCTACCATTCACATCTGTATTAAGAGTGACGCTCTGAGTGGTATTCATAAATGTCCCAAGATTGGTCGTGAATTTGACCGGTTTGACAGGGCACAGATTGTTATAAGTATCTGTGAGCTTTGCCACCATGTGGATGGGGTTGATGCTGCCGACTGAACTCGTGTCAGCTTCAACCATCTCGTCATTAACTGTGACATAGCTCTTTAGTTCCAGATTGGATGGGCGACCGGGAGACACAATTATGCCCCTCGTCGCGCTCTTATCCGCTATCCTGGCAGTGACTACTCCCAGACCCGCGATAGTGCCTGCGTGAAGCGTTACACTTGCTCGCCCGTTTACCGTCTTGATCACGACGGAATCTCCCAGGACGTTGCCTTCTGAATCGATAAAGCTGCCTCTGGTCGTGGCAAAGGATATCAGAGTATTATTGGGAACATCATTGCCCAGAATATTTGTAGCTCTGGCTTTGATGCTGATCGACTGCATAACCGTTAGAGGCTGGGCTCCGATCGATGCTGGGGTTGGGAACTCAAGGGTTACGTGATCAATGGCGGGAACGTCAATGATCGCGACATTCACTTGAACTGTGTCCGCTGAGATAACCGAATCCGTGGCTGTAGTGCTGTAGTTGCGCACGATGGCATAGATCGTCGCAAGACCTACATCACCGTCATCCCAGAATGTGGATTCAGCCACACCGGTGCTATCGGTAGGAACATTGGTCAGAATTCTGCCAAGATCGGTCTTGAACTGCACGACCTGATTGGTGGCGGCAAATCCTTCACCGTTTTTAACGGTCACACTGATCGTGGAGAACGTAATGTTATTATCAGCATAAATTGTATCCGGCGAGGCGGTTATCCTGGTAATAATGCGCTCTTCCGAGGGCTTCGGCTTATACACATCCGGAATGATCGTGGGCGGATTACGCCGGTCGCATGAGCTTGATAAGCTCACCAGAATCAGCATAAGGACCATGATATAGGGACTGATGGAACGCAATTTCCTCATTGTTGTTCCTCCTGATTATCATCATCACCTTCATACTTGATCAAGGTACGGGTTAACCGTTCGTCGATCTTGGGCATGGGGCTGGATTCGAGAGTGGAAACGAGCCTGGGAGTGATCTCCATGATCAGGTCTGTATTTTCCACAAGCTCGTAACGATGCTGGAAAACCTTGCCGATAAAGGGAAGGTCACCAAGGAAAGGAAGCTTGGTCGTTTTCTGGGTGATGTTGGAATTGAGCAAACCACCCACAATAATACGTTGTTCATTGGGAACCGTGACAGTCGTTGAGACTCTGCGGACTTTGGTGCGGGGAACGTAGCCACCGACCAGATCGGTCACTGAGCTTACTTCCGGTGCGATAGTCGCGGTGATCTGACCGTCTTTATTCACAGTCGGGGTAACTTTGAGCATGATACCAACCTGCTCGCGCTCGACCTGGATCTGCTTCTCATTGTCGGTGACAACAAAGGGAACCACTTCACCGATATGAATCTCTGCAGCATTGCCATTCAAAGCCATGACACGTGTGTCTGTCAGAAGCTTGGCGGCATTGTTTTCGAGAAGCCAATCGATTGTGATGTCAAGAGCTGTAAGTTGACGGCTGAAATGTCCGATACCTTCAAAACCATTGATCCTCTGGAAATACTGCTGCTCGGGAAGAGCTTCGAAATCTGTCGGATCGCCATGAGGAAGATAACCGGTCTCATCATTATAATTGTAAGGAAGTCCAGTGCCTTCTGAATTCGTAGGATCTTCAGCGAGGATGGTGGTCAGGTGATTGAGGCGTGACCAGTCAATACCATATTTCTTGGCATTTGAGAGCTGGATCTCGATCAAGCGAACTCTGATCTCAATCTGCTGCTGCTCAAGGTCGATGTTACGTATGAACTCAGAAACCTGAGCAAAGGTCTCAGGGTTTCCATAGACCATGATGGCGTTCTGACCTTCCATCGGGACGATCTTACCGCCGGTGTTTTCCAAGGCTTTGCTGACCTTGGCGGCATCAAGATGGTTCAGATAGATGATATTGCTACGTTCGCCTGATTCTTCGCTGATCTTCTGCTTGTCACCAACGAGGAAAGTGTTGTCGCCAATAACCCTGTAGGAAAGACCGACAGCGCGTGCAACAAGAGAGACAGCGCTTTCGATCGGCACGTCTTTAATGTTGATGGTTACACGTTTCTCGTCTTTCTTGTCATCCGCGCCGGTAGATTCGCTTGCCAGCACGATATTGGTTCCGCTCAGGCGGGAAAGTGCGTTCATGACGGATGAAAGTGTGGCATCATCTGCATTGAAGGTAACTTTTGTGGCCAATTTTGCTCTGTTATCGACCTGCGCTCCGAGCATCGTCAAGCTAAACAGCAATCCGATCGCAAGGATAAGTGACAGATACCTTTTTGAGATCACCATATTCTTCATATTTACTCCCAATTTTCTATATTCCTTAATTAATAATCACCGAGGTTGTTTGTGGTTTCAGCCTGTTCCTGAGGGGTTAGCCTGGGACGGGGCTGAACAGAAATGGTGTTGTATCCGCCACCATAATAGTAAGTCATGGTATTTTCACCGATACTGGATATACGACGTCCTTCAATAACGTCTCCGACTCTTCCGCCATATATCTTGTCCATATATTCGACATAAGCGATCTTGTTGCCGAATTCGTCAAAAGCAGTCGTTGAGAGACGGAATGTGTTCCGGATCATGTCCGCATATTCTTTTTCACGATCGACCTTATCTTTGATGATGTTTCCCTGACGCAGAGGGTCTCTGGTGCTGTTAAAGGTAAACATCTTACGATCCTGGATCGATGTTTCGATGGTCTTGATCCTGTTTAAGAGAGTATCGGATACAGATTCTTTGGTATATATCGATTTATCTGGTACTTTGGAACCCTGGATATGTATGGCATAAAGCCTGATTGCGAGAACTAACAGCGCAATGACAATGAGCGCTATCGCGAAATCTTTAACGAAGCGGAATTGCATTTATACCTCCTTCTTGACTTTGAATACCGACAGCTCAATAGTCACTTTGTAGCGGTTCGGACCAGTGGAGACTTCCTGCTTGTTGGTGGTTTGAGCCGGTGAGATATCCAGAGCATGGATCTTAATGAGGTTATCCATGGATTCAATTGCGGAGATGAACTGGCCGACCTGTACATAATTGGCTTCCAGTTCCATATTATAAGTGCACTCGATCAAACCGGGCTGGGAGAACTTGTTACTGTCAGACAGCCGGTTGATGGATATGGCGCTCTGATTGGCAATTTCGCCGATGCGGGTCTTGAATTGATTGATCTCGTCGAAAGAAAACGCGGAATCTTTAGTCAAGCTATTATCGATGATCAGGGCGAACTGACTAAGCTGTTCTTCCAGAATCTTCGAGCTGTTTAGCTTTTCCTGGGCGGTCTTGATTTTCTTATCATACTGCTCGATCTTTCTCAAATTGCTATGCAGCGAGTTTGAGCCGATCATGAGGAATATCACAGAACTCAGGATGATCAACAGGATCAGGATATAGTATCTTTCTCTCATTTCGCTGCCTCTTTCTTCTGTGTTTCTCTGCTGTAGCATTCAATAACGAATTCCAGGATCGCTGTATCCTTGGTGATCTGCTTGTTGATCTGTCCTGATTTGATCTGAGGGAAGTCATTCGAGATCTCAGGGTTAGCCTTGAGACGGTTGATGAACTCATTGATGAGGTCAAGTTCCTTTACACCGGAGTTTATAGGTGTTATCCCGTTCAGAGTAAGGATCCCGTTGTTGAAGGTCAGCTTGCTGACCGCAAGTTTATCGGTGATCTCATTACCCAGAGCGACCATTTTCTTCGCCCAGAATATACGGTTGTTAAAGGTCTCGGATAGCTTATCCAGATCTGCATTGGAAAGGTAATCACTTCCGGTCTCGAATGACTTGAGCTGATCCTCAGTTTGCTTGAGGAACTGCCTGCGGTTTTCGACCTTTTTGCTCAGATTCGAATTCACACTGACCATCAGGACGACAAGGACGACGAATCCCAAAGTGTAGGCGATAATTGCATTGCGGAAGGTTTTCTTTTCCCTCTCTGCCTGAACCTTGATCTCGCCAAATTTATTGAGGTTTATCCTAAAAAAGAAGGTTTGTCCCATTTCGTTAATCTCCCCTATTCCAATCTCATCGCTAAGCCGATGGCAAGAGCAAGCTGCGGATCTTTTTTATCCTGGAATTTCTCAGGCATTTCCACATTGATAAAGGGTAAGAATATCTCTGTGGGAATATTGACCTTGTCCTGGATATACTCGACCAAACCCTTGAGCTTGGCAGATCCACCCATCAGATACACCTTACGGTAATCGCTGTTACCTGCTTCTTTGACGTAAAAACGCAAGGCTCTGCGAACTTCCTCGACGATAAGGTCTTCGGTAGTTTTTTCGGAAATATCGAGCATGGAGATCGTCTGAACCTGAGCCGCGTCCGCGGCATCATTGAGTCCCCACTCCAACTTATAGTTTTCCGCGGTTTCCCATTCCATCTGGCGCTTACGCATGATGTCACGGGTAAAATGATAGCCGCCGTAGGGAATATCTCTGGCAAACATCCGGGAATCCGGACCCCAGATCACCATATTCGTCCGATGAGCACCTATATTCAGCAGGACATAAACACCATCTTCAGCAAAAGCATTAAGCGCGAAACTATTGGTAATGGCAAGGGAATCGATATCCACGATATTCGGGGTCAATCCGGCTGATACCAAGATATTCGTATGCTCATTGAGAAGATCCTTATTGCTCGCGGCAAGCAGGATATTCATGTTGTTGGTCTTTTCTTCCACGCTGAGTACCTGATAATCAAGCACCATATCGTTTCCGCTGATGGGAATGTGCTTCTTGGCTTCAAAAAACAGAGCCGACTCCAACTCATCATCCGGTAGGAAGATAGTCTTGATCTGCTTGATACTGGTATTATCCCCGCCAATTGAGGTAACCAGATGCTTGATGCTCTTTGGGTTAATGTGCAAAGTCTTCAGAATCTCGATCAGCACAGGCGCAAAA
>Ga0116171_10004724_pt1 | contig 12182 bp, 10 predicted proteins | sample AD_JPNHW2_MetaG_FD_89798 | JGI IMG/M metagenome (GOLD analysis project Ga0116171, IMG submission 89798) | Active sludge microbial communities of municipal wastewater-treating anaerobic digesters from Japan - AD_JPNHW2_MetaG | ecosystem: Engineered > Bioreactor > Anaerobic > Digestate | place...
GTCAATAAGGAAGCTATCAACTACATACAATTTACTGTCAACTGTCAACTGTCAACTGTCAACCAACAACCAATAACTGTCAACTAACAACTAACAACTAACAGCTGTCAACCACTATGCCTTGGCTTGAGCGTACAGAGCTACTTTTAGGAGCGGAGAAGCTAGAAAAACTAAGGAGAAGCCATGTCCTAGTAGTTGGACTTGGTGGTGTGGGTGCTTATGCTGCTGAGCAGATTTGCCGAGCTGGGGTGGGCGAGATGACCATTGTGGATGGTGATAATATTCATCTTACTAATAAAAACCGTCAACTACCAGCTTTAACAAGCTCGTTGAATCAGCCAAAGGCTGAGTATATGGGCAAAAGGTTACTTGATATTAACCCCGACCTTAAACTACATATTATTCAGGAGTACATTCGTGATGAAAGGATGAAGGAGATTATTGCCTTTCCATACGATTACGTGGTTGATGCAATTGATACCTTATCCCCAAAAATTTTTCTGATTCACGATAGCCTAAAGTATGGACACAGGGTTGTTAGTTCAATGGGTTCTGGGGGTAAGGTTGATCCATCATTGGTTAGAGTTGCAGATATTTCGGAATCCCATAGCTGCCCTTTAGCACGCATACTAAGGAAACGCCTTCATCGATTGGGTATCCGCGATGGTTTTAAGGTTGTTTTTTCATCTGAAGTTGTTCCCGAGGAGTCCATGGTTCCATGTGAAGATGAACCTAACAAAAAGACAACTGTTGGCACAATCTCCTATATGCCTCCAATTTTTGGATGCTTTATTGCCTCTGTAGTGATTAGGGATTTAATAGATGTTTAGTTTTCAAACCAAGCCTTTATAGGACGATTTGCTGGATAACCATTCTCAAGTCGGTACTTTTTCCGTTCTTCAGTGTAATCCCACCATCGTTTGCTATTATCCCGATGATTTGCATATTCAACAACAAGTCTAAACTGATCCTCAACACAGGGATCAATCCAACAACCTAAAAATAATTCCAATTCTTCAATAAGTTTTGCTCCGTTTTTGTCCTTTAATTCTTCTAAAGAGTAGTATCCCATTGAAATCAAGTCTTTGGCAAACTTTATCCCAATGGATGGGATACATTGAAACTCAACCAATGCAATAATTTCCATAGCCCTAATAGTAGGAACGTCGAGTAGTCTACTTAACTCTTTAGATGAATAATTTGGTATATCAAGAACCTTTATTTTATTGGCTTTCAACCTGCTTTTCTCGATTGGTAAAAGATCGAGTTTTATTTTTGAGCTGGTTTTCATATTCAATATTCTTTGAGAATAATGTATGAAGAAATGTTTTGTTTAATTGAATTGTCGATTAATATTTGAAGTTAAAGCTATTTTTTACATCTCTTTCACAGTAAATAGTGTCGTATATTTCCTTCTTACTCCTATTCCCAACTAACTCCCAACAGATTATTGTTTTTTTATTCGCTAAAACTTTAGTTTCTATAACCGATTTAACATTTTCTCCAGTCCACTTGAATTCAAATTCTGGTTTGTTACCATAATTGATTAATTTATGAGGGTATAAGGTTTTCCCGTCAACGCCATCTGTCTTCCATGAAACATAAAGTTTTTCAGTTAGTGGCGATTTACTACATTTTTCAATCTTAATGGTAAAATTTGCTAATTTGCTAAGATAGAAATATAAAAACTTTGAATTTTCTTGAAGTTGGGTAAGGTATACTTCTTGATTTGAAAAGGAATATATTGAATCACCAGTGAAAATAAAGTTATATGAATATGATCCTTTAACTTTTTTCATCGTATACGAGAAACATCCTGCGCTGTCGGTATAAAATCTACCAACATTGGTTGATATTGGCTTTGAATCAGCTAAAACAAAACTGTTGATAAATACAACCCTATTGGGAACTCCTTTTTTTGTGTATTCATCTAAAACCTTACCTTCTATATTCAGTGTTCCTTCTGTATTAAGACATCCAATTAAAAGCAAGCGGCTAAAAATGAATGTATAAAATAGAATCTTCATCTTTTAAAAAAGTATAATAAATTATCTTGCTTGAAATGTCATGTTAAAGTTGTAAAACTTTTGATAATTATGATATTAGGTTTGCAATTTAACCCTTTGCGTTTTGGTAAAATGGCTTTTTTTAAAATGATATTGCAATGAATCGGATTACTGTAATGCTGTTTTCCTTATCCTAAGTAACTAATTCAGTATGGGGATTAGCCACAGGGAATGTTTGAAGTTTTAAACGTGTAATGTTTTTGCGAAAAATAGCTTACTGCAATTGTTAAACTTGAGATAAGCATATTTGAAGGGGTGGGGTAGAAACCGAAATAATCTACTAAAATTTTTAGCCCAATATAGTTTATTGTTAGATTAACAAGGAATACAATAAGATACCTGAAAAGTTGTATTCTCCCTTTGAGCTCCGAATAAGAGAATGTTATATATTTCTGTAATACAAAGCCGGTGAACAGAACTACAGGAAATTTAATGGCTAAACTAGCGATATGTGAGCTTAGGGTAACAAAACCAAGATTTAACATTCTGTGTTGTAAAATGAAATTATAAATAGTAAAGTACAACACCCAATCGAAGACTAAATTTGAGACACCAACTGCGCCATACCTAAAAAATTGAATTGACATATGTTTTCGAAATGGAGGGTAGAAAAAGTCTATTGAATTTCTTATAAAATCAACAAGTTTTTCACAGTATTTTCTCATACATCAAAATTTACAAATTACCTTTTTCTTATGCCTAGTTTCTGTCAAATCAAAAATCCCGCAAACATATTTCTTTTTTTCGATTACAATTAGAGGTAGGAGAGTTCAATAAGCTAAATAATTCTAAAAGTTCATTTTTAAAATTGTTAACCTATTTTACAATAAAAAAGCGTAGTCCGAAGATTACGCTTTGCAAAGGGAGAACTGGAATAGGAAACCCTTCAAAGGCAGGGTTTATTTATTGTTGGTTTGCTCATTATCATTTATAAAAGATTCTAGTATGCCTCTTCCAGCCTTAAATAATTCGTCATCAAATCGAACTCCTCTTACAGAATCTCTCCTATATGATGATCTGTTTTCGATTTCGTCTAATGTTTTTTTAATCCAATTAGGGTCTTTTAAACGTTTTTCGACCAGAACTAAAACCCTTCGTATATACTCAAAATCATTTTCTGTAAGATTCCCTGTATTTGCTTGTTCTACGCTAGTGGGGTTAACACCCAAATCTACTTCGGATTCAAACTGAGCAATTCTAATAACCTTTCTAAGTAAGGCCTCATTGGTATCTAAGTCCTTAAGTCTATGCTGGTTCTCGTCAGATTGGTTCTTATATGTGTCGTCCATTTAATATTTGTCCTTTATCATCCACATTTTATTAACCGTTTCTTTAAAATGATGCTCGGTGGTTAATCTAAAAAATTTCACTTGTTAGTAAAGCTAGTAAAAAGTAGTGAGTATGTCAAGTTTTAATCAGCTCTGATGAAATAAATATTTATTGAAGTAATCCCAAATTAGGGTACTATGCTTTTAGTTGAATTTGAACTAGGTTTTAAAGTAAGATTGGATGTAGTAAGAATGAATACCAGTATATGTATTGTGTTGAAATCTAAGGTTTTTTTTATTATCATAAAATTCATAGGTTAGCAACTACCATTTGGCAATCAACTTTAACCTTAAAATCAAATTTATGCCTCAAAATTTGTAACAGTTAATCCTTTCTAATAATAGAGTTTTATGTGCTGTACAAAATTTTATATCGCCTTTTGGTTGTTTTTAAGAAGTTATCCTAGTTTTAACAATTACCTCTACATTCCCCTTAACCATTGCCCAAACTGGGCAATAAGTATCTTCTGCCATCTTAATCACTTTATTGAGATCTTCAGTTGAGCAATCATTAGAGTTTATGCTGATTTCAAGTGTAATCGTTTTAAAGCAGGTTGGATGATCCTCTTTTCGGATTCCATGCGCATTGATTGCAAATCCGTTGATGGTTTTATTCATTCTTCGTAGGAACAGAAGAACAGCACTACCCAAACAGGACGAAAGGCTAAGTAAAAAAAGTTCAAGAGATGTGTATCCTAGGTTGTCCCCGAAAGGGGGAACATAGTCTATTGATACCGGTTGATTACCTTCAACGTTGCCCTCGAAATGGAGCTTGTTATTAATCAACTTAATTGAAGCTTTTAGTTCCTTTGATTTGTTGATTGTGGTATCCATATGAGTAAGTTAAATGAGAAAAGTTATTAAGGGGTAAGTGAAAAGGGTAAAACAAGGTACTCCGCTAAGATCCTCTATTGATTAATTATCTCATTAATTTCGTTAAGGTGTAACTCGAGGTGTGGTAAGTAATCGATAACCATCGCTTTAAGGTTAACATTGTTATCGGGAGAGGCAATCCATTCGTTTTTAAGTTTATCCTTATCAATATTATTAATAAGATGTGTAATATGAATATTCATGTACTTCCAGAGTTGAACTAAATTGAACCAATCCTCATCCTGATAGTTTTGGATTGCGATCCAACGGTCATTATTCCCATTGGTGGCATAGTTCGGAAAGGTAAACGGGCTTGATTGGTAATGTAAATGAACAATGCGATGTGTATTGTTTGTTGCTGAATCTATCATATGTCCGACAATCTGTTTAATTGTACGATTCTGCTTATTGCGTTTTTGAGCAATTATACCATTTGATAGTTTTAAAAGTTTGGGTTCCCATTCGGAAATTTGATTAGTAATACCCTCTGCTATGGGTTTGAATTCATCAATCATGTCGTTCGTATTTTAAGTAAGTAAAAATAATTTTATTTATTCTACTAACAACTTGATCACGCTATTAAATTTACAATTTAAAGATTTGGGTAAAAATGATAAACCCCAATTTCTTGGGGTTTATCGTTACTTTTTTATGTCGTAGAAACATCGCATGGGGGAGTGAAGCTTGCTATCGGCTACAAGTTTTTTTATTGCCTTTTCAACATCTTTTTTGTCAATCCCTGATGCTTCAGCAATTTCGCCAGCTTTCATTGGTTTTCCGGCGTTTTTTAGGGTTTGAATTACTTTATCGGTTGCTTCCATGTTGTAATAATTAAAATGTTTATTAAGATGACAATCTAAAAGCAAAAAAGTTTAAAAAAATCAATTTAGTTCTGTCCGTTCTTTTGAAAAATATAAACAAAATATATTAAATCTTCTGATAAAATCTGATTATAAGTTGTGGTATTTACAATTCCGGCAAAGTTTTGTGCTGATTTCTGGAGAAATTTTGGCGATAGTTTTTTTACAAGATTTACTCTCCGTTCGTTATCGTTATTTAAAGCCATAACAACATTTGAATTGATTTTTTGCTCCTCAATTAGCTTAAAATCAAATGAATTTAACGTTTTCTTTAGTTCAGGAATTTCTTCGGGGTATCTGAAGTCAGTGTATAAAAAGTAACCATCATGTTTTAGTACACGAGAAACCTCGGAAACAAACTGATGCATATCTAAATATCTGTGCGATGATTCAACGTTAAGTAATACATCAAAAGCATTACTTTCAATCGGAATTTTTAGAGCATCACCCTGTTTAAAAACCAAACCTTTTTGTTTGTGATGTAAGTTAGCAAATTCAACGGCACGGGTCTCAATATCTATTCCAAGTGAGTTTAAAGGTGAGAATGTTTTAGCAATATAGGCCAATCCGCCTCCTCTTCCACAGCCTATTTCAACAATATTCTTGTTCCTTAAATCGACAGCATTTGCTAAACGATGGTATAGTTGAATTGAATATCGATTTGATTCATCGCATTTGTCCAAAGGCACTTTTTTAGTAGAATCATGGTATCCATAATTCATAAACGTTACTTCTGCTTTAGAGTCAACTTTACTGATGTACCAATACCAAATTTTAAACATTAATGATCTTAAATTCAGTTTCATTCGATTGATTTATTGATATGAGAAATTTATAAAAAACTCCAATTTTGCTTTGGAAAAGTTGCTGGTTTATTGATATTACAAGTTAGTATTTATTTGTAATATAGTAAGAACGCTCCATTATAAAATTTTACGGGTCGAAATAGTTAACCTAATTATTAAACCATTTTTTTAACCATCAGTCTATTAAGAAACAATTTTTAGTTTACTTTGCAGGGTATGAAATTTATCGCAGTAATATATAGCGTTTTTATTCTTTACCTAGTTACAGTTCCATGTGCCGATGAGGTTATTCATATAGAGAAATCAAAACTTGAACAATCATCACCACAAGGAAAACCTTGTAACCATAGCGAGCAGGATGGTTGCAGCCCTTTTTGTGTGTGTTCATGTTGTGGTGTTGTTGTTGTAATAAATGTTGTTAATTTTGATTGTCAACCAAATACAATCATTAAAACTGAATATTTAGCTTTTTATAAAGTATCAGTATCTGCTTTCTTTCAATCATTCTGGCAGCCGCCAAAATTGGTTTAGTAATCTTTCTGTAGCTAAGTTTCTTTTCTAAAAAAGGCCTTAAGTTATTCTAATCAATTTACATTTTTTTAGACTGTTGGTCCATTAGACTATTAGGGATTTAAACCTAATGGTCTACAGCATAATAGCCTAAATCCCTAAATTTTTTAAAGATGATTGAACGGATTATTAATTTTTCAATAAAAAATAAGTTTATAGTTATCCTCTTTGTGATAGCTTTAATAGGGTGGGGATCATATTCTCTCACTCGTTTACCTATTGATGCAATACCCGATATTACAAACAACCAGGTACAAATCATTTCTCTTGCTCCTTCGTTGGCAGTTCAAGAGGTCGAGAGTTTTATTACTGCTCCCATTGAGGTTGCTGTGGCAAATATCCCCGACATAGTTGAACTTCGTTCAATTTCTCGACTGGGGTTATCTGTTGTTACGGTAGTATTTAAAGATAATGTCGATGTCTACTGGGCTCGCCAGCAGCTCTCCGAACGACTAAAGGAAGCAGAGGAGGCAATCCCAGAGGGTCTTGCTAAAATTGAGTTGGCTCCGATATCAACTGGATTGGGCGAAATTTATCAGTATAGATTTGCTGTTGAAAAAGGACTTGAAAAGAAGTATACCCCAATGGAACTACGAACACTACAGGATTGGGTTGTTCGTCGTGAAATGCTGGGAACTCCTGGAGTCGCCGATATTAATAGCTATGGCGGATTTGTAAAGCAGTTTGAAATAGCCGTAAACCCTGAGCGTTTACGTGGGATGAACCTTACTCTAACCGATATTTTTGATGCCCTTGAACGTAACAACGAGAACACTGGAAGTGCTTATATCGACAAAAAACCAACTGCGTATTTTATAAGAAGCATAGGATTGGTAAAAACTCTTGAGGATGTTGAGAAGATTGTTGTTAAAACCAGCTCATCTGGGATTCCAATCCTTATTCGTGATGTTGCAACAGTTCGATTTGGTAATGCAACGCGCTATGGCGCTTTTGTGGTTGATACAACCGAAGCGGTTGGTGGTGTTGTGATGATGCTTAAAGGTGCTAATGCCCATGAGGTGATTGATAATGTTGAGAATCGAATTCTTTCAATTCAAAAATCATTGCCAAAAGGGGTGAAAATTGAACCTTACCTAAATCGTTCCGATTTGGTTGGGAGAGCATTCGGTACTGTTTCCGAAAACCTTATCATAGGTGCTTTAATCGTAGTTTTTGTGCTTGTTCTATTGCTTGGAAATCTTCGTGCTGGTTTGCTTGTGGCATCAGTAATTCCACTTGCAATGCTTTTTGCTATATCAATGATGAATCTTTTTGGTGTTTCAGGAAACCTGATGAGCCTTGGGGCAATCGACTTTGGATTGATTGTAGATGGAGCGGTAATCATTGTTGAAAGCGTTGTACACCGAATTACCATGAGTAAAACTCATCATCAAGGCGTTGCAAAATTAACGCAGCAGCAAATGGATGAGAATGTACTCGATTCTGCAAAAAAAATGATGAATTCTGCGACCTTTGGTCAAATTATAATTCTTATTGTATACTTACCTATCATGGCTTTGGTAGGGATTGAAGGGAAAATGTTTCGCCCTATGGCTGAGGTTGTGGCATTCGCTTTAATAGGTGCTATTATTTTATCACTTACCTATGTTCCGGTTGCATCAACGCTTTTCCTAAGCAAGAAGACAGAACGTAAACGAAGCATTTCTGATAAGCTAATTGATTGGCTTCATGGTATTTTTAACCCAATCATAAATGCTGCTCTCAAACGCAAGTTGTTAGTATCTATTCTTGCATTTGTTTTGTTTTTATTCAGTGTGTTTGTTTTTACTCGGTTGGGCGGTGAGTTTATCCCTCAGCTCGAAGAAGGTGATTTGGCCTCTGGTATTATGACTTTACAAGGAGGATCCTTGTCGAATACAATAGATCAGGTTAAGAAGGCTAATAAAATACTTCTTGAAAACTTTCCTGAAGTAAAACATGCAGTATGCAAAATTGGTTCTGCTGAAATTCCCACCGATCCAACTCCAATGGAAACAGGCGATTATATTATCACGCTAAAACCAAAAGAAGAGTGGACTTCTGCTAAAACCCGCGAAGAACTTGTAGCGAAAATGGAGGATAAATTGGTAGTCCTTGCTGGTGTAAAATTTGAGTTTCAGCAGCCAATTCAAATGCGTTTCAACGAGTTGATGACTGGCGCTAAGCAGGATGTTGCTATCAAACTTTATGGTGATGACCTGTACACTTTAGCTGATAAGTCTGCTGAGATAGAACGAGTAATTCAGCCTATTGAAGGCGTTGAGGATATTAACGTTGAAAAGGTGACTGGACTTGCACAAGTACAGGTTGAATTCAATCGCGATCGTTTGGCACAATATGGTTTGTCTGTAGATGAGGTGAATCGTGTGTTACGTGCGGCGTTTGCTGGTAGTGAGGCAGGGATTGTATTCGATGAGGAGAAACGCTTTAGCATGGTTGTTCGACTTGATAAGGATTATCGCCAAAGTTTGGACGATGTAAAAAACCTTTCTGTTGCATTGCCAAATGGTGGTCAAATTTCATTCGACCAGATTGCAAATATTGAGATAAAATCTGGTCCGGCACAGGTTTCGCGTGAGAATACTAAACGACGAATAACTGTTGGATTCAACGTGAGAAACAGAGATGTTCAAACGGTAATAAATGAGGTTTCGTCAAAGATTGATAAAAATGTAAAACTTCCAACAGGTTACTACATCGATTATGGTGGACAGTTCCAAAACCTTGAGGCAGCAAAGAACCGTTTGGCTATAGCTGTTCCAGTTGCGTTACTTTTAATCTTTGTACTGCTTTATTTCACATTCAATAATGTTAAGCAAACCATGCTAATTTATTCAGCTGTACCCTTGGCTGCAATAGGTGGAATTTTTGCGCTTTGGATTCGCGGAATGAATTTTTCAATTTCTGCTGGTGTTGGTTTTATTGCGCTTTTCGGTGTGGCAGTTCTTAATGGTATTGTGCTTATTGCCGAGTTCAATCGGCTTGAGAAGGAGGGAATGGATGATATTATCCAGCGCGTACTGAAAGGTTTACATACCCGTTTACGTCCAGTGATAATGACTGCTGCGGTGGCATCGTTGGGTTTCTTGCCTATGGCAATGTCAACATCGGCTGGGGCTGAGGTGCAAAAACCTTTGGCAACGGTAGTTATTGGAGGATTGATAACTGCAACTATCCTTACATTGGTTATTCTACCTGTTTTCTATGTTATTTTCTCAACACACTCTTTTAGAAAGATGCTAAAAAGTAAGTTTTCTAAGATTTTTACAGTTGCAATCCTTTTAACAGTCAGTTTGACTTTCTCAACCAATGTTAAGGCTCAAAAGGCGAAGTTTATTGATGTTAAGCAGGCCATTCAAATTGCTCTGGATAGCAACTTGGTGGTAAAATCATCGACCTATTCTGTTGATGCACAAAAGGCGCTGAAAGGGGCATCTTGGAATTTGCCCAAAACCTCGATTGAAGGTCAATACGGTCAGTTTAATTCTTACACCAAGGATAACAGTTTTACAATATCTCAATCTTTCAATTTCCCAACTGTTTATGTGTATCAGAGTAAATTGGCAAATGCCAATGTTAAAAGCAGTGAGTGGCAATTGAAGAATTCTCAGGTTGAAGTTGCAGCCCAGGTAAAGCAGGTTTATTGGCAATTGGCTTATCTCTACTCAAAGCAAAAGCTGTTGGTTTATCAGGATAGCCTTTACATTGGTTTCTTTAAGGCTGCTGAACTAAGGGCGAGAACGGGCGAAACCAACAAACTTGAGATGATTACTGCAAAGACCCAGAGCCTTGAGGTGAAGAATATACTCCATCAGGTTTCTGCCGACATTGAAATTCATATTAAGAAGCTGCAGGCTTTGCTTAACTCTTCGATGGTTTATGTTCCGGTTGATACTTTCTTACATAGAATTGAATTCGCTCCTTTGGCTGAAAACGCTGTTGCTTCGGAAAACGCAAATATTGGTTATATGCAGCAGCAGGTTGAGGTTGCAAGATTAGAGAAGAAGGTTGAACGGAATAATGTCCTTCCCGAGTTTTCAATTGGCTATTTTAGCCAAACAATGCAAGGTGTTCAGGATGTAAATGGGGTGCCACGTACCTTTGGTTCAGGCGATCGCTTTAATGGAATTCAGGCAGGCATTTCAATTCCGTTTTGGTTTGTTCCGTATACCTCAAAAGCTAAAGCCGCTCGCATTAAAGAACTTGTTGCCCAAACTGATGCTGATTACTACTCAAAAACGGTGTTGGGTAGTTACCGTGAGTTAATGGGAGAGTATTCAAAATATAGTAATAGCGTTGAATATTACGAAAAACAGGCGGTCCCCGAAGCCGATATCATTATCGATCAAGCAACTCGAAGCTATAAAGCTGGCGCAATGGACTACATTGATTATGTTCAGAACCTCAATAGGGCTTTGGAGATAAAAGAAAATTATCTTGATGCTCTGAACAGCTATAACCAAACCATTATCAACATAGAGTATATTTCAGGTAAAACTTTTTAAATGCAATTGATATGACAAAATATAGTTTGATTTCAAAATTATTCTTTTCAATTATTCTTCTTGCATTGATCTCGTGCAATGGAAGGTCAAAATCAACAGAAGAATCAAAGGAGGTTGAAGAAAACCTTCCTGAGGATATCGTTGAAATGCGTACCGATCAGCAAAAACTTGCTGGTATTGAGATGGGCTACGTTCAACTTCGTTCATTGAGCGCAACGCTTAAGGTAAATGGGTTGGTTAGCACTTCACCTCAAAACCTTGCAACGGTTTGTATGCCAATGGGCGGATTTGTAAAATCAACATTGTTACTTCCGGGAAGCTCTGTCTCAAAAGGGCAAACCTTGGCTATTATTGAGAATCAAGATTTTATTGATATTCAGCAGAACTACCTTGAGGCAAAGAATAAGCTAGAATTTGCTGAGTCAGAATTTAAGCGTCATAGTGAGTTATACAAAGAAGATGTTTATTCTAAACAAAATGTTCAAGAGGTTACTGCAAACTACAAATCTTTGCAGGCTCAAGTAAAAGCCTTTGAGCAAAAACTTCTGCTGATTGGAATTAATCCAACTGATTTGCAGGAGAACAATATTTCTAGAACAGTTCCGGTTATTTCGCCCATAAATGGATATGTAAAATCGGTAAATGTTAACATTGGTAAGTACGTTTCTCCTTCGGATGTGCTTTTTGAAATTGTTAATAGCGATAAGCTATTACTTGAATTAACCCTTTTTGAGAAAGATGCTGATAAGGTTTCTGTAGGTCAGAAGATTCGTTTTTTTATTAATAACGAAACCGATCAGCACGACGCTATAGTTTATCAAACAGGCAAATTAATTAATAGTGATAGGACCTACAAAGTTTTTGCTAATGTTATTAGTACTTGCAAAAACGTTTTACCTGGAATGTATGTTAATGCTATAATTGAGACTTCTGGCAATCAGGTTTTATCATTACCTTCCGATGCTATTGTAACGTTTGATGATAAAGATTACATTTTTGTTTTTGAGAAAGATAAAGTTGAAAGTGGTAATCCATTTACTGAGTATCGAATGGTACAGGTTCAAAAGGGTGTTAACGATGAAGGATTTATGGAGGTGGTATTGCCTCAGAACTTTGATGTTAAAACGTCTAAGGTAGTTATCAAAGGTGCATATAACCTACTTTCTGCAAAGAA
>Ga0116171_10004725_pt1 | contig 12180 bp, 11 predicted proteins | sample AD_JPNHW2_MetaG_FD_89798 | JGI IMG/M metagenome (GOLD analysis project Ga0116171, IMG submission 89798) | Active sludge microbial communities of municipal wastewater-treating anaerobic digesters from Japan - AD_JPNHW2_MetaG | ecosystem: Engineered > Bioreactor > Anaerobic > Digestate | place...
CATCCGAACCAACTCCAGGATGTCGGCGTCCACCAGATCAGCCTTGGTCACCGCCACCAGGCCGTGTCTCACGCCCAGCAGTCGGCAGATTTCGAAGTGCTCCCGGGTCTGCGGCTTGATCGATTCGTCGGCGCCTACCACCAGCACCACCATGTCAATGCCGCCCGCGCCGGCGAGCATGTTGCGGACGAACCGCTCGTGCCCCGGCACATCGACGAATCCGAACCTGACCTCGCCCTCCTCCATGTGGGCAAAACCGAGGTCGATCGAGATGCCGCGCCGCTTCTCTTCTTCGAGCCGGTCAGTCTCAATTCCGGTGAGAGCGCGCACCAGCGCCGTCTTGCCGTGGTCGATATGGCCTGCCGTGCCGACGATAATGTTTCTCATGAGGCCGTTCTTCCTCATGTTCGCCTTCGCCGCCGCCTGGGCACAAGCCCCGGAACCGCCGCCGACTTTTCAGGCAGGCACTTCGATCGTGCGCGTGGATGCGCAAGTCTCCCAACGCGGACGACCTGTCAGCTCCCTCACCGCTGCCGATTTCACAGTCCTCGACAATGACCAACCATCGGGCCCGCTCACCCTTGACCAGGACCACGACCACCTGGAAGTCTTACTCCTTTTGGATGTTTCGGGCAGCATGGGCAAGTTGCTCGGCCGCATGGGCGCTGTCGCCCAGAAGGCGCTGGCGGTGTTGAAGCCCGAGGATAAGGTCGGCGTGATGCTGTTCGCCCGCCGGTCTCAAGTCGTTCTCGAACCGGATGCCGACCGCCGGGCTGCCGTTGCCATCATCCGCGACGCCGCAGTCGAGCGAAACAACACGCTTGGCGCCGGATCATCGCTCAATGAAGCGGTGCTGGCCGCCGCCGATTATTTTCTGACCCGCCCCTATGACGGCCGCCGTGCCCTGGTCGTGCTTACCGACAACGGCGGCTTGAGCAAGGAACTGCCCGACGAGAAGGTGATCCGGGAATTGGCGCGCGCCGAAGTGGTGCTTAACGGGATCGTTCCTGATGGTGTGGACCGGCCTGAACCGCCACCTAAGGGCGTCGAGGTGAATCCGGATTACACCCCGGCCAATATCTTCCGCTTGGCCGAGGATTCAGGAGGCGAGTGGATCAGGTCCAACAACCCGGAGAAGCTGGGCGAGATGCTCGACCGCATCCGCCAGCGCTACACGCTCTACTATCCGGCTCCAGCGGCTGCGCCGGGCGAGTGGCGCACGCTCACTGTCGAACTGTCGCCCGCGGCTCGCGCCCGCTACGGCAACGCCAGAATCCGCTCACGGCCCGGCTATTTCTCCGCGCCGCGCTGAGCGTCACCGCCCGGGTCCGCATCCGGCGGATCGCCGGCAGAGTCCTCTTCTTCGCGCTGCTCCTGCCTGATCTCGATGACGTGCCGTTTTGACGGCTCAAGCAACTGCTGAATCTCAAGCATGGCGCTGCCTGCGCGGGTCGAGTGTCCCCCGGACTTCATGTAATAGATCCACCCGCGCGACTCCATCCACAGCGCCAGCCGGTGGAGAGCATAGAGCCCAACCACGATCACGATCAGCCACATCCGACCTTGCATAGCAAAGCCCTCTTTTCGGGAAGCCGCTCAGTTGTCGTCGCTGCTGCTCTGGCTGACTTTGAGGACGGCCAGGAACGCCTCTTGCGGGATGTCAACTCTCCCCACCCGCTTCATCCGGCGCTTACCTTCTTTTTGCTTTTCGAGCAGCTTACGTTTGCGCGAGATGTCGCCGCCGTAACACTTGGCGATGACGTTCTTCCGGATGGCCGAGATGTTCTCACGGGCGATGATCTTGGCTCCGATTGCCGCTTGCAGCGCGACTTCAAACATCTGGCGAGGGATTAGCTTGCGCAGCCGGTGGATGAGTTCCTTGCCGCGATTCTGGGCGAATTCGCGGTGGACGATGATCGACAGCGCATCGACGGGCTCGCCCGCCACAAGCACGTCCATCTTCACCATGGATGAGGTGCGATAGCCGGACAGGTGATAGTCAAGCGACGCGTAGCCGCGCGAAGCGGACTTCAGCCGGTCATAGAAGTCGAGAACAATTTCGTTCAACGGCAGTTCATAGAGCAGCATGACGCGGCCACCGCCGGTGTGCTCGAACTTCTTCTGATCGCCGCGCTTCTCTTCAAGCAGCTTGAGAATCTCGCCAAGGTGCTCCTCGCGTGTAATCACCGTCGCATCGATGATGGGCTCCTCGATCTTGACGATCTCACTCGGGTCGGGCCACTTTGTGGGGCTGTCGACTTCGATCACATTGCCATTGCCGATCGTCACCCGGTACCGGACGCCCGGCGCGGTCGTGATCAGATCGATCTGGAACTCGCGCTCGAGGCGTTCCTGGACAATTTCCAGATGCAGAAGCCCGAGGAACCCGGCGCGAAAACCGAAGCCCAGCGCGACCGAGCTTTCAGGTTCGAAGTTGAATGCGCTGTCGTTGAGCCGGAGCTTTTCGAGCGCATCGCGCAGCAGGCCGTGTTCGTGGCTCTCGACAGGGTAGAGCCCGGCGAAGACCATGGGCTTCATCTCCTCGAAACCGGGGAGCGGCTCGGCGGCCCCTGGGCCAGCATCAAGGATCGTATCTCCGATCTGGGCGTCGGAGACGGTTTTGATGTTGGCGAACAGGAACCCAACTTCGCCTGCACTCAACGTGTCGCACGGTATCGGTTTTGGCGACTGGTAACCGACGCCATCGACCTCGTGCACCGAATCGGTCGCCCAGAGGCGGATCTTCTGGCCCTTGCGGATGCTCCCATCGATAACGCGCGCCAGGATGATGACGCCGCGATAAGGGTCAAACCAGGAGTCAAAGATGAGGGCGCGGAGGGGCGCATTCGGGTCGCCCTTAGGCGCGGGGACTTTCGCGACGACGGCTTCGAGAGTCTCGTGGATCCCGATACCGTTCTTGGCGCTGGCCAGGATGGCCTCCGACGCGTCCAGACCGATGATCTGCTCAATCTGTTCCTTGATGCGCTCAGGCTCGGCCGACGGCAAGTCGATCTTGTTGATGACCGGGATCAGTTCCAGGTTGTGGTGGATGGCGAGATAGGTGTTGGCGAGGGTCTGAGCCTCGACGCCCTGGCTTGCATCCACGACGAGCAGTGCGCCCTCGCAGGCCTGTAGGCTGCGGGAGACCTCGTAAGTGAAATCGACGTGGCCTGGCGTGTCAATCAGGTTGAGCTGGTACATTTGGCCGTCGTCGGCCTTGTAGTCGAGCCGGACGGCGTGGGCCTTGATGGTGATGCCGCGCTCGCGCTCGAGGTCCATTGTGTCGAGGACCTGCTCCATCATTTCGCGCTGGGAAAGTGCGCCGGTGTCCTCAAGGAGCCGGTCGGCCAGGGTGCTCTTGCCGTGGTCGATGTGGGCGATGATCGAGAAATTGCGGATGAACGCAGGATCCATGCTGTAGAATGAAGGACGTAGAGCCGCGCTTGGTGCGCAATAGGAAAGCTCTCCCGATTATCTCATATGTCCCACAAAGTCATTGAAGGACGCCTCGATGCAAAGGGGCTCAAGTTTGCCATTCTTGTCAGCCGCTTCAACAGCTTTGTGACGGAGAGGCTCTTGTCGGGCGCGCTCGACGCGTTGGAGCGCTCCGGCGCAGGAGCGGAGAGTATCGAGATCGTGCGCGTGCCCGGCTCCTGGGAGATGCCTGTTGTGGCTGTTGAACTGGCGCGGCAGAAGCGCTACGACGCCATCATCTGCCTGGGCGCGGTCATCCGCGGCGATACGCCGCATTTCGATTACGTGGCCAACGAAGCCGCCAAGGGAATCGCTCAGGCCGGCATGGAGCATGGCATCCCGATCGCCTTCGGTGTCCTCACCACCAACAGCCTGGAGCAGGCCATCGACCGGGCCGGCGCCAAGAGCGGCAACAAGGGTTTCGATTCCGCCATGTCGGCCATTGAGACGGCGAACCTGATGCGGCAGTTGCGCAGCGCCTAGCCGCCTCTCCTCATGCCCGCCAGACGCAAATCACGCCAGCGCGCTCTCCAAGTCCTCTTCTACGCCGATGTCCGCAAAGTGGATGTCGACGAGGCCATTGGCTCGTTCTATCCCAGCCTTTACAATGCCGAAGCCGACGAAGTGAGCGGCGACGAGTTGCCTCCGCCTGCGCCAGATCCTTTCATGGAATCGCTAGCCCGGGGCGCTTCGGCTCAACGCGACATCCTCGACGAGCTGATTGCCAAGAAGGCCGAGCACTGGCGGCTGGACCGGATGCCGCTCGTGGACCGCAATATACTCCGAATGGCGATTTACGAAATGAAGGACGAAGGGACCCCCCCGGCCGTCGTCATCGATGAGGCGCTTGAGTTGGCCCGCCGCTACTCAGAAGAAGAAGCGATCCCGTTCATCAACGGAGTTCTGGACTCAATCCGGAAGCTGCTCGACATCCCGCTGCAGCCGCCTTCAGCGTCCAGCTAACTCGTTCACTTCCCGATACAGAACGTGGAGAAGATCCGGTTCAGGATATCGTCCGCCGTAGTCGCCCCGGTCAGCGCGTCGATCGGCCGCAGCGCAGCGTAGCAGTCCAGCAGGAGCAATTCGTGGGGCAGTCCTGACTCGACGGCTAGCGCCGCATGGTCCAAAGCTTCGGCGCACTCGCGGAGCAGGCGTTCGTGACGGAGGCTTGTGATCAGGCCCGACTCCGGCGAGATAAACCCTTGCGGGGAGATCGCTTGCAGGATGCGGCGGCGCAGCTCACCTACGCCTTCGCCGGTGAGAGCAGAGACCGCCACAAATCTGTCCTCTGCAGTATCTTGAACTCGGCCGAGATCGACCTTGTTGGACGCGAGCAGGTATCTGCCTTGCTCTTCCGCCTTCTGCATCAGATCGAGATCGGCCGGTTCCAACGGTGCTGACCCGTCAACAACGACAAGTGCCAGATCAGCATCGGCCATCGCCTGAAAGCTTCGCTCGACGCCCAATCGCTCGATCACTTCGCTCGTCTCGCGGACGCCCGCTGTATCGACCAGTTTCACCGGGATACCGCCGATCGAGGCGCGTTCGGATACGGTATCACGGGTGGTTCCAGGAATCTCGGTGACTATGGCCCGGTCTTGTTCGAGCAGGCGATTGAACAGACTACTCTTGCCGACGTTTGGGCGACCCACGATGGCGAGAGTCAGCCCGTCGTGAACCAGCTTCCCGTAGGCAAAGCTGTCGATGAGGCGGCCCACTCCAATGAGGACGGGCCTAAGCCGGGCGAGGATATCACCTTGACTGGCTACATCGACATCGTCCTCGGCAAAGTCGATTCCGGCTTCTAGCAGGGCGATCAGTTCCAAAAGTTGCGCCTTCAACGGCGCGATCGCGCGTGAGACGGACCCTCCAAGTTGCTGGGCGGCGACCTTGGCCTGATGGAGCGTGGTCGAGGCGATCAGGTCCTGAACTGCCTCGGCTTCGGGCAGCGAGATACGGCCGTTGAGGAAGGCGCGCAGGGTGAATTCACCTGGCTCGGCCAGGCGGGCTCCGGTCGAGAGGGCGCGGTCAACGGCGTGGCGCAGCACGACGGGCGAGCCGTGGCAGGAGATTTCGACAACATCCTCGGCGGTATAGGAGCGGGGAGCGGCGAAGAAGGTGACCACGACCTGGTCCACCAGAGTGCCGCCCTGGTCGAGCAGATCTGCCAGCATCGCCATCCAGGGCCGCCATTCGGGTTCGCCAGCGAACCGCAGAAACGCCGCTGAGATGCTTCGGGCGCCAGGTCCGGAGAGACGAACCACACCGATACCACCCGCGCCGGGCGGCGTTGAGATGGCGACAATGGTATCGCCGGTCCTCATGGAAGTGACGAGAAGTTACTGAGAATGAACAGCTTAGTGGTCGCGGCGCGGGGGTCTGCGATCACGTCCGCCGCCGCCACCGGGTCCACGGCGATTGCCACCGCCACCGCCGCCTCGGCGGTCGTCGCGCCTGCCGCCACCACCACCTCGGCGATCTCCACCGCGGCCGCCGTGATCGCCGGAATCGCGCCGGGCACCCATGGGTGGCTGCGGCGGATCAGGCAAGGAAGCCATTCCGGCCGGATAGACCACGACATGGCGGAACGGGCCGGTGCCAGCGCTTTCGGTGCGAAGGTCAGTGTGGTCGCGCAAGGCCAGATGGATGATGCGGCGTTCGCGCGAGTTCATCGGGTTGAAGCGGAACGGCTGGCCCGATTCGCGGACCTGCTCGGCGACGGTGAGCGAGCCGAGCCGCAGTTCTTCCTGCCGCAGCAGGCGGAAATCGTTGGCGTCAAAGCAGATCTTGGCATGTTCGTCGGGCGCCATGCGCAGCACTTCCTGCGTCAACTGCTCCAGCGCCAGCAGCGCCTCGCCCTTGTTGGCCAACAGGTGCTCGATTTCGGCGCCTTCGAACTTGACCACCAGGGAGGGGCCTTCAAAATAGGCCTTGGTCTCTTCACCGTCGAAGAACTCGTAGGTGACGTCGAGGTCCATGGTATCCAGGACCGCGTCGAGGAAACCTTCAATCTTCTCGCCGGCGGTATCGATGTTGTAGATGGTTTTTTCTTCGCTCATGGCCATCCGAGCTGGTCTCTATTTCTTTTTCTTTGCCGCCGCAGCCTGGGCGGGCGCGGTCACCGGGGCCAGCTTATTAAAGAAGTATTGCTGGACGATGCCGACCACGTTGCCAGTCAGCCAGTATAACACCAGGCCACTGGAGGCACTGTAGAACATCACGGTTAGGACGATCGGCATGATCGTCATCATCATCTTCTGCTGTGATTGGTCGCCGCCGGCCGCGGGCGTCATCTTCTGCATCAGGACCTGCGTCCCCAGCATGAGAATGGGCAGCCAACGGATGAGACTGGCCTCGGGTTGTGACAGGTCGCCCACCCAAAGCCACGGTGCACTTCGCAATTCGATGGCGACCGACAAAACTTTGAAAAACGCGAAGAAGAACGGCATCTGGAGCAGCATGGGGACGCACCCGCCGAGAGGGTTGATGCCCTCGGTCTTATAGAGCTCCATCATCTCTTCGTTCTGCTTCTGCTTGCGGGGATCCTTCATCGAGATCCCCTTGTACTTGTCGTTGAGGGCCTGGATCCTCGGCTGCAACTTGGCCATCTTCTGTGCCGACCGCATGGACGTGAACCGCAACGGCAGCAGGACGGTGTTGATGATCACCGTTACGAGCACGATCGCCCAACCCCAGTTGTTGGTGTACCCGTTGTTGATCCAGTTCAGGAACAGGAACAACGGTTTTGCGATGAACGAGAACCAGCCCCAATCGACCAACTGCTCGAGCCTGGGATGCGCCCGGCGGAGAAGATCGAGATCCTTGGGGCCGGTGAACAGTGTCGTGTCGATCTGCCCCTGCGTGCCAAAGGCCGCGCCGACGTGAGGCTGTTCCTCATCAGAACCGGGCGACTTAAAGGTGTCCATCCAGGTTTGGAAATCGGTCGTCTGACCGGCTTCGGGCAAGATCACCGAGGCGAAATAGGCGTCTTCGAGTCCGGCGAATCCAATCGAACCGGAGACCAGGACCGGGCCATCCTTGGCGATCTTGGCCTCTTCGACCACCAGCTTGGACTTCACGTTGTCGTAATGGACGCTGTGCATCATCGCCACGGCGTTATGCGCCGTCAGGTCGCCGAATCCGCCGCGCCACGCAAGCAAGTGCGGCAACACCTGGCCGTCTTCGCTGACCTCGGAGATCAGCCGCGCGCGGTACAACGATTTGTCGAAGTGGAAGATCTTCTTCGCCGACGTTTTGCCGTCTGAGTATTCAAATTCGATATGCCCCGGTGCGGGTTGTTTCACCTGGAACATGGCGTTGTTCAGGTCGGCCGACGGCTTGCGGTTGCGGAAGAGGTAAGAGAACGGGCGTCCGGTCAGTTTCTCTCCGGCCAAACTCACCAGTTCGACCGGTTTGCCGTTGCTGTCTTTATACTGCTTCAGCACCCAACTCTTGATCGACGCGCCCCGGTTGGTGAAAACGACTCTGTACACGTCTGATTCGACGACTATCGATGCGCGCTCGACCGTGTCGGCAACAGGTGCCGCCGCCGCGGGGACTGACTTGGCGGACTGGGCGGCCGGCGCGGGCTGGCGGGCCGGGGTGGGCTGGACAGGGGCCTGGTTCGTTTCTGCCACGGGCTTGGCGGCGGCCGTCTGCTCCTGCGCCTTCGCCGGCGCCTTCTGGGCTTCGGGCCGGGTCGGCATCAGGTATTGCGAGCCGAGCATCACCAGGCCCATCAGGCCGAATGCGATCAACAGGCGCTTCTCCATGGAGAGCTCCTGTTTGTCGCCGGAGGTGGCTGGTACGCCGGATCTGCCGTTATCTTTGTCGGCCATGAGTGACTTATTGAACTCCTAGGGAACCGGGTCGAGGCCCCCGGCATGGAAAGGATGGCAGCGGCTCAGCCGTTTCAACCCGAGCCAGAGACCACGCATCGCGCCATAGCGCGAGACGGCCTCCATGGTGTACTCCGAACAGGTGGGGTAATAACGGCAGGCAGGGGGCAAGAGAGGCGAGATGAACCTCTTGTACGACTTGAGAGCGTAAACGACTATGGCGCGCATCGTTCGACCAGCCTTTCAACCTCGCCCTCGAGGCTGGCTTGGGGCATGTCCAATGCTGCACGCCGGAGATTCATCACAATCCGCCATTGTGGGCCAACTCTGGGCAGAGCATGGCGCAGAGTTTCACGGACGCGGCGTTTAATACGGTTGCGGACGGTGGACTTGCCCAGGGCGCGGGATGCGGTGAAACCAATGCGCGGGCCATCGACACTTTTTGCGTCGAGACAGAAAGCGACGAAGCTTCGAGATGCCACCCTGGTTCCAAGTTCATAGACTTTCAGGAACTCGGAGCGTTTCAGCAGCCGGCTGGTCTTGGGGAACAGCAGGCGCGCCTGGCCGCTCTCCGCGGCTGCGTTCTCAGGCGTTCTTGATGGCCCGTTCGTCACTGACGGTCAACTTATGGCGCCCGGAAGCCCGGCGGCGGGCCAACACGGCGCGGCCGTTCTTGGTCTTCATCCGGGTGCGGAACCCGTGACGCTTCGCACGGCGGTGGTTATTAGGCTGATATGTTCTCTTCGTCATTAAGATTCCCTCGGGAATGCCCACTCTTCCGGGCGGAGCAATAGCACCCGCCACCCGATGGTGGCGTAAATTCAAGTATAAGGTCCGGGCACGAAAGGTGTCAAACCGGCCACGCCGGCGTACACTGACTACTGTCATGCTCATTTCTGCTTCAGATTTCTCCCGCCGGGCCTTTCTCGGCGCCCTGTCCGCCGCCGCGACGTTGAAGGCGGCACCAAGGAAAATGAAGATCCTGATCCTCGGCGGGACCGGATTCCTTGGACCCGCCACGGTGGAGGCGGCTCAGAAACGCGGCCACGAACTCACTTTATTCAACCGCGGCAAGACGCGGCCAGGGTTGTTCCCGAACATCGAACAGCTTCATGGCGACCGCGACCCGCTCAAGGGCGACGGCATTAAGGCACTCGAGGGACGCAAGTGGGACGCCGTCATCGACAACTCGGGCTACTACCCGCGCACGGTTGCCGCCTCGGCCAAACTGCTGGCTCCCAACGTGAAGCAGTACATCTTCATCTCGTCCATCTCCGCCTACGCCGACAACAGCATCGAGGGCCAGGACGAAACGGCGAAACTGGCCACGACTTCCGACCCGACTGTCGAAAAGATCACCGAGGAAACCTTCGGCCCACTCAAGGTGCTCTGTGAGAAAGCTACCCAGGAGGCCCTGCCTGGACGGACAGCGATCGTACGCCCCGGTTATATCGTCGGTCCGGACGACCCCAGCGGCCGTTTCACTTACTGGCCCGTGCGCATCGACCGTGGCGGCGAGGTCCTGGCTCCCGGCGCCCCAACCGATCCGTTGCAGATTATCGATGTCCGCGATCTCGGTGCGTGGCTCATCACAGCCGTTGAACGCGGCGCCATGGGAGTCTTCAACACTGCGGGCCCGGTGCAAAGATGGGGCGACGTGCTGGCTGCCTGCCAGAGAGCGACAACGACAAAGCACACACTTACCTGGGTCCCCGGCGACTGGCTCGCCAAGCAGGCTCCCGACGCCTTCCCCATCTGGGCGCCGTTCACGGGCCAGTTCAAGGGCTTCCATACCTGGAAGAGCGACCGCGCCGTCAAGGCCGGCCTGAAGTACCGCCCATATGCGCAGACCGTCGTGGACACATTGAAGTGGTACAAAGCTCAAAGTGAAGGCGGGCGGATCAAACTCGCCGGGCCGAACGCCGAGAGGGAAGCCGAACTGCTCGCGGCGTGGAAGAAGTCCGGCAAGTAGCACCTTCGGCCAAACGAACTGCCCAGCTATCGTGACGGGCGTGGTCCGCCGGCTTGCAGACCAGCTAGGATGGTGTTTTGGACACGTCCTACCCAGATTCAGTCCGCTATCTCTACGCCCTCGGCAACGAGTTCAAGAGCATCAAACTCGGTCTTGAGCGGATACAAACCTTGCTCACCGCCCTGGGCCTTCCCCAGCGGGCTTTTTCGACGATCCACGTCGCCGGCACCAATGGCAAGGGTTCGGTATGTTCGATGCTGGAGAGCGTCCTGCGCGCCTCGGGCCGCCACACCGGCATCTACACATCGCCCCATTTGGTCGAACCCACGGAACGGGTCCGCATCGGCGGCCAAATCGTCTCATCGGACGATTTCACAAGCGCATTTGCTGAAGTCCACAGGACCGCGGAACGGCTCATCGCGGATGGTTCCATCGACATGCACCCGAGCTACTTCGAGACCATCACCGCGATGGCCTACCTGCTGTTCCGTTCGCATGGTGTCGATACGGTGGTTCTCGAGACCGGCATGGGTGGACGCCTGGACGCCACCAACGTCGTCGATCCCATCCTTTCCGTCATCACGCCCATCGACTTCGATCACGAGCGCTACCTCGGCGACACCATCCCGAAAATCGCTCACGAAAAGGCCGGCATCATCAAGCCTGGCCGCCCTGTCGTTTTCGCCCGGCAGCGTCCCGAAGCGCAGGCCGTGCTGGAACGCACTGCCATCGAAAACGAATCGCCGGTGATACGCGCCGCCGATTGGGTCGCGCAGGACCTTCACCTCCATGCCTATGGAAGCCGCTTCACCGCCGAAGGGCCTGCCTCGATTCCTATCGAATCCCGCTTGATCGGCGCACACCAGGTCGACAACGCCTTGACCGCCATCGCCGCTCTCGACCACCTCGGCATCCCGCCTCAGTTCATCAGCCAGGGCATCGCCGCCGCCCGCTGGCCTGGCCGGCTCGAACACGTTTCGTCCAAGCCAGACATCTTTCTCGATGGCGCTCACAACCCCGCCGGCGCGCAGGTGCTGGCCGACTACATTCGCGAATTTCACCACCGCCGCCGCGTCTGGATCGTCTTTGGTGCGATGAGTGACAAGGACCTCTCCGTCATCGCCCCGTTGCTCTTCCCGCTCGCATCCGAACTCATCCTCACTGGCGTCAATCAGGAGCGCGCCTTCACCCCTGAACAGATCCGCGAGCTTTCCGGCGCGTCGCATGCCCGTCTTGCCCCATCCATTCGCGACGCCTTGCCGATGCTCGACGCCGCTTCGCCCGCCGACGCCATCTTCATTACCGGATCGCTCTACCTGGTCGGTGAAGCCCGGCCGCTGCTTATGACAAAATCGAAGTCTTCCCCTGCATGACGTTCAGCTATCTCATTGGCGTTCTCTACCGCGCCCCCGGCATCATCCTGGCCACACTCTTCTATGGTTTCATCAGCATGCTCTGCGCCCCGTTTGACACTGGCGGCCGCACCCAACTCAAGGTCGCCCGCGCCTGGGCCCGCATGTTGCTGCGCATCGCCGGGGCCAGGGTGACCTGTGTTGGAACCGGCAATGTGGACCTGGCCGCGCCTTATGTCATCTGCCCCAACCACGTCAGCTATATGGACACCCCTGTCCTGCTCAGCTACGTTCCGGCCAACTTCCGTTTTCTCGCCCGCAAGGAACTCTTCATGATCCCCTTCCTTGGTGGCCACTTGAAGCGCTCCGGCAACATCAGTGTCCCGCTCGACGATCCGCGTGGTTCACTCAAAGTCCTCTCCGCCGCCGGCCATGCCATGAAACGAAGCGGCGTTTCGGTGTTGATCTTCCCCGAAGGCGGCCGCTCGGTGACCGGCGAAATGGAGCCATTCCGGGACGGCGCGGCGTACCTGGCCATCAAGGG
>Ga0116171_10004730_pt1 | contig 12164 bp, 11 predicted proteins | sample AD_JPNHW2_MetaG_FD_89798 | JGI IMG/M metagenome (GOLD analysis project Ga0116171, IMG submission 89798) | Active sludge microbial communities of municipal wastewater-treating anaerobic digesters from Japan - AD_JPNHW2_MetaG | ecosystem: Engineered > Bioreactor > Anaerobic > Digestate | place...
GCACTTCCACGAGCTCGTGGCATTATGCGCTTCATAACTATACCCTTATTCACTGTAATGTTTTCTACAAAAAGATTTTCTTCGTTTATACCTGCCTGTTTTGCATTTGAAATAGCAGAGATGAGTAATTTCTTTATAGGAAGAGATGCTCGCTTTGGCAAATTATCAAGCGAAACAAGAGCATCAGCAACCCTTTTGCCTTTTATAAGTCCTGCTACAAGGGCTACCTTGCGAGGGGACTGTCTGTAATTTTTTAAAAACGCTTTCATCCCGTTAGAGATTATATATGTTATATTCTTATAATTCTATACACTATCGACTAATTTATATTTTGATTATTTATTCTCCCATCATGAACGAGTACCTTCGGTACTCTATCTCTAACGGGATTCATATTTTACTTTTTCGTTTCGGTAACTGTTTTGGCGGCTTTTGCGGCGGCAATCTCAGCTTCTTTCTTCTTTGCTTCCAACTCCTTCTGCATTTTACCTCCATGTCTCACGAACTTCCTCGTTGGAGAAAATTCCCCAAGACGGTGGCCCACCATATCTTCTGTGACAAGAACTTCTATGTGGTTCTTACCATTATGAACACCAAAAACAAATCCAACCATTTCAGGGGAAATAACACAAGCCCTTGACCAAGTCTTTATCATACCTGTCTCAATCGGCTTTTTACCAGCAATCTTTTTTAAAAGACGCTCGTCAACATATGGACCTTTTTTGAGTGATCTTGTCATATCTAAATTAAATAAGCTCACAAAGAGCTCGTGAAGACCATATTAGCAAATATAGAAATAATGTCAACTGCTTGGTTATATTACTTGTGTATTGAATCCTAGTTGCCTGTCGACAAGACAACTAGACATCAACACGCAATTAACGATTAGATTGCTTTAAAATCATAGTACCAAGGATATCCAGTAAATTCATCTGTCACATTAACGGTGATACTCGTCGTTTCTGTCTCACCGTATTCATTGGTAACAGTGAAAGTGACTCGATAGTTGCCACTTCTACTATATCTGTGTGTGAAAGTAGTACTTTGTTCTGTTTTTGGATATGCAGATAAAGCATTTGATAGAGAAAAATCTAATCTCTCTCCCCAGTCAACGGAGTATGATAGATTACCACCGTTTGGATCATATGCTTTTACGCTCCATGTACCTGTCTGACCGACATCTAAATTTTGTGGACCAGACACTCCAGAAATTACAGGGGCAAGGTAAACATCATTATTTACAATTTCAAAATAATTATCACTTTTATCAGAAATACCAACATTATAGACACGTAAAATTATTTTATAATCATCTCCTTCTGAAATTGATACAGTACCTGGACCACCACTACCAAACATGTATTTGCTTGTATCCCACATAAAACTTCCAGTGTTTTTTGTTGAACCTATCCCAAAGGATGACCAACATCCAACAACTCCCGGTCTACATCTTATACTTGCATCGTATAAGAATATATCTACCCTGGCTTTTCGACTAATATTTGATTTCCATTTTATTTTGTATGTTTCCCCTATTTTGATAGTTTCTCCACCGTTTGGAGATATCACCTTAATAAATGGAATTGGAGCTTTAGTATCTTTATACACGGCTTCTGCCCCAGATATACTAGTGAAGAAAATTCCTAAGACAACCAAAAAACCTATATATTTCTTCATAATTTTAATACTAAATTATCTAATAAAACGACCTACATATATGTAGACGTTGCCATCGGCATATTCTTACATTGATAAAAAATCACTTTTACTTTATTATTTGATAGTAAGAAGTAGTCTAGTGATACGTCAATAATATATGAGGGATGAAATTCAAGAATTATTCAAAGAGGTATATGACAAAGAATCTGACGCGATATTCAGATTTTGTTTAATGAGAGTTTCCGATAGAGATCAAGCATTAGATATCACTCAGGAAGTTTTTATGCGTCTTTGGAATAATCTTGTTGAAAATAAAAAAATATCGAACCATAGGGCTTTCATCTTCACTATTGCTCGCAATCTTATAATTGATTGGTATCGTAAGAAAAAAAGTATCTCCCTTGATCAGGTGATTGACAGTGAACAAGAAAGATTCGATATAGTGGATGAAAACATCATCAATAATCTGGAACTCAGTTTTGAAGGTAAAAATATATTAGAAAAAATTTCTGAACTCAGTGAAACATATCAGACAGTTGTCTACCTTCGTTTTGTAGAAGATATGTCTCCGAGGGAAATAAGTGAAATAATAAAATTATCAGAAAATGTTGTATCGGTCAGAATAAACCGTGGGATAGAAGAATTGAGGAATAAAATGGGATACAAATAAAATTATGGAAAACAATAATGAACAATGGAATAACGGAATAAAAAATATTCAAAATATTAAAATGACGGCCGATGAAAAAAGCCAGATTTTTCAGAGTATTATTGGATCAGTTAAAGTAAAAGAAATAAAGAATCAGAAGAAAAGTAATCTTTTCCAAATGTTTCCTAATTATTCTTTCTATATGAGAATTGCTGTATATTTCATATTACTTGTAGGGGTAGGAGGATTATTTATTACAAACTATCCAAGAGAAACAAAAAATTTAGCTATCTATAAATCACAAAATACTCAAAATAAAAATACAATGAATAGTGTAGATAGTGTAAATATTTTAGATACTAACACTGGGGTAGACAATGCAGTGCTAACAAAAATTGATAAAAAAACAACAAATCCACAAGAAAATACTGCAACCATGATGCCAAGAACAATAACAACCTCTACGGCACCGCTTGCTTCTTATTTTGAAAATGATAGATATACAGAGATAGCAAGGACTGCTTTTGTAAAATGGTTTGAGGACGAAGCAGAAAGAATCGGATACGTCCTTGATTATAGAGTGGAAGATATAGAATTTATCGCATTAAAAAGAGATGCAGTTGAACCACAGAAAAGTTGGTTCATACCAGGAACCAGTAATGAAGCTTTCATGGTCCATGTTAAATACTCAATTAAAACTACAGATGAGGGTAAAAAATATGAATGGTTGGCTGGAAATGGAGATGACGCTCCAGACGGATGGGTATTAAATAAAACTCTTTTTGTAACAATAGATAAATATAATAATGTATATAAAGTTATTAGTGCCGGCACTGGTCCATAATCAAAAAAACTCCCTTGAAGGGAGTTTTTTTGATTAACTCATTCGGACGTCCAACGTCCGACTGTCGTTCGACTGTGTTATTGCATCTTACCTCTTGTAAAAGGACCTACTATACCATCGGGGGTTAGGTTGTTAGCTAATTGGAATTTAATGACAGCTTGTTTGGTTAGATTACCAAAGTAAGTAGTTTCGTGGTTTAGAGAGCCAGTTCCTGTGGTAGCTAGAGGATAGTTGTGAGTATTTAGGTATATTTGTAGTTGTTTGACATCATTACCTTGCATACCTTGTTTTAGAATACGGTGGGTATTTTGACTATTAGATTGGTTATCTGTGTTGGATGTCTGAGGGGTTGATGGAGTATAACAAGGTTTACCTGTTGTTGGACTGAATAAATATCCTGGCATACAAGATGGATCGATCTCCTTTTGTTTGTTTTCCTCTATCTGGGTGTCTGAAGATATTGAAGATGCCGAAGAAGCCAATGAACCACTACTACTTCCACCGCTACTTCTGACTTCATAATATGGATTCTCCATCACAAAGACATCTGATGCTCCGTTCGTATCGTTTGAGACAAGCTCTCTTGAGTTAGAGGAAAATACAATGTATCGGCCATTACCAGAAATTGAGACACTGCTATGACTTGATCCCTCAACTAAAGTAGTAACCTGTTTTGTTTTGGAATCATAAATATAAACTGGGCCACTACCCATACCACTCACACTACTCATTGCTGAGGGAGCAAAAACAATAAATCTTCCGTCATTTGACATTGAAGAAATATAGAAGTTAGACAGACCAATATCTGACTGGAAAATTTTGGTGGTTCGTTCTTTCTCTATATCTCTTAGATAAAGAGTCGAGTACCCATTCGGACCGTTTTCACCAGTTTTATATGTGGTAAATGTCGCATACCGACCATTCCCTGAGAGATAAGGTGCAAAGATATAAGATGCATCTTCTTCAGTAAACTGTTCCCCGTTTGGTTTAACACTTATAAGTTTTACTGAATCCATGCTTTCCTCATCTTCTAAATTAAGGTTTTTTAAACCATCAACAAAGAATATATCCATTAACTCATTATTATCACCGATATCGGTGAAATCAGCAATAATCCCCAAAACGCCATCTTCCCCGTCTTTTGAAATGGACCCTCTGTAAAATACTGGAGCTTCTACGCTCATTATTTCTTCTGTTTGGATATTATAATAAAAGGCATAGTTCGGTCCATTAAATAGAGGGCTGGTTACTACAAGACCCTGCCCATCCCCTGACAAAGAAGGGTAAGGAAAAAATGGCAAAGGTTCTATTTGGGCACTAAAAGATTCTTCTATCGTCATAATACTACCAAGAGAAACAATTTTAGAATTCCTTGGACTATTCCTATCAATAAGAAAAACATAACCTTCGTCTCGATCACCATCAATTCCTGTACCAATTGCTACATATCTACCATTGTCTGAAATCGAAACAAAACATACCTCTCCTCCCACCTCATTACAAGGGTCAAATTCATTGTCTTGTCCTTCAACTTTAATTATTGGAGCAACCTTTTCGATTGTTCCCTCTCTGGTATCAGCGATAAAGACACTGTTGCCCCCGGCAGGAGCTCTAACACTACCAGAAAAATTATTGGCAGGAGAAACAAAAGCAACATATCTACCATCTTCTGAAATATCATATGAACCACCATATTTAAGACTGTCACCACCACCTTCTATCCCTTCATTTGAAACACTTAAACGAATAATGTCTAGATCTGGCTCTTCCTCTACTACTGCATCTCTAACCTCTAAATTATTAGTCAAAAGGGGGTAATCATTCTCTTGTTCAGACCAAACACCACTAAAGTCCCAACTTTCTTCTTCCCCTGTATAAACCCCATGCTCACTTGAGTAAAAAGCTATTCCACTTGATTCAACACGAAGAACCTCTCCGGGAGCATCTGTAAAATAGTCATAACCAACTCCATCCCAATCCTGCCCTGAAGTTGCCCAACCAGAATTGTGAATATAATCAGAAAATGCATAATCGCCACCATTAAAATATCCGACCAAGCCACCTATATAATTCCCACCCACTACTTCACCAACAGAATATGAATTAAATATTTCGTCTCCATCATCATGACCAACTAACCCACCTGTCCCCTTATCACGACCAGAAACATTACCCATTGAGTACGAATTTATTATCGTGGGGAGCGTCTTCGCGCACCCAACTACGTGGCAATCATTATCTACACTCACTTTTTTTTCACCCAGTGTGACTCCAACAAGTCCACCGACACCACCCGCTCCTGATACATTACCAGTGGCGTAAGTATTCTCTATGTGTCCTAAATTATTATAACCAACCAGACCACCAATTTGAGTCGCTCCACTTACATTTCCAATAGCATATGAAGTTAATACACTCCCTTGATAATTTTCTCCAACTAATCCACCAATCTTTGTTAATCCTGATACATTGCCAGTAGCATAAGAGAGGGCTATATTGTCCCCGGTATTATACCCCACAAGTCCGCCGACACTATTCTGACCAACGACATCTCCCGTAGCATATGAATTTATGATGGTTCGAAGTGCATTATTATGTCCAACAAGCCCGCCAACATATTGATAACCTGAAACATCTCCCGTAGCATATGAATCTTCTATGTGACTTCCATAACTATACCCGACTAGACCACCCACAGAATAAAACCCCTCGACATTTGCCGATGAGCTAGATTCTGTAATTTTTGAATCATATAAATCTCCAACTAAACCACCAACAGATGTTGCAACTAATTCATTATTCGTTTCAACAACACTTCCACTTGTATGAACGTTTGAGATAACTGTTTCTACACCATTCTCATAAACAACTCCAGCCAGAATACCAACAGAACTGTAGCCAGTGATATCTGCATTATCAATTGTAAGATCTTTTATGGAAATAGCACCATCATCCCAATCTCCAACATATCCAAATAGCCCAACATCTATAAAATATGGTCTATTGATAAATAAATTGGATATCGTTTTATTATTACCATCAAAATTTCCAGAAAATGTATTACCATAACCAATACTATTGTCATCATCATTAGTATATCCGAGTGGCAAGAAACCAGCTCCATCATTCCACTGTTCTGTTTCAGAACAATCAATATCATTATTCAAAATAAAAGAATAATAACCAAGTGCAAAATAATTAATATTCTGTAATTGTTCACATGTCTCTATCTGAAGTGGTGATATTTCTGAGCCATCTCCACCAGAGAATAGAATATCAAAAGATGAGATATCAGAAGAATCGATTAGGGTTAACTCTGCCGAATCAACACCATCTGAGACATTAACTACTATATCTTCATCAAATATCACTGGGGTGTGTGAGTAAATTTCTAAAACATTTTCAACCCAAGTATAATTTAGTTCATCAGTGTTTGCTCCTGAAGAAATAGCATTAGTAATATTATTTTGACTATTTTCATCTGGAGTTACATTAAACACAAGCTCTACTCCATACGGAAAATTGGCACAACCATCAAACGAGCAAGCTGGTACAATGTAATCAGTTGAACCATTCCCCAAGGTTGTAACACTGGGAGTTGTAGCATAAACACTAGACGACCAAAAACAAAAAGAGGAAACTAAAATACCTAAAAACGAGATAATTTTATATTTCATATATGGTAAAAAATTAAATTTGTAATATTTATATTATAGCATAAAAAAACGGAAATGCGGAAACAGCCCCGTTCCGACCTAGGTCGGAACGGGGCTGTTTTAATCTTCCTCAAATTATTTTCCTTTCTTTGCTTTACCGACACGTCGACGAGAGACAATCCACATGTTTGAGTATTTCTTTGGAGTTCTCGTCTTCTGGCCTTTACCAGTTGGTTTACCCCACATACTCTTCGCACGACGGAGACCTCTTCCTTGACGTCCTTCACCTCCACCGTGTGGATGGTCGACAGGATTCATGGCTGTACCACGAACCGTCGGACGGATACCTTTCCAACGTGATTTTCCAGCTTTACCAAAGTTTTGTAATTTGTATTCGCTGTTTGAAACTTCACCAATAGATGCCCAAGCATTTTCTGGTATCTTGCGAACTTCAGTCGAAGGCATTTTTATATTTGTATATCCGAGGTCATTCGCCACAACTTGGCCGAACACTCCGGCACTTCTGGCAAGCTTTGCTCCATTACCTGCTTTAATCTCAATGTTGTAAACAAAAGTTCCAACCGGGATCAGACGTAGAGGTAAACGATTCCCAACTGTCAGAGGGGCTTTCTCTCCCACAATGAATGTATCTCCAACCTTTAATGATTTTGGAACAACAACATATCTTTTCTCTCCATCAGCATAACAAACCAAACTGATGAATGCATTACGATTTGGATCATATTCTATAGAAGTGATCTTCGCAGGAATATCATGCTTGTTGTACATGAAATCAATCGCGCGGTAAAGTCGCTTATTCCCACCCCCTTTATGGCGAGTAGTAATTCTTCCTTGATTATTGCGACCAACTGCTCTCTTCCAACCACGAGTTAAAGATTTCTCTGGTTTACTTTTCGTCAAAACGCCCCTGTATGAAACAGTAGTTTCGTGACGCTTTGATGGAGTTGTAGGTTTATATTTTTTCATCCCGTTTAGAAGCAGATCGCGGTCACCTTGTGGTAATTTTGTTCTGCTTTTTCCAATTTATTCTAATAATTTATTTTCTTATTCCCGTTCTCCTACCGTGATCGCGGCTTCTAACGGGATTCATTCTATATCTATGCAAATGTTATCTTATCGCCTTTCTTTAGGTGAACGACCGCTTTTTTACCGCCCCTCTTTGTACTTATCACACCTCTACGTACAACCTTTTTATCTGCAATTTTAGTGATTGAAACATAAGTTGGAGTAACGTTGTACATCGCTTTAATCGCTTTTTTAATCTCATTTTTTGTTGAAGAAGAAGAAACATTGAAAGTGTATATACCTTTCTCGGCATAAATCGCTGACTTCTCAGTAATACGAGCACCCTTGATGAAAGGATTTGTTTTTTCTTTCTTTTCTCCTTCATCCTTCTTATTTGTCTTTTTTGTCTTTGTCTTTTCCATAATTAATTATCTTTTACTTTTTACTTTTCTTTTCAATCTTTCCTCCCAAGAAAGCAAAACTTTCTGTCGGATGAGAGATGACAATATATTTGTATGAAAGTAAATCGACTGGATTCATATTCTTTACTTCATCGACTTCAACTGTTTTGATATTTGCAAAACTCTTCTTCAAGATATCACTCTTTGCTGGACAAGTTATATAAGTATTCGGTCTTTTTGCACCAGAAATTTTTTCAAAACCTGAAATTGTGCTTAAACTTTTTAGTACGGAAACTGCATCTTTTGTTTTGATATCTTTAAGATTCAACTCTTCAAGGAAAAGAATCTGGCCATCTTTAAATTTCTTTGATAGCACCGTGAACAATGCTTTCCACTTCATCTTTTTGTTTATCTTTTGTTCATAACTCTTCTCGTTGCGTGGACCATGGGCAACTCCTCCACCTACCCAAATAGGAGAACGAGTAGATCCATGACGTGCTCGGCCTGTACCCTTTTGCCTCCATGGCTTCTTGCCTCCTCCGCGAACTTCTCCGCGGGTTCTGGCATGAGCGACAGGAGTACGAGCATTGGCTTGCATCGCAGTTACTACTTGATGAACAAGGTCGCCATTCCAAGGAAGTCCAAAAATTTCTTTTGGAAGATTTATTTTACCCACTTCTTTACCTTTCTCTTTATATACCTGTGTTTCCATCCCGTTAGAAGTAGAACGCGATACAGTAGGAGTAGACTTTTCTATATTTTTTTGTGTTGTGTCATCTTTTTTCATATTTCTTATCCCATTATCGTCGCGATCGCGACTTCTAACGGGATCCATAAATTATCCTACTATTTCAACGAGCGTCCCACGACGTCCTGGAATAGCACCCTTAATTATTAATTGATTGTTTTCTTTATCGACACCAATAACTTCAAGGTTTTTCACTGTGATGCGATCGCCACCTGTACGGCCAGCCATGCGCATTCCTTTCGGTACTTTGTTACGCAGACCACCTCCGATAGAACCCGGTTCACGTTCAGAATGTTTCTGTCCATGACTTCGAGGTCCTCCATGGAATCCGTGACGCTTCACAACACCTTGGAAACCTTTACTCTTCGAAATACCAGAAATCATGACTGTATCTCCCTCTGAGAAGAGAGATACGGTGATTTCATCACCAACTTTTACATCTTCTATGTCACGAAACTCTCTTAAGTGCTTGTAAGCAACTTTGTTTTCTTCACCTTCTTTTTTCAAAGCAGAAGAGATATGACCAAGATGCGCCTTTGTTGCTCGGCTTGTTTTTTGTTCCTCATATGCAACTTGAATAGCAGTATAACCATCTGCATCTGGACTCTTAACTTGAGTCACGACAAGCGGACCTGCTGATATAACAGTTGCTGGAACTACAGTACCATCAGATAGAAAGCACTGCATCATATGCTGTTTTTTTCCAAGAATGAATTTCATATATTTTTACATCATCTTCACATCAATATCGACTCCAGAAGGCAGTGATAAATTAGTCAACGCCTCAATCGTTTTCTGATTTGGATTAAGGATGTCTATGACACGTTTGTGAATTCTTATTTCAAACTGTTCTCGGGCATTTTTAAATACAAACGAAGCCCGATTCACTGTATATTTTTTGATTTCTGTTGGAAGTGGAATTGGACCAACTATCTTCGCATCATAGCGGAGAGCGGTATCTATAATCTGCTTGACAGAAGCATCAAGAATCTTATTCTCGTAGGCTCTTACTCTGATACGGAGCTGGACAACTGCCTCTTCCTTATCTTTTTTTACTTTTTGAACTTTCTTTGTTGTTGTAGTCATACGTTTGTAATTAAAAAGAACGGAACTAATAAATTATTTGTTGATCTTTGTGACAACACCTGCTCCGACAGTCTTTCCACCTTCACGGATAGCAAAGTGCATTTGCTCCTCAAGAGCAACTGGAGTAACTAATTTAACTCCTAGTTTAACTGTATCTCCTGGCATAACCATTTCTACGCCTGCAGGAAGAGTTGTATCTCCTGTAACGTCTGTTGTACGAATGTAGAATTGTGGCTTGTAACCAGAGAAGAATGGAGTGTGACGACCACCTTCTTCTTTCTTCAAGACGTAAACCTCACATTCAAATTCTGAGTGAGGAGTAACTGTACCTGGTTTTGCAAGAACTTGTCCACGAGTAACATCTTCTTTCTTCATACCACGGATAAGGATACCTGCGTTGTCGCCGGCCATACCTTCTTTCAAACTCTTGTTGAACATTTCAATACCAGTAACTGTTGTCTTAGCAGTATCTTTAATACCAACTATTTCAACGTCTTCACCAACTTTTACGATTCCTCTTTCGATCTTACCAGTAACAACTGTACCGCGTCCTTCGATTGAGAATATATCTTCAATAGGCATAAGGAATGGCTTTGATGTATCACGCTCTGGAACTGGAATATAAGTATCAAGAGCATTTACCAAATCCATTATTTTCTTTGCCCATTCATCAGAATTGTCTTTTGCTTCAAGAGCCTTGAGCGCTGAACCTCTGATAACTGGTGCATTTGCGCCATCAAATCCTTGTTTTGTAAGGAGTTCACGAACTTCTTCTTCAACGAGGTCAAGCATATCAGGATCATCAACCATATCACACTTGTTTAGGAAAACAATAATTTTAGGAACGTTAACTTGCTTTGCAAGAAGGATGTGCTCACGTGTCTGTGGCATAACTCCATCTGTTGCAGCAACAACGATAACAGCACCGTCCATCTGAGCGGCACCTGTAATCATGTTTTTAATATAGTCGGCGTGTCCTGGAGCATCAATGTGTGCATAGTGACGTGTTGGTGTCCAGTACTCATTGTGAGAAAGAGCAATCGTGATTCCACGAGCTTTTTCTTCTGGTGCAGAGTCAATCTGATCAACTCCTTTAATCTTAGCACCATAACCATTACCTTCGCGACCCAAAATACTTAAAATAGCCGCAGTTAATGTAGTTTTACCGTGGTCAACGTGACCAATTGTACCAACATTTACGTGTGGCTTGTCTCTGTTAAATTCTTCTGCCATATATTTTTATTGGTTGATAATAGAGATAAAATATACGAGTGTACCTTACTTTATCCAAATTACCAACATAAATTACTAATAATAAGTTTTGCTTCACAATATAAAATGAAACAAAATAAACGCTAAATAGCGATTGAATCCCATACTACCAGATATTTCAAATAATGCAAGTTTAATATGTGAAAAACAAGTGGAAAACAAATCTCCCCTAAGCAAGGCTTAGGGGAGATTTGTTTTTTAAAACTAATTCTCAAATATTATTGGTTTTATTACTCGAACTGTGGTTTCAGCAGAATCTGTATTATTTTCACTATCAACACATTCTGCAGTGTAGGTGGTTGTAGTAAGTGGAGAAACCTGAAGATTACCGGTATCTCCCAATGACACATTTCCAGGATTTATAGTGCACGTTGCTCCTGGCCATGATTCCCAAGTCAGCTTTGAAGATCGTCCCTTGAATATCCAAGAAGGAACTGCTGTTAGTGTGACATCTCCACCACCGCCGACACCACATCCTGATGGATTCCAGCAATCACATGCCGGTGGGTTTAAAGCTCCATTTAAACATCCGGGGTTTTTCGCCTCACTACAGTTATCATCACTGCCACCATTTTTCCCTTTGCACATCCATAGGTAGTAATCATCCGTATCAGCGAGATCTATACTATCCCCTCCACTACATTGATTATGATTTTCAAGACATACACCATTTTCAAAATCAAGAATAGCTACGCAAGCACTTCTACCACTATCCCAGTCAGTACCAGATACACAAAGACCTTTTCCTGGAGCACTCTTTAATTTAATTCCGTTATTGAACAAGAAAAACCATCTGTCATTTATAGATACAGGATAAGTAGTA
>Ga0116171_10004731_pt1 | contig 12163 bp, 11 predicted proteins | sample AD_JPNHW2_MetaG_FD_89798 | JGI IMG/M metagenome (GOLD analysis project Ga0116171, IMG submission 89798) | Active sludge microbial communities of municipal wastewater-treating anaerobic digesters from Japan - AD_JPNHW2_MetaG | ecosystem: Engineered > Bioreactor > Anaerobic > Digestate | place...
CAGCAGGAACAGGAAGATCAGCACCACGAACACCACCGAGAAGAGGCCGCTGAGCATAATGGCCTGCTCGATCAGCCACTCCTTCCCCTTACGGAACCGGTTCATTGCCTTTTCTCCCGGGTACGTGCCAGCGATTCATGGCTTGACCGGCACGAAGTCGATGCGGGTGACGATCCGTTGTCCTGCGGGGGAGAGGACGAAGTCGAGGAAACGCTGGGTCAGTCCCGCAGGCTGGCCCTTGGTGACCATCAGCAGCGGACGGGAGATGGGGTAGGTGCCGTCGATCACGGTCCCGATCGTCGGCAGGACGAAGGGGGCGGAGGCGTTCTTAGCCACGGCCACGGCCTTCTGTCGTTCACTCAGGTAGCCCATGCCGTAGTAGCCGATGGCTCCGGGGTTCTGAGCCACTTCGTCGGCGATGGCCTGGGAACTGGGTAGCATCAGGGCACTGGCGGCGAACTCCGCCTTGCCCTCGGCCCGGCCCCGACGCAGCACGTGTTCCTTGAAGTACAGGTGGGTTCCCGAATTGACCTCGCGGGAGAGGAGGACGATCGCCAGGTCGGGCCCGCCGACGTCGTGCCAGTTGGTCACCGTGCCGGTGAAGATCTGGGCCAGCTGGTCCATCGTCAACCGCGACACGGGGTTCTGGGGGTGGACCACTACCGCCAGCCCGTCGAGGGCCACCGTGATCTCGCGGGGCTCGATGCCATTCTTCCGGGCCTGGGCTATCTCACCCTCCTTCAGGTTACGGGACAATTCGGCGATTTCGCAGGTGCCGGCGATCAGGGCGGCGATGCCGGTCCCCGAACCGCCGCCGGTGACGGCGATCGATTCGGCCGGGTTCTCCTTCATGAACGCCTCCGCCCAGGCCTGACCCAGATTGACCATGGTGTCGGATCCCTTGATCTGGATCGAGTTCACGCCCGCCTGGCGGCGGCCGCAACCGGTCAGGGCGATGGCCGTCATCAGCAGGGCCATGGCCACGATGCGTGGGCCTAACGAGCGAATGGTACTCATGTCGCCTCCCTGGAGGGGAACCCCCCGTCCGCCATCATGATGTCGTGGATGTGTTAAGATTGAGTGAAGACCGGGTGAATTCGCGGTTAACTTTGACTGCTCCGGCGGGTTATGATAAGATCGGATTGGCTCGCAGGCTCTCCAATACGAACAAGAACGCCGGGAGGCTACCATGTTCAAATTTCTGCTACCCAAGGACGATTACTTCTTCCACTCCTTCGACCGCATGTGCGACAACATGGTCGAGGGGGCGGACCTCCTTCATCGGATGCTCGAGGTGGACCCGACCTGCGGGTCGTCGCAGCGGAGCGACCTGGCCCAGCAATTGAAGGCGGTCGAGCACCGGACCGACCTCATCGTCCACGACATCTACTCCCGCCTGCACAAGACCTTCATCACCCCCATCGACCGCGAGGACATCCTCCACCTGGTGGGGCGTCTCGACGACGTCCTCGACCTGGCCGAGGGAGCGGGCTCGCGCATCGAGCTGTACCTGCCCAAGGAGGTGCCCAGCGAGTCGCAGGAGCTCAGCCGGGTGCTGCTGGCGAGCACCAGGGTGGTCAAGGACATGATCCACCTGCTCGCCGACATGAAGAAGTCGCCGCGGATCCTCGAATTGACGGTCGAGATCAACCGGCTCGAACACGAGGCCGACATCATCCGGCGTTCCACTCTGGCCCGCCTGTTCCGCGACGAGAAGGACGTCTTCGAGCTGATCAAGTGGAAGGACATCCAGGAGTACATCGAGAAGGCGACCGACCGCTGCGAGGACGTGGCCAACATCGTCGAAGGCATCGTGCTGGAAAACACCTGAACCCGCCATGAGCTTCAGCCTGCTCTTCATCGTCCTGATCATCCTGGTGGCGCTGGCTTTCGACTTCACCAACGGCATGCACGACGCCGCCAACTCGATCGCCACCATCGTCTCCACCCGCGTTCTCTCCCCGCGGCACGCGGTCATCTGGGCCGCCTTCTTCAACTTCGTGGCTTTCCTGGTGTTCGGCACGGCGGTGGCCCACACCATCGGCGCCGGCCTGATCGACCCGAAGGCGGTCAACTCCATGGTCATCTTCTGCGCCCTGCTCGGGGCCATCGGCTGGAACCTGCTCACCTGGTGGCTCGGGCTCCCTTCCAGCTCCTCCCACGCCCTGATCGGGGGCTACCTGGGAGCGGCGGTGGCGCACAAGGGCTTTGCCGTGATGATCGTCTCTGGCTGGATCAAGATCCTGGCCTTCATCGTCATCGCCCCCCTGCTGGGCCTGCTGCTGGGCATCGGCCTGACGACCCTGACGGTCTGGCTGGTGCGCAACCGGCCGATGCCGCTGATCAACATCTGGTCGCGGCGCATGCAGTTCGTCTCGGCCGCCCTCTACAGCCTGGGCCACGGCGGCAACGACGCCCAGAAGACGATGGGCATCATGGCCAGTCTCCTTTACTCGGCCGGATATATGAAGACGTTTCACATTCCCCTCTGGATCGTCTTGGCAGCCCATTCGGCCATTGCGATGGGAACCCTCTCCGGCGGCTGGCGTATCGTTAAAACCATGGGCCAGAAGATATGCAAGCTGCGCCCGATCGATGGCTTCTGCGCCGAGACGGCCAGCGCGGTGAGTATCTTCTTTTCCACCCACCTGGGCATCCCGGTCTCGACCACCCATGTCATTACCGGCGCTATCACCGGGGTCGGCACGGTGTGGAACGCCTCGGCGGTGAAGTGGGAGGTGACCCTGCGCATCGTCTGGGCCTGGATCCTGACCATCCCCTGCGCCGCCGTCACCTCCTGGGCGCTCTGGCACCTGATGCTGCTGCTGGGGGCGAAATAGCGATTCGGTAGCCGGTCCCCTTCCGAAAGCCGGGACCGCGATCAAGGAGGACACGTGAGCTGGAAGACTTCGGATGGAAGCACGGGACGCCTCGTTCAACTCTGCTCCGGCTACTTCCTCTGCTACGTGGCCACCGGCCTGATCGTGAAGTTCTTCACCGGGTCGATCGGCGCCCGGCCGCCGCGGATGGACGACATCGCCTTCCTGGCTTTCAACACCCTGGGCGCCAACCTGGTCTGCCTGGTGCCGGTATTGATTCTGGGGTGGTGGCGGATGCCGACCATCCGACCGCTCCGGCTGGGGCCGCTGAACTTCCCCTCCGAGCTGTTGTACATCGTCCCCAGCGGGATCTGTACCGCGGTGGTGATCCCGACCACCACCCTGATGTACTCCCTGCCGATCTCGGTGATGGTGGCCATGGTGATCATGCGGGCGGCCGTGATCGTCATCGGACGCCTGGTCGACGCCGTCCAGATCGCCCAGGGGATCCTGGTGCGGCGGGTCTACGCGGAGGAGAACGTGGCGGTGGTGCTGGCCGTCATCGCCGCCAGCATCGAACTGTTCGGCGGGAACGGCAGTTTCGACTTCCTGGGCAACCGGGCGGCGGTGATCATCCTGACCTCCTACATCACCGCCTATGCGATCCGCATCTACATCATGAACTACTACAAGAACACGCGGCCGCGTGGCACCGCCTACAATAACAAGGGCTTCTTCGCCCTGGAGCAGATCTCCGCCTCGATCACCATGGCGCTGGCCGTGGGACTGCTGCTCCATGCCGCCCGCTCCTGGCCCTCCTGGGCCCGGGTGCCGCAGCTGGCCGCCTTCGCCTCCGCGGTGCACCATCCCCCGGCGCTGGCCTGGTGGGCGGCCGTGGCCGGCTCGGCATTCGGCCTGGTGGCCTTCTTTTCGGTATTCATCTTCATGTTCAAGGGGCGCACCGCCACCTTCACCGGTCTGGTGAATCGCCTGACCTCCCTGGTGGCGGGGACGGCCGCCACCCTGCTCGGGACCCTGTTCTTCCACAGCCGCTTCCCCAGTTTGCAGAACTGGATCTCGCTGGGTTTCATCCTGGCGGCGGTCTCCTTCCTCACCCGCGCCGAGCGACGCCGGGCCCAGGAGCTGCGTGCGGAAAAGGTGATCTAGGCCGGACTGCCGGCGCTTGGCAGGATCACCCGGAAGGTCGAGCCCCGCCCCGGTTGACTCTCCACTTCCAGCCGTCCCCCGTGTTGCTGGACGATGTGCTTGACGATGGACAGGCCCAGCCCCGTTCCCCCCGATTGGCGTGAGCGGGAGCGATCCACCACGAAGAAGCGGTCGAAGATCCGGGGCAAGGCCTCGGCGGGGATGCCGACGCCGCTGTCGATCACCTCCAGGCAGGTTTCGGTGGCCCCCGCGGTCAGGGCGAGGGTGATCCCGCCCCGGTCGGTGTACTTCACCGCGTTGTCGATCAGGTTGATCAGCAGTTGGTCCAGCCTCGCCGGGTCGCCCGTCACCAGCACCTTTTCCGTGCCAGGACCGGCAGGGCGGGCGAGGGTCAGTCCCTTCTCGGCGATCCGGCGGGTGAACAGGGCCAACACGTCGTCGAGCAGCCGGCGCAGGTCGACCACTTCCCGGGCGATATCCTGCGGGCGTTCTTCCAGTTCCGACAGGGTGAGCAGGTCCCGGGCCAGCAGGATCAAGCGCTCGGTGTGCCGGGCGATGATGCCCAGGTAGGGGTGGGGCGACTCTCCCTGCTCCTCGAGCAAGGTCTCCACGTAGCCCTTGATCGCGGTCAGTGGCGTACGGAGCTCGTGGGAGAGGGCGGCCACGAACTCCCGTTTCAACCGTTCGAGCCGTTTGAGCTCCGACACGTCGGCGAAGGTGACCACCGTTTCTGGACGACCGGGGAGCCGGGTCCACGAGGAGAGGAAGTCCCGACCGGCCCACTCCACCGTGCCGGACACCTCCGCTTCGCCCTGCTGGGATTCCCGGAAGAGCTTGCTCAGCCCGTCGTGGCGGAGTACTTCCCAGAAGGGACGGCCCGACCAGTCCTGCCGTTCGACGGTTCGGGAAAGGGTTCTATTGAGCAGCAGGATGCGCCCCTCGCCATCCAGCACCAGCAGGCCGTCCGACATGGAGGCCACGATCGCCTCGAGCTCCTGGCGTCGTTGCCGCAACTCCGCCACCAGCGCTTTCTGGTTTTCCACCATGGCGTTGAAACGGGTGGTCAGACTGATGATCTCATCGCTCCCTGCCGGCGGGACAAAGGCGTCGAGGTCGCCCTGGCCAACTCGCGCCAGGGCCTGGTCGAGCCGGATGATCGGCCGGGTTAGCGCACGGGACGAGCGCCAGGCGAGGGCCAGCGCCAGCCCCAGGATCGCCAGGAAAAACCAGCCGAGCCGGTGCAGCGTGGGGGCCAGCTGACGGGAAACCGCGGCCAGCGGCATGTCGATGCGGAGCACGGCCGCCCGAGGTGACGATGCGATCGGCAGGGCGTAGTACATGCGGCGCTCGCCCATGGTGCTGCTGAAACGGGTGTCGGCTGCTTCCCGGCCGTTCAGGGCGGCGGCCACTTCGGGGTGGTCGCCGTGCCATTCCATGCGGGCGGGGTCCCGCAGCGAGTCGGCGACGACGGTGCCGTCCCGGCCGATCAGGGTGAGGCGGAAGCCGGTGTCGCGGAACGTCTCCTTGACCCAGCGATCGAGGTCGGCCGGAGCCGAAGCCGAGCGGATGCTCTGGCGGAAGGCCAGGGCGGTCTGGCGCAGGTGCTGGGTGACCGAGTCCAGGTAGAGCCGACGGGTGGTGACGGTGGCCAGGACCAGGCCGATCAGGGCCACCAGCAATGCCAGCATGGCGTTGGCGACGAAGGTCCGCCTCAGGATCGACGTCCTTCTCATCCTTCCACCTTGTACCCGATGCCGCGGACGTTGCGGATCAACCCGGCAGCGGAGCCCATCTTTTCGCGCAGGTTGCGGATGTGCACGTCGATCGTGCGGTCGAGGACCGCCTTCTCGTCTCCCCACAGGGCGTCGAGGATCTTTTCCCGGGAAAAGACCCAGCCCGGGCGGCGGGCGAGGGTGGCCAGGATGGCGAACTCGGTGGCGGTCAACTCGACCGGCAGACCGTCGACCGAGGCCTGATGACGCGAAAAGTCGATCCGCAGCCGTCCGCCCACCTCGATGACCGTCGGCCTCTCTTCCGGTTCATCGCCCTTGTTCCGGCGCAGCACGGCCCTGACGCGGGCCACCAGCTCCTTGGGCGAAAAGGGTTTGATCACGTAGTCGTCGGCTCCGAATTCGAGCCCCAGCACCACGTCGACCTCCTCGCCCCGAGCCGACAGGATCAGCACCGGAATCGACCGGGTCCGCTCGTCCTGTTTCAGGCTCCGGCAAACGTCCATGCCGTCGGCATCGGGAAGCATCAGGTCGAGGACGATCAGCGCCGGCCGCCGCCGGAGCAGGAAGGCATGCAGAGGAGTGGCCGAGGCGAAGGACTGGACTTCGAATCCGCCCCGAGCCAGGTGGAGGGTCACCAGCTGCACGATGTCGGGTTCGTCGTCGATCACCACGATCAGGGGCTTGACTGGGGGCATATCCTTCTCCCGACCGTTATCGGCTTTCAGAATACCAACCGGTTTTCCTCGGCGGAGTAGCGCACCGTCACGTGACGGGCCTCGTGGGTGGTGGTCAGCTCGAACCGGCCGATCTTCAGGAAGACCTTGGGGTAGAGCTCATCGCGGACGAGGATGCTCGCCGAGTAGTCGTACATCTCGTCTTCGATCGTCTTCAGCTGGGCACTGGTGTCGCGGATGATCTCCTTGAGCTCCTCCCAGCGGGCGATGTCTTTCTGGGCCTTGTCCAGGAGGCCGCGCGGGATGGAACGGTTTTCCAGCAGGGCGCGGCCGTAGCGGCGCTCGATGTCCCGCGCCTCCTTCAGCAGCTCCTCGACCTGGGCCTTTGTCCGCAAATACTCGTCTTCCTTCTCGATGTGGATCCCGGTGATCAACCGGGTGTTGGCGCTGTACTGGGAGCCGGCGATGCCGACGTCGATCCCCCGCCCGGCGATCACCTCGGTTTCGATGATCCGTGATTTTTTCTGGGTGATCGAGAAGGTACCCCGACAGTGGCAGCGGCTGCCGATCAGGCCGTTGCGCACCTGGATGTCCCCGCCAGCCGACAGGCTGGCATTCTCCACGAAGTTGGCGGTGATATCGCCGCCGGCCACCACTTCGCCGCGGCTCTTGCCGATGATCCCGGCCCGTACTTCGACGTTGCCGAGCGCCTGGATCCGGGCGGCGATCACCGAACCCCAGACGATGACCGATCCGCTCGACTCGACGACGAAATCGGAGAGGATGTCCCTCCCGACCTTGACGTCGCCCTGGAAGTGGATATTGCCGACTTTGAAATCGACGTCCTCGGGGATGTCGAGCACCGGCAACACCGAAAGCACGTTGTTCTGGTACTTAAGGGTGCCGGAGACCTTGGCCTTGTAGACGATCTCGTGTTCCTGCTCCAGCTTCTCCACGCCGGAGCCGACGGTGATCGGGATGTCCTGGATCGGCTGGACGTTCACCGGTTTGCCGGTGACGGTGATGCCGTGGACCGGCGCCTTCATCTTGTGCTTGATGGCCAATACCTGGCCCGCCTCCACCGAGACGATGCGGGAAATCTCCCGGTAGTCGATCTTGCCCTGGGCGTCTTCCTTCGGCTTGCCCGACAGGTCGAACTTCAACTCCACCTTGGGGGCGACCCCTTCGCTGGGTCGGATCCCCTCGGCCACCCGTACGTTTTGTACCGGCAGGCCGCCCTGCCAATCAGCCACGATCCGGCTGAGGACATCCTCTTTGACTCCATACACCACGCTCTGTCCGCGCAGGATGAACTTCAGCCGGGTTTCGTTGAACGGGGGGAGATCGGGCCGCGGCGGAATACTCAGCGCAGCCTCGTACTCATCGTCGGAGATGGTGACCACAAAAGGATCATCGGCCGTCATAAACTCATTATAATCAAAAAACGGGAAGTTGGCAATTCGTTTGACTTTGTTCGCCCCGGGCCCTTATAATGAATCTTATTCCACCATGAGGAGAAGCGCATGAGTGAGTTCAAGCCGTACGTGTCCGCCGATAAAAACCTGAAGGAATTCACCCTTCGGGCCTTGCTGATCGGCCTGTGCCTGGCGGTGTTGCTCGGAGCCTCCAACGCCTACCTGGGCCTGAAAGCCGGGATGACCATCGCCGCTACCTATCCCGCGGCCGTCCTCGGCATGGCTTTCCTGCGACTGTTCAAGGACAGCAACATTCTCGAGGAGAACTTCACTCGTACCGTCGGCTCGATCGGCGAGTCGGTGGCGGCCGGAGCGATCTTCACCCTGCCCGCCTTCCTGATCGCCGGCATCTGGAGCCCCGAATTCTTCGGCAGCCTGGAAGGGTACCTCAAGTCGACCGCTATCATGCTGGTCGGCGGTGTGATCGGCATCCTCTTCGTCACCCTGCTGCGCCGGGTGATGGTCGAGGACCCCGAACTCAAGTTCCCTGAATCGGTGGCGGCTTCCGAAATCCACAAGGCGGGGCGCGGGGGCCAGACCGGAGCCAAGTACCTGTTCTACGCCATGGGCGCCGGCGGCCTGATCCAGCTCTTCAAGGGCTTCAACCTGCTCGCCGAGCAGTGGCAACGGTTCACCACCTTCGCCGTCAAGATCATCCCCGGCACCGCCACGGCCGAGCAGTTCAAGGGCGTCAGCACCGGCGGCGGCTTCATGCTCAAGACTCCCGCCCTCAGCCCCGCTTTCCTGGGTGTCGGCTACATCATCGGCCCCAAACTGGCCGCCCTCAACTTCGCCGGCGGCGTCCTCTCCTGGGGGTTGTTCGTCCCCCTGCTGATGCTGCTGCTGGGCCCACAGTACACCCCGCTGGTCGACGCCGGCACCCTCACCTGGACCCAGGTGTCGACCCTCATCTTCCAGAACATCGTCAAGCCGGTGGCCATCGGCGGCATGCTGATGAGCGCGGCCTACACCCTGTACAAGATGCGCAAGAGCCTGTTCGGCGGTATCAAACGGTCGGTCGATGACGTCAAGAAGGCGGCCACCAGCCAGTCGGCCACCCTGCGCACCGACAAGGACATCAACATCAAGGTCGTCTTCATGGCCCTGCTGGCCATGGCGGTGGCCACCTTTGTCGTCTACTGGTGGTTCATGGACTTCGCCCCGGCCAACTTCGGACCGGCGCTGGCGGCCGCCCTGGTGATGCTGGTAGCCGGATTCCTGTTCGCCGCGGTCTCGGGCTACCTGGTCGGTCTCATCGGTTCCTCCAACAACCCCATTTCGGGACTGACCCTCTCCACCCTGGTGGTAGCGGCCATCCTGATGGTGATCCTCGGCGCCAAGGGCATCCCCGGCGTCACCGCCACCCTGGCGGTGGCCGGCGTGATCTGCGTCTCGGCCGCCGTGGCTGGCGAGATGCTGCAGGACCTCAAGGTCGGGCACATCCTCGGCGGTACTCCCTGGAAGATGCAGATCGGCGACCTGATCGGCGTGGTCATCGCCTCCATCGTGATGTGGGTCCCCCTGTTCATCCTCAACGCCGGCGACCTGAAGGCGGCCAAAATCGCCGGCTACGTCGGCGGTTTCGGCGGCGACAAGCTCGGTGCACCGCAGGCGGGCCTGATGGCCAAGCTCTCGCAGGGCATCGTCGGCGGCGAGATGGTCTGGCCGCTGATCGTGGTCGGCATCCTGATGGCCATCGCCCTGATCCTGGTCCAGGTGAAGAGCCCGATGCTGGTCTGTGTCGGCATGTACCTCTCGTTCGAAACCGTCGCGGCCATCTTCGTCGGCGGCATCATCCGCTGGGTGGTCGACATGATCATCGCCCGCCGTGGCTTCAACGACAACCAGAAGTCGCGCATCGAGAACCGCGGAGTGCTGCTGGCCTCGGGGCTGATCGCCGGCGAGGCGTTGGTCGGATTGGTATTTGCCGCCATCAACTTCGCCAACAAGGAAGGCGTGCCCAACCTGGCCATGAAGTTCTTTGGAGTCTCCCAACCCACCTTCCTGATCTCGGTGGTGCTCTTCGTCGGTCTGGGCTACATGCTGGTGAAGATCCCGCTGGGCGCCGCGGGCGATCCCGACGAACCGGCCGCCCCGGCCGTGATGTAGCGCGGGTCGGAGCGTCATTTGAAAGACAAGCGCTGGGCGGGGCGTAATCTTCTCGATTTCGTGCCCCGTCCGGCGATCCCGTTCGAGACCGGTGCGGACGGCCGGATCTTCCTGCTCAAGGAGAAGACCCGGCTGCGCTGGCTGAAACGGGTGATCCAGCGGCTGGGCAAGAGCCAGCACATGCGGATCCACCTCGACGAGTTCGGTTCGGCCGCCTGGCTCGAAGCCGACGGTCGGCGGACGGTCGGCGAGATCGTCGCCCGGTTGCGGCCGCGTTTCGGCGAGGCGATCGAACCGGCGGAGACGAGGGTCAGTCAGTTTTTCGTGCTGCTGAGCCACAACGGGTTCGCCGTCCTGGATCCCGGGACGGCTCAAAGAACCATGGAGGAAGGGAAATGAACGACACGTACCGGGCGATCTGGCACGCCCTGACGGTGAACATGGGCTATCGGGAGGGGGAGGAGGTGGCCATCGTGCTGCAGGAGTGGCGCGACGACACTCCGGCCGGGATCCGGGAGAAGCTCGATCGTTCCCGCGAACTCGGCGAGACGATGGCCGACTGCTTCGCCAGGAACGGGGCCCTCGTCTCCCTCTATCGCTACCAGCCGCCCCTGGCCCAGAACGGAGCCGATGCCGCCCCCGAGCTGTACGAACAGGTGGGTGCTCCGGCCGTGGCCTTCCTGCCGACGGTCTTTTCGCTCACCCATACCGCCTTTCGCCGCCACCTGACGTCGCTGGGCACCCGGGTGGCCTCGATGCCCTCGTTCACCCTGGAGATGTTTGCCGCGGGCGGACCGATGGACCTCGATTACCAGGAATTGCACAAGCAGACGCGGGCCATGGCCGACCGGCTGGCCGCCAGCCCGTTCGTGCAGATCACGGGCCCCGGTACCGCCATGGTGGTCGAGGTCGATACGGACAACGTCCACTGCTCCAGCGGACTGCTGACCGCCCGCGGGGCCTGGGGCAACCTGCCCGGGGCCGAGGCCTATGCACCCCCGGTCCACCTGGGGAGGAGCCGTGGTCACTTCACCGTGCCGGCCGGCTGGGGTGGCAACTTCCCGTTGCCGGAGCCGCTGACCTTCCGGGTCGAGGGCGGGCGGATGGTCGAGGTGACCGCAGATAGCTCAGCGGGGCTGGCGCTGATCGAGGAGCGGATCCTGCCCATCCTGCGCGGCGGCGAGGGGTACGACGTGCTGGCCGAGCTGGGGCTGGGCACCAACCAGCGCCTCGACGGCGCCTATATCGCCAAGCACGGCTGGAGCACGCTGGTGGCCGAGAAGATCGGCGGTTCGGCCCACTTCGCCAACGGCAACAGCCTGTCGATGGGCGGCCGGAACGACGTGCCGATCCACATCGACTGGGTGGTTCCCGGTGTCCAGCTGGAGTTCTTCCCTTCCGATCCGGGGTAGGAACGACGGATGGCCTGCCGGCGGCCGCTGTGATAGAATGATGCCGGAGCAGCTCATGAACCGAGACAAGAACGTTCCCGAGCACCGCTGTGTCGCCTGCGGGGGCAGCGAGGTCTGCTTCGGTTACCTGGGGACGGGCGGTCAATCGTTCATTCCCAGCGGTATCTTCACGATGGCAGGCTACAGTACGAGGGCGTACGTGTGTCTGCATTGCGGTTTCGTCCACCAGTACCTCCCCCCCGACAAGCTGGCCTCCCTGAAGAACAAGCTGACCGATCGCTGACGCTCCGCACCGGGTCTTTTTCGAAAAGTTTTCATAACCATGGATGAAGGGGATCTTTTCCCTTCCCGCCAGCGTTATGGAGGTATGAACCGATTCCCAGGAGGAAGAGCATGGTGAAAAGAGTCGTTTTCCTGATGCTGCTGGTGGTGCTTGCCATGGCCGGTTGGGCGGACAGCACGGTGAACAAGTCGATCCACATCGCTGCCCAGCGACAGGTGGCGGAGGGGGTGGATTCGGTCAACGGGGCCATCACCATCGGGCCGGGCGCCGTGATCCAGGGCGACGTGGAAACGGTCAATGGCGGAATCGACATCGGCCGGGATTGCCGGATCGAGGGCCAGGTGGAGACCGTCAACGGCGGGATCGATGTCGCGCCGGGAGTGAAGATCGAGAGGGGGGTGGAGACCGTGAATGGCCACGTCGAATTGGCCGAGGGCGTCCAGGTGGCCCGGGACGTCGAGGTGGTGAACGGCCGCATCGGACTCACCAAG
>Ga0116171_10004732_pt1 | contig 12163 bp, 9 predicted proteins | sample AD_JPNHW2_MetaG_FD_89798 | JGI IMG/M metagenome (GOLD analysis project Ga0116171, IMG submission 89798) | Active sludge microbial communities of municipal wastewater-treating anaerobic digesters from Japan - AD_JPNHW2_MetaG | ecosystem: Engineered > Bioreactor > Anaerobic > Digestate | place...
CTGCGCCCGGCCATCCTGTGGAATGACCAGCGCACCCAGGCGCAATGCGACGAAATCCATGCCCGCTTCGGCAGGGAGAATTTCATCCGCATCAGCGGCAACGTGGCGCTCACCGGTTTCACCGCGCCAAAGATCCTGTGGGTGGCGCAGAACGAGCCGCAGGTGTATGCCCGCGTGAAACACGTGCTGTTGCCCAAGGATTTCATCCGGCTGCGGCTGACGGACGGCTATGCCATGGATAAAGCGGACGGCGCCGGAACAGTGCTGTTCGACTTGAAGAAGCGGGATTGGTCGGAAGAATTGCTGCAAGGCTTGAACATTCCCATGGAGTGGATGCCGCCGACTTACGAAGGGCCTGAATTTACCGGGCGGATCACCGCACAGGCCGCCGAACTGACCGGCCTGCTGGCGGGCACGCCCGTAGCAGCCGGCGGCGGCGACCAGGCAGCACAGGCGGTGGGTGTGGGCGCGGTGGAGCCCGGTATCATCGGGCTGACGGTGGGCACCAGTGGCGTCATTTTCGCAGCCACGCCCAGTGCGCTTGTTGAGCCGCAGGGCAGGCTGCATGCCTTTTGCCATGCCGTACCGGGTCAATGGCACTTTATGGGTGTGATGCTCTCGGCGGCGGGCAGCCTGCAGTGGTACCGCGACAGCCTGGCGCCGGACATGGATTTTAATGAGTTGCTCAAAGAAGCGGAGAGCGTCCCGGCCGGCAGCCAGGGGCTGCAATTCCTGCCTTACCTGAGCGGTGAACGTACCCCGCACCCGGATCCCCAGGCACGCGGAGCTTTCATCGGCCTGACACTGCGCCACGGGAGGGGAGCGCTGACCCGCGCCGTGTTGGAAGGTGTGGCTTATGGTCTGAAGGACAGCTTCAACCTGATCCGTGCGGCCGGGTTGGAGCAGATCACCCAGGTACGCGCCTCAGGCGGCGGGGTGAAGGGCGCGCTGTGGCGGCGCATCATGGCATCCGTGCTGGATAGCGAACTGGTGACCGTGAACACCGCGGAAGGTGCGGCCTTCGGTGCAGCCCTGCTGGCCGGGGTGGGGGCGGGCGCATGGCCGGATGTACTAACGGCCTGCCGGCAGACCATCCAGATCACCGGCAAGACCGAGCCGGAAGCGGACATGGTCCGGGCTTATGAGAAAGGTTATTCAATCTATCGCGACCTGTATCCGGCGCTGAAGCCGCTCTTCCCGCTCATGGAAAGTTGAAACTGTTGTTCATTCAAATCACAAGGCAGATCACGTGAACCCTACCACCGCAGCAGACAGCATTTTCAAAAAGGTAAGGCGATACCCCTACCTTGGTCTGATTTCCCTGGCGTTCCTGGCATTCATCGCCCTGGGGCTGCCCGACCAATTGCTGGGCATTGCGTGGCCTTCCATCCGGCAGGATTTCTCCATTCCGCTTGATGCGGTCGGGATGCTGGTGACGGCGGCTACTGCCGGGTACGTGGCTTCCAGCTTTCTGAGCGGCCCGATCGTGACACGCCTGGGGGTGGGACGGGTGCTGGCCATCAGTTGTACCATGATCGGCCTGGTCCTGTTCGGCTATATCGTGGTGCCGCAGTGGTGGATGATGGTGGCACTGGGGGTGTTTGCGGGCATCGGGGCGGGCGCCATCGATGCCGGGCTGAACACCTACGTGGCGGCGCATTTCGGTGAGCGCCTGATGCAGTGGCTGCACGCCTGTTATGGCATCGGTGTGACCATCGGTCCCATCATCATGACCATTACGCTGACCGCCACGGGTAAATGGCGCGCTGGTTATATTGTGGTGGGAATCTTCCAATTCATCCTGGCGGCTTGTTTTGCATTCACCTTGAAAATGTGGGAACGCAAAGGCAAGCTACAGGAGGAGTCCGAAACCAAAAAACTGACCGATTACCGCACACCCATTTTTGCAACGCTGCGCCTGCCGCGCGTGTGGCTCAGCCTGCTATTGTTCTTCCTTTATTGCGGTGCAGAGGCTTCGCTGGGGGTGTGGACCTATACCTTCCTGACCCAGGCGCGCGGGATTGACACGACCGCCGCCGGCTTTTGGGCGGGGAGCTACTGGGCTGCTTTCACCGTGGGGCGCATCGTGGCGGGGCTGTACGCCCGGCGCATTGGAGCTACGCGGCTGGTGAAGGGCGGGCTGGCGGGTGCCCTGCTCGGCGTGTTGCTGCTCCTGTGGAATCCTTTCCCCGCGGCGAACCTGATCGCGGTGGCGGTCATCGGACTGTCCATTGCGCCCATCTTCCCGGCGCTGATGTCCGGCACCAGCCAGCGCGTGGGGGTGCAGCATGCCGCCAACACCATCGGCATCCAGATGGCGTTTACCAGCATGGGAACCGCGGTGATCACCAGCCTGGTGGGCGTGCTGGCGCGGCGCATCTCCGTGGAAGTGATCCCCGTGTGTTTGCTGGTGGTGTTCGGGGTGCTGACAGTTCTCTATTTCCTCTCGACGATGAAAAAGTCTGATGGTTCCGCGAACCTGGTTGGAGAACAGACTGAAGAAGGTGAAAATCCCGGCTGATAGCGCTTAACGCACAGCCGGATCTTTTGTGAGAATGATTCGGAGCAGCTCCGAAATTCTTTTTTTCTCCCCTTATGGCATGCCCGGCATCGGCACCGGTCATGCCGGAGGAGGGGGGGCGAAGGTAAAAAGCCAAACGAGGTGAGTCATGCAATACGGATATTTCGATGACCAGGCCAGGGAATACGTCATCACGCGGCCCGATACGCCCCAATCCTGGAGCAACTACCTGGGTTCCACCGAGTACGGAGCCATTATCACCAACAACGCCGGTGGTTATGGTTTCTATAAGTCCGGCGCCATGGGGCGATTTTTACGCCTGAGATTTAATGCCGTCCCCATGGATCAGCCCGGACGGTATTTCTATTTGCGAGACCGGCAGAGCGGGGACTACTGGTCGGCCTCCTGGCAGCCGGTGGGCAAGCCGCTGACGGAGTTCAAGTCCACCTGCCGACATGGCACCGGGTATACGGTCATCGAATCCACTTATGCCGGCATCCGCAGCGAAGCCACTTACTTCGTGCCCCTGGGGCAGCGGTTTGAATACTGGCGACTTAAGGTGACCAATGAGAGTGACAAGCCGCGTGAGTTGTCGCTGTTTACCTATTGCGAATTCACCAACCAATGGAACACGGTGCAGGACCAGGTGAATCTGCAGTATTCGCTGTTCATCGTGCGCGGGGAGCTGCTGGGTGGTAATATGCTGCGCATAGCCATTCAAGACAACTTGATTTCTGATCCATCCGAAACTGGTAAAAGCGACCTACCCATGCATTCCTGGATGACGCTGGTTGGAGCACCGGTATCGGGCTTCGACACCAGCCGCGAGGCCTTCCTGGGTACCTACGGCAGTTACCAGGCTCCGCAGGCAGTGCAGCGCGGCGCGTGCTCGGGCAGCCGGGCTTACGGGGATAACGCCTGCGGCAGCCTGCAGTGCGAGCTGGAGCTGCAGCCCGGGGAGACGCGGGAGGTGCTGGTGCTGTTGGGCATCGGCGATGCGCGCACTGACGGCAGTGCCACCGCGGCGGAATATGGCACGCTGGAGCGGGCCGGGCAGGAACTGGAACGCCTGAAAGCGCACTGGCACAGTCAACTGGAAAGCTTCAAGGTAGAGACCCCGGATGCGGAACTTAACAGCTTCCTCAACACATGGGGGCTGTATAACTGCCTGATCACCTACGCCTGGTCGCGTTCCGCCAGCCTGGTGTATAACGGCGAACGCGACGGATTGGGCTTCCGCGACTCGGTACAGGATGTGCTGGGCATCGTGGCGGCAGCGCCGCAGCAGGCGCGCGCGCGGCTGGAACTGATGCTCACGGGGCAGGTGGCCAACGGCGGTGCCATCCCGGTGATCAAGCCCTTTGCACATCGTCCCGGGCATGAGTTGCCACCGCTGCCCGAGGAGTTCCGTTCGGACGACTGCCTGTGGTTCTTTAATGCTATCCCTGCCTACGTGAACGAGAGTGGCGACCTGGATTTCTACGACAAAGTGCTGCCGTACGCCGATGATGGGCAGGACACGGTGCTGGGGCATTTGCGGCGCGCGCTGGAGTTCAACCTGGAGCGCAAAGGCGCGCATGGGCTGCCTTGCGGACTTTCTGCGGATTGGAACGACTGCCTGCGCCTGGGCTATAAGGGCGAGAGTTTGTTCGTGGCATTCCAGGTGCGGTTGGGGCTGACGACCTACGCGGAGATATGCTCCGTCAAAGGATTGAGCGCCGAGGTGGAGTGGGCGCTGGCGGAGCGCGAGGTGCTTGACAGGCAGATCCAATTATTCGGCTGGGACGGCGGCTGGTTCATCTGGGCCATCGACGAGCATGGGGAGGTGTATGGTACCCGGAAGCGCAGCGAGGGACAGGTATACCTGAACACGCAGGTTTGGGCGGTGCTGAGCGGAGCAGCCACGGATCCACAAGCTGCCGACTGCCTGGAGGCTGTTCATGAACGCCTGAATACGCCTTACGGACTGATGCTGGCAGCACCGCCATTTCACGAGACCTCGGTCGAGGTGATGCGCGCAGTGGTGTATAACGCGGGCATCAAGGAAAACTCGGGCATTTTCAACCACACCCAGGGCTGGGGCGTGATGGCGGAGTGCCTGCGTGGTAACGGTGAACGCGCGTACGAGTACCTGCGCGCCACGCTGCCGGCAGCTTATAACACGCGTGCCGAGTTGCGCCAATGCGAACCATACGTTTATGCCCAGACGACTTACTCTACCTTCTCACCGCGGGCGGGCAACACGCGCACGGCCTGGTTGACCGGAGCGGCCGCCTGGAGTTACTTCAGCGCCACGCAATACATGCTGGGCATCCGACCGGAACCAGGCGGATTGAGGATCGACCCCTGCATCCCGGCGGAGTGGGAGGGGTTCAAAGTGCAGCGCAAGTTCCGCGGGAAGAATTGGGAAATCAGGGTGCACAATCCGCAGCACGTGCAAAAGGGCATGGTGCGGGTGACCGTGGATGGGAACTTGATCGACGGCAACCTGGTGCCGGCGGATTTGCCGGGCAATCATCACGTGGTGGAAGCCTGGATGGGGTAGGGAGAGCGGCAGGCAAAGCACACCCTAAGGGCTGGAAGAAGTGGAATCGTACGATCACTGGTAAGTCGATTGATTATGAATTGATATGAAATATGGGTGGGAAACGACCTTACCCCAAACCCCTCTCCATCCGCGGATGGAGAGGGGCTTTAATATTGAAAATGAAAAATGAAAAGACAGGAGCAGGGAAACGCCTGCTCTTTATTTGTCCTTTTCGCCCATGTACACGATCTCGAACAGCAGGTCGTCGGGGGAGGTGAACATCACCTGGTAGTAGGTGCTGTTACCCCCGGCGCTGAACTCGGGGCGGTGGCGCGGGGTCTCGAAGAGGGCCGGGATGCCGCGTTCCTTCAGGTACGCTACAGCTGCGTCCACGTCCGCCTGGTGCGGTACATGCAGCGCGAAGTGATTCGCGCCGTTCCCATCGAAATCGTTCACGCAAGGTTTCATTTTGGGGGTGAACCACAGGCTGGTGTGCTGGGAGTCTGAAACCCCCAACATTTCAGGATCATCCATGAGCACCTTCCAACCCAGGAAAGTGAATAATTCTTTATAGAAGGGCAGGTTGCCGGGATCGATACAGATCTGGATATGACCGAGGGTGGATTGCATTTTGGACTCCTTCCGGATTCAAAGACTGGCGATTGAACCAAATTAACTACCTTGTTCGTGTTCAATCATGAATTGCCGCACTTCCTGCAGGCGCGGGATGCCGGTGCGGCCGCCGGGGAAGCGCGCTTTCATGGCAGCCACGGCGCTGGCGAATCGCAGGGCTTCCCCGATCTCCTGCCCGCGTGAGAGTGCAAAGGCATACGCGCCGTGGAACACGTCCCCGCAACCGGTAGTATCCACCACCTGCACAGGGTAAGCCGGGATGTGCAGCGCGGGTTGCCCTTGCATGGCATACCAGCAGCCCTCGCCACCGGCCGTAATGGCACAGCAGGCGCGGCCTCCCGATAGCTCCCGCGCCATGCGGGCCGGGTCAGAATGACCAGTGAGGGCGGCGCCCAGCTCGCGGTTGATCACCAGGTGGTCCACCAGCGGCAGCAGTTCGGCATGCTCGGGGGGAGGATCGGGTTCGATGTCAGCGATGACAGGGATGCCGAGCGAGCGGGCGATGCGGGCAGCTTTGATGCCTGCGGCGCGGCTATTATCATCCAGGCACAATACACGGGCACTGGCAACAAGTTCTGGAGTGATGTGTTCAGGCGGGGGATACACGTTCCCGCCGCTATGCAGAATGGTGCGCGTTTGCGCTTTAATATCCACCAAAATCAGTGAATGGTAGGGGCTGCCGGAGGAGCTGCGCAGGCAGGCGCTGCAATCCACGCCGTCCTTCTCCAGCTCGCTGATAGTGAAATCCGAGAGTTCGTCGCAGCACAGGTGCGTGCAAAAGGTGGTCCTGGCACCCAACCGGGAGGCGGCTGCCATGGCGGTGGCGGTTTGCCCGCCGCCCTGGCGCTGCATGGAGAGGAAGTCGGACTTGCTATCCGGGACGGGGAAATGGTCCAGGTACACCAGGTCATCCACCGCGGCGGTGCCGATGCCGAGAATATCGAAGGGACTCATACGAAGTTCACCTCAGAAATGTGCGTGGTTGCACGGATTAGTATACAGCCTTTTGCGGTAAACGATTATTCATGCGGAGGGGATCGTTCATCAGCGAAAATTCAATGCGAAAATACCAAAGAAGATGGCATTTCCTTTATAATAGGCTGGTATTGGTCCCGAAATATAAAAACTTGTTCTGAGCCAGTTAATTTGGCCGTGAACGATGAAGCGAAACAATCACTCAAACTGGAGAGGTGAAAGATGAAAGAATTACGCATTGGCATCATTGGCACGGGGGCGATCTCCAACCTGCACGCTGAAGTATGGAAGAAGCTGCCCGGTGTGGAACTGGTGGCGGGCTGCGACATCGACAAGGACAAGCTGGAAAAGTGGGGCGCGTTGTACGGTGTCAAGGACCTGTACACCGATTTCCGGCAATTGCTGGCGCGCGATGATATCGACGCGATAGACGTGGCCGTGCATAACAACCTGCACACGCCCATTGCGGTGGAAGTGATGAAAGCGGGCAAGCCCTGTTACTCCGAGAAGCCCATGGCAGCCAGCTACGCCGATGCGCGCACGCTCAACCGCGCGGCGCAGACCTACGGCGTCAAGCTGGCCATCCAGACCAGTTCGCTATTCAACAACCAGACGCGCATTGCCAAACAGTTCGTCGAGAAGGGCAAGCTGGGTACGATCTATCACGCGCGCTCCCTGGCGCACCGCCGCACCGGACGCCCGGGCATGGATTTTCCGCTTACGACCGACTTTTTCTCCAGCGAGATCGCCGGGCATGGACCAGTCTTTGACATCGGCACTTATTTTGTCTCGCAGATGCTTTACATCCTCGGGCTGCCCAAGCTGGAAAGCGTGTACGGCGTGATGCACACCGGCTTCTTCCAGGATCCGCGCCTGTTGCGCGGCAAGAAGTATGAGGTGGAGGACCTGGGCGTAGGCATCGCCCGCTTCGAAAACGGTCTGTCGCTGGATTTCTACCAGGACTGGGCGCTGCACATGGACGAGATCGGCAACAACATCATCGCCGGCAGCCTGGGCGGGCTGAAGCTGATCAACGTGGATGCCTACGGCGGCCGGCTGGCCAACGCAGAGGTGTATCACAGGCAGCACCCCGAGCTGGAATTCTTCGGCTTTGAGGACGGACTGGCTGTGGACAAGAAACTGAATTGCGCCATGAACGAGTTCCCCGAACAGCAGATCAACCCGGACATCATGTGGTTCGACAACAACCAGGCGCAGTGGGCGGCCTACCTGCGCGGCGACCTGACGGACGAGACGCGCATCAACACCCCGCTGATCAACATGAACACCATGCTGGTGCTGGAAGGCATCGTGCTCTCCAACAAGCTGGGCCGCTCGGTGACCGCTGAGGAGATCGATGCGCTGACCGTGTCCACCGCCGTGCGCAAACAGGTGACCCCCTGGGGTACGTTCGAGTACGGGTTTTAAAAGGCTTGTCCACGAATTACACTAATTTCTCTAATTAGTAAGAGCATTCAAATAATCTCCGGGAGTCTGGTTTATGACTCCCGGGGTATGCACTAAGCGCGATATAGTGCAAACTCCCGGAGTTGAAGAACAAACTCCGGGAGAAGATTTCAACCCCGGGAGAAGATTTACAACCCCGGGAGTCTGGTTTATGACTCCCGGGGTATGTACTGCTCGATGTAGTGCAAGCTCCCGGAGTTGAAAAACAAACTCCGGGAGAAGATTTCAACCCCGGGAGAAGATTTCAACCCCGGGAGAAGATTTACAACCCCGGGAGTCTGGTTTGTGACTCCCGGGGTATGCACTAAGCGCGATATAGTGCAAACTCCCGGAGTTGAAAAACAAACTCCGGGAAAAGGCTTTCACCCTCGGGAGAAAACTTTCACCTCCGGGAAAAGGTTTCAACCCCGGGAGTCTGGTTTATGACTCCCGGGGTATGCATTAAATCGCATTCTCAAAATCCAGTAACCATTCAAAAACCCATTTGCGAACGAAAATACTCCAATTTGAAATTAGATATTTTGAATTTAAAGTGTAACCAACAATTGATTATCATTCTTGTGGACAAGCAATAGAGGTATAACGTTCTTCCAATTTTTTGGCATAGTCAATCAGATCTTGGTCTAAAAATCCACTTGATTTATCTAGTATTTCAAAATATGCATTACATTTCACAAAACTCAATATCGTAAAATTCATCCACTCTCTTTCATCCGGGGGGAGCCACCTAAGTAAACGCTTCCATTGAGATTGAATATGCCAAAATGTTGCAATGGCTCCAATATCAGTTAATTGCTTTTTTTCAAATAACATCTTCTTTAGATACTTCAATTCATCTATATCATTACCTCTGCCTATATAATGATCGTGTGCTTGGGTATTGTGATTGTACAAGAACAAATATACATGACCAACTTCACCACCATCTCGAGTTAATTTTTGTGAGTAGAAATTTCCGTCTAGGATGGTAGGATTTTTCCCCCCATAACTTTCAGGTAAATCCCCTTTTTGAAATAACATCTCAGCAAGTGGATATGGTGTACTTGTTGGGGTGATTGTCGGTGTTTGCGTAATCGTAGGAGTAAGAGTAATCGTTGGCAGAGGGGTGAATGTTGGGCTTGCCGTTTCAGTAGGACTGGATGTAATAGTTGGACTTGGCATAGAAGTTAGGGTCTTTTCAAATGCTTTTTCTATAACTTCTGGTGAAGGATTACAGCTTGCTAGCATTAGAAATAAAACTGTGATGATCAATATTCTTTTCATGGCGTTCCCCTTTCATAACGGAATAATCCTGAACTAGATAGGAGTTTTCAGTTCAGGGCATTACAAGCTTAGCATCCTGTAATTTATTAGTGATAATCTTAACGATATTTATTAAAAATTCAGGAGTTACCTCATCGAATTTCTTCCCATATCCCCAACAGGCAACATAGTAGTTATAATATGGAACTTCAATCCTATAACCATGCCAATAACGACCGTCTGAATCATAATATTCAGTAGTTATGCCGATTGAATGTTCCCCGTATTCTGTAAAACCGGTCTTATCCAATTTCCAGGTTTCTTCATCTCTAAAAGGTTTCTTAACATAATTATATTCTTCTATATATCGGATTACTCCTTGGCTGGAACTGTGTTTTCCTACTGAACATCCAATCCACACTGGTTCATGCCGTAAATCTGCCTGCCTTACATAATTCACATACCAACTATCCAACCTTCCGGTTTCCTCAAGAAATTTCTTAGCTCCTTCTTTATCATTTCCCCAACCAATAATTAGCTCATCATTAGAGGTCCGACCCGTAGCATCGTTATATGGTAGGAAATATTGATATTCTTTTGGTAAATCGGCCAGTTTAATCAAGAAATCTGAAGGATCCCCTTCAATCACCCTTTTATCTGCAGTCGGTGTCAAACTTGGTTCTGGTGTTTCTGTATTTGTTGGGGTGTTTGTAGCTGTTGGAAAGCTAGTTGGTGTAGGTGTCGCTGTTGGAAGTAACTTTTCAATAGCTGTTTGTGTTAATCCGATAATTACCGCAATTTTTTCTGAAGACGATTGACACCCTGTAATAAGAAGAGCAATTATTATCAAAATATACAAAGCTTTTTTCATTATTACTCCTCATTTGGTCTTGATGAATACCTTATTATTGCACATATTAGAAAATCGTTCCAAAATTTGCCAACTAAAAGTCATTTCCACACAGTCCTTTTTCATCGTTTAAAAGCATAGACCCGGTATGAAGGGCACATACCGGGTCTGAAGAACCTTGCTTTTCGAAAACCGGGTTTGTGTATTTCAAACCCGGTTTATGCTTCAAATCCGGGCCTGCGCGAGGATCATGACCCAAAACATAGACCCGGTATGTGGGCTTCATACCGGGTCTGGAAGATCTGCTTTTCTCTATTCTCGACTCTCTACTCTCGACTCTCTATTCTCGGCCATTATCCCTTGTAGAACTCAAACCAGCGCTTGCGCGTGCGTTCGGCGAACCAGGCGGCATGCTCGGTGATGGGGTAGGTATCCGGCAGGGGGATCTCCACATCCACGCCGCCGGCAACGATCGTATCGAGCGTGTTGGCTTTCATCTTTTCCATGAATTCCAGGGCGCGTTTGACCTCATCCATGCCGCACACCGGGCCGTGCCCGGGGATCACTTTCTCGATATCCAGTGTCAGCCAGGTGTGCAAGGCGGACATCCACTTCTCAGGGTCGCAGCCGGTGTCGCCGGCAAAGGGGAAGCGCTCGGAAAAGAGCAGGTCGGCGGCAAAAAGCACTTTCTCTTCCGGGTAATAACCGTACACCGAGTCGCTGGTATGCCCGCCGGCATGGTGAAATTCCACTGCCTTGCCCTGGTCAAGGATATCCAGAGTGCCGTGGAAGAGCAGGGGCGGGATGATAAATTCCGCCTCCTCCAGCCATTTGCCGCCGTCCTCCTCGCCCTGCCGCCAACGCTCGAAGGCTTCCGGGGTCCAGTCCGGGCTGGTGCGCATGTTCTCAGCCAATTGCGCCGACGCAAACAGGGTCACATCCTTGAGCCCGGACAGGCTGAACGTGTGATCATGGTGATAATGGGTGACGCAGGCAAACTTGACCGGCAGTCGGAACTTGCCTTCCAGCGTCTGCTTAAAGAGACGCGCCGCATATGGACGCATACCGGCATCCACCAGCACGATGAAATTCTCCAGGATGACCGCCGCGGCATTTGATCCCAGGCGCGGGTCGATGGCTGCCACGCAATGCGGGCTGACCTGTTCAAGATGGATCGGTTCGCTCATGGTTGTTTCCTCAGTCCAGGGTAAGCAGGCGGTTGCACATCCTGCGCCAGGCTTTCACCTCGCCCAGGGCCATGGGTTCGCGGGTGTAGGAGTGGCCTTCCCATTCGGCGGAGATTGTGCCGGAATAACCTGCGTCCAACAGCACCTGCATCAGGCGCGGGTAGGGGATGGAAGGTTCGATGCCATCTTCATTGACATGGTAGAACTTGCCGTGAATATGGCGTACGTAGGGCATGATCTCGCGCCAGTTTTCCGGCGGCATGTGTCCGAACATGGTCATGGTGCCGTTCAGTTTTCCGATGAGCTCAGGGGGGACACTGTATTTTTGCACCAATCCGCCGATGCCCTTAAATTTATCCGGGATGGTGTCCGTGTGCAGCCAGACGTCCTTTGCCTCGCTGATCAGCTCCTCCTGGACGCCCAAATCGCGCAGCTCCTGCCAGATGCCTTCCGGCACGCTGGTCATGGAGGTGCTGAAATCGGGGATGAAGCCCAGGGAGGGGGTCTGCAGGCGGTCGAAAGTCTCGCGGAATTCGATCACCTCGGGATTGTCCATCGAAAGCGGGGCGTGCAGCTCAAAGCCCATGTGCAGGTTGGCGCGCTCCAGCAAGGGCACGAACTTCTCCAGGATCTTCGTTCCCACCGAAGTCTGCAGGCGCAGCACGGGGAAGCCCAGGCGCACCGCGGAATCGATCTGGCGCTGCAGGTATTCGATCTTTTCATCGTCGGTCATCAGCCTGCCCGGCCTGCGCCCGAAGTCC
>Ga0116171_10004735_pt1 | contig 12156 bp, 15 predicted proteins | sample AD_JPNHW2_MetaG_FD_89798 | JGI IMG/M metagenome (GOLD analysis project Ga0116171, IMG submission 89798) | Active sludge microbial communities of municipal wastewater-treating anaerobic digesters from Japan - AD_JPNHW2_MetaG | ecosystem: Engineered > Bioreactor > Anaerobic > Digestate | place...
CATCACGAGCATCATTCCGCAGCACACCTATTACTCAACGGCCTATTACGAGAAACCGGATGCCGGGACCATGGCAGACAAGGGATGGAGCGGGGCCGACCTGATCTTCGACCTCGACGCCGACCATATCGTGCGGGGCCCGTACGACCAGATGCTCGCCCGCGTCAAGGATGAGACGATCAAACTCCTGGCCATGCTGACGGACGAGTTCGGCATGGACAGAAAGTCGATCGCGCTGGTGTTCTCCGGCGGGCGCGGGTACCATGTCCATGTCCGGGACATTGCGTTCCGTTCCTGGGGGAGCGCCGAGCGCCGGGAGCTGATCGACTATGTCTGCGGGATCGGGATCGATCCTGCGGCAATGCTGACCGGAACAACCGTTCCCTCGCCCGGCTGGCAGCAGCGGTACCGGGAAGCGCTCCTCGAGTACCTCCGGTGGATCGGGAGCCTGCCGGAAGAAGAGGCGATGGCCCACCTGACCGCGATGGAGGGGATCGGGAAGGAATCCGCAATTACGTTTCTGAAAAAACGCGGGGAGATCATCGGCGATATCGGGCACCGCCCCACGGGGATGATCCTGAAGAACCGCGTCCTCGGCATCATTGCCGGCCGGCAGGAGGGCGAGTTCAGGAAACGGCTCCTCTCCCGGGCAGCCCTTGCCGATGAACCGGTCACGACCGACACGAAACGGCTGATCCGGATGCCCACCTCCCTGCACGGCGGGAGCGGGATGCGGGTCCAGCCGCTCGAGCTCCGCGACCTCCACGAATTCGATCCCCTCACCGACGCCGTCGTGTTCGGCACCCGTGACGTTAAGGTGGACCAGAAATTCCCGGCAAAGATGCCGATGCTCGGAAGTACTTATGAACTCCAAAAAGGTATCATTACAGTACCGGAAGCGGTGGCAGTGTTCCTCTGCTGCCGCGGCATGGCGGAAATAGCCTGAAGCCTGGAGTACGAGAATGAAGCTTGACGACCTGCGCAGCATCCTGTTATCGGAGCGGGAGACAGGCCGGCTCACGGCGATTGCCCCGGACCTTTTTGAAAAAGGGCATGCAGAACTTGCCGCGATTACCAAGAAGGTCTATGCCTTCGAGGACCCGTTTTCCGGCGAAGCCCGTGCCCTTATCGACGAGACGCTGTCGATTCGGGAGACGATCCAGGACCTGTTTGCGATCCGTTCGCGCAAGATCCTCGCGCTCACGATCATGCATGCGGAAGGCAACTATTACGATCGCGAGGAGGTCAAGCGGATGATCCCGGCGGAGAAGGAGATGTTCGAGCAGATGACCGCGAGCATCGAACAATGCCAGAAAATCCTGTTGCTCAATATCCCGCATACCCTCAACGCCCCCCGCCATGCCGTACCCGCTGCGGAAGACGGTTCGTCGGCACCGGAACAGTTCGAAGAGGAGGAGCCGGCTGAGGAGGAAGGTGCGCTGCAGGCACCGGCAAACCCGATATCCCACCCCTGCGTCCTCGTCCACGTGCTCGAGGACATGGACTCGTTCATGGGTGTTGACGGGAGGATTTATACTCTTTCAAAGGGAGATATAGTGACGCTTCCCGAGCGGAACGCGGCGGTTCTCTCCGAGCGCAACATAGTCTTAAATATCAATCTCTGCAAATAATATAGGTATTCGTAGTCAGGATTATCGGTGAAATTTCATGAAGATGCCAGCAAAATTTACCACGTACTGCCCCTTCTGCAGGGTTCATACGGTCCACGAGGTCGAGAAGGTCAAGAAGGGAAAGACCACGGGCCTTCACTGGATCGACCGCCAGAAAGCCCGCAGGGGCCGGATCGGCAACATGGGCAAGTTCTCGAAAGTGCCCGGCGGCGACAAGCCGACGAAGAAGATCAATGTCCGGTACCGCTGTGTCACCTGCAAGAAGGCGCACCTGCGCAAAGGGTACCGTGTCGCAAAGTTCGAGCTGACGGAGTGAGAGTACAATGGTAAGCACTATCAGGGAAAACCGGAGCAGATTCTACAAGGTAAAGTGTCCGGACTGTGAGAACGAGCAGACGGTCTTTGAGAAGGCCAGCACGGTCGTCAAGTGCGTGGTCTGCGGACATGACCTTGCCACCCCCACCGGCGGCAGGGCCAGCTTCAAGGCCGAGATCGTCCAAGAGCTCAAGTGATACCTGCCATGCAAGACAGAGAATGGCCACAGGAAGCGGAACTGGTTGTCTGCACCGTGGAGAACGTCAAGGACTTTGTTGCCTTCGTCTCGCTGGATGAATACGGTGGCCGCCAGGGGCTCATCCCCATCTCTGAAATTGCAACCGGCTGGATCAAGTATATCCGCGATCACATCCGCGAGGGCCAGAAGATCGTCTGCAAGGTCCTCAACGTTGACCGGAGCCGCGGCCACATCGACCTCTCCTTGAAGGATGTCAACGAGCACCAGCGCCGGGAAAAGATCCGCGAGTGGAAGAACGAGTCCAAGGCAAAAAAATGGCTCGGGTTCGTTGCCGAGCAGACCGGCACCCCTCTTGCCGAGATCGAGGACATCCTTTTCAAGAAATACGGGGCGTTCTACCCGGTCTTCGAAGACCTTGTCGTGGATTCCGAGACCACGCTCAAAAAACTGGGCCTCTCGAAGAAGGTATCGGAAATACTCCTGAAGGTTGCGCAGGAGAGCGTCAAGGTCCCGAGCGTGGAAGTGACCGGCCACCTTATCCTGACCTCTACGGAACCCGACGGGATCTCGATTATAAAAAACGCCCTCAAGAAAGCCGGTGCCGAGCAGAAGGGTTCCGGTATCGATGTCGAGCTGCTCTACCTTGGTGCGCCCACCTACCGGATCAAGGTGACCGCCCCGGATTACAAGAAGGCGGAAAAGGCAATCGAGAAGGCGGCGGGTGCTGCCATTGCCGTTATAGAAAAATCCGGCGGCGAGGGCAAGCTCGTCAAGAAACCGAAGTCCGGGAAGAGCCAATGAGCGGGCATATCCGTCACTGCACGGCAGACAATACCTACACCCTTTCTTTGACCTGCCCGGCCTGTGGCAGGAAAACGGCAGTCGCCCACCCCGCACGTTTCTCTCCCGAAGACAAGTATGGCAGGTACCGCAGGTTATCAAAACATGATTGAGGAGATCACGGTCCGGTTTCTTGAGAGTTTTAAGGATGTGCGGCTGAACGATCCGATCCTGATCGAGGGGCTTCCCGGTATCGGCCAGGTTGGAAAGCTCGTTGCCGAGTACATGATCCACCAGCTCGGCGCCGGGAAGATCGGCGAGATCCATTCCATCTATTTCCCTCCGCAGGTCATCCTCGACGAGAACGGGCTTGCACGGCTGGCACGAAACGAGCTCTATCTGTACCACACCGAGGAAAAGGACATTGTGTTCCTTGTCGGCGACCACCAGAGCACGTCCAACGAGGGGCATTACCTCCTTGCCGACCAGTACTGCGGGATTGCCGGTGACCTAGACGTAAAACGCATCTACACCCTCGGCGGGTTCGGCGTCGGCCACCTGGTGAACGAGCCCCGGGTGCTGGGTGCGATCAACCGGGCGGAGCTCCGCGGGGAGATCGAGGCTGCGGGCGTCACTTTCACCCGGGACGAGCCGGGCGGCGGGATCGTCGGTGCGGCCGGGCTCATGCTCGGGCTCTCCGCCCAGCGGGGTATCGATGCGGTCTGCCTGATGGGCGAGACGAGCGGGTATATCGTGGACCCGATGGCAGCAGCAAGCGTGCTTGCCGTCCTCTCGAAGCTGACCGGTGTGCCGGTCGACCCGACCCGGCTCAATGACCGGGCTGCCGAGATGGAGAAGGTCATCGAGAGCATGGTCGAGGACGGGAAGTCAAAGGAAGAGGAACTGAGCTATATCGGCTGACTCCTTCACCCGTCTTTTTTTCCGGGTATCCCGGATTTTTTTATTTTCCTCCCGTCACGGTGCCTGCATTTTTCAAGCCGGGGCAAACGGAACCGTTGCGCCCGGCAATCCCTTTCCGGAACCGGTGTACGGTTGCCCGTGTCAGGGAAGGGAAAAACAGGATCGGGGAAAACCAGGGAGGGTATTATGGTTTCCTGCCGATCACGAACAGGCAGAGGGCAATTCCCCCGACGATAACCACCGGTTCACCGGCAGAAGCCGGTGTCGTGGGCGTGACACAGGCCATCCCGCACCCGCCGGGACACCCGTTCCCCGCGGGAGGGCAGGAGAATGTTCCGCCGGTAGGACATGGGGGCGGGGTACACGCGATTGTCGGTGTTGTGCAGACCATCCCGCATCCCCCCGGGCAACTGTTCCCGGTAAGGGGGCAGGACAAGGTCCCGCCAGCAGTGCAGGGGGGTGGTGTACATGCGATTGTCGGTGTTGTGCATACAAACCCGCACCCGCCGGGACACCCGTTCCCCGCAGGCGGGCAGGAGAATGTTCCGCCTGTAGGACATGGGGGCGGGGTACAGACTACCGAAACCTGGGGTGCGGGGGTCGAAGTGGCTGCAACTGCGGATACCGGTATGCCTGTCACGAAGAGCAGGACAAGAAAAAGGGTACAGGGGAATCGTGTATCCATACAGGCCATGGTCCGGGATTTTATAAAAGAAGTTTGGTTACCGGTGTGCGGGATGCCCGGGTTTTCTTAAACGCGCCGGTCTCATGCCATCTTGTGCAGGAACGCGATAATTTCCCCGATATCCGGTACCGAATGCACCGGGTAGATCTTCACGAAGACCACCTTCTGGTTCTCGTCCACGATAATATTGGCCCGCTCGGAGAACCCGTTCTCGTCCCGGAAGATCCCGTACTTCATGGCTGCGGCCCCGTGCGGCCAGAAATCGCAGAGGAGCGGGGTGTGCGTGATATTCAGGCTCTTTGCCCATGCCTGCTTGCAGGGCCGGGAGTCGACGCTGATGCCGACCGGTACGCAGTTCAGCGAGGCAAACATCTCCCGGTTCTTTTCCAGCGACAGCATCTGGGCTGCGCAGAAATCCGTCCACGCGAGCGGGTGGAAGGAGAGGAGCACGCGTTTTTCTGCCTGCTCGTACAGATCGAAGGTCCTGTCGTTTGCATCCTTTAACGAGAAGTTCCGGGCCGGGTCGCCGGGCTGTACCATTGCTGCCTGTATCATGGGTCACCTGTACTGGTGTTCTGGTACGGGAGGTGATGAGCGTTTGGATTGGGGCAGGAACCCCGGCAGGAACGGTCACGGGATATTTTTCCCCCTCCGACCCCCCCATAGTTCCTGCAATCTCCGGATACCCGGGATGCACCCTTTATACCGATACCCTCATATCAGGCAATACGAAACATGCCAGTGATACAATGGCCGAAGAATTTTCCGATATCCCGGTGTTCATGGAACAGATGGCGGAATCGATCCGGAGGTCGACTGCCGGGCTCGACAAGACCCAGACATCCGCGTTTTTCCAGCGGATGCTCGCGGTAAAACGGGTCTACGTGGCCGGCGCAGGCCGTTCCGGTCTCATTGCCCGGGCATTCGCCATGCGCCTGCTGCACCTGGGCTTTGATGTGTACGTTGTCGGGGAGACGGTCACGCCGGCACTGCAGCCGGGCGATACCCTCGTTGTCTTCTCGGGATCGGGCGAGACCCACTCGATGGCAACGATCTGCAGGACCGTCCGCGAGCTCGGGGGAAGTGTCTGCCTCATCACCGCATCGCCGGACTCGGCGATAAGCAGGATGGCAGACTGCGTGGTGAACCTTGGCGATCTCACCGGGTATTACCGGGGGGACACCTCCACGTTCGAGGTGCGGCAGATGACCGGGCAGTACCGGTCGGTTGCGTCCGCGTTCGCCCCGCTGGGCACGCTGTTCGAGACCCTTGCCCTGGTCTTTTCCGACGCGGTCATCTCGGCCCTGATGGAAGCAAAGAAAGAGGGGGCGCCGGAACTCGCGGGGCGGCTCACGAATATGGAATGAGGGAGTCCATAGCGGTCCTCAGGCCTTTTCCCTTATGGGAAGCCGATCCCGGTTTTTTCAGCATTGGTACGGTACGATACTTGATGAGATCCTGCAATCAGGTACCTGCTGATGAAAACCGGATGGATCCTCATCATTGCTGCAGGCTGCATCATTGTCGCGGGGGCCGCCCTCCTTCTTATGGACAATCCCGCTTCCCGTCCCGTCCCGCTCTTTGGGGAACCCGCAACGCTTCCCGCGGTGGAAGTCAGGTCGTACCAGGGAGAAGACCTCTCGTCGGTCAGCGACTTCCGCGAGAATTCCATCAAAGGTCCCCAGTATGTCAACAGTACCAATTACCGTCTCACCGTCACCGGGCTGACCAACACGACGAACGTCTATACCTACGGCGAAGTTCTGGAACAATACCCCCATTATTCCAAGGTAGTCACCCTCCATTGCGTTGAAGGCTGGGATGCAACCATCCTGTGGGAAGGCGTCCTGGTCCGGGACCTCATCCGCCATGCAGGGCCGGACCCCCGCGCAAATACCGTGATATTCACTGCACGCGACGGGTACACCACCTCGTTCCCGCTCGACTACCTGGTGGACCATGATATTATCATGGCCTACCGGATGAACAACATCACCCTCCCCGCCGAACGGGGGTACCCTTTCGCGCTGGTAGCGGAGGATAAATGGGGGTACAAGTGGATCAAGTGGATCGAGAAAATTGAGCTGACCGACGATCCCTCCTACCGGGGATACTGGGAAGAACGGGGATTTTCAAATACCGGGAACCTGAACGAGAGTTTCTTCTCGTTCTGAGGGTTCGCCCATTTCAGGGGGTCCCGTGTCAGGGTTTATCCGGAATCCCGCGAAGCACGTTTCGCGTCATCGAAAGGATCCAGGATCGGTTCAGGAACAGGTGGACGGCAACCAGAAAACACAGCACGAGTCCTGTCCAGTCATGGATCACGCTCATGAGCGCCAGGGGAAGGACGAGATCCGTTAACCCGGATGCCCGCATAAAGGGTGTGAACTTGAAGATCCCGGTAAGTCCGCAGAGGATGAAGGTAATTCCCATTGCGATGTCCACAATCCACCTGACCTCCTGCAAATTCATGCTCATGAACACGTTCTCCTGTATGCGGTTTACGGCAGGCAAGGTTAAGGATATTGCGGAAGGGACACCCTTTCCCGAAATCCCCACCTGCTGCCTGCACTCATTTCCCGGTATATCGTCCCTGTTTTTCCCGGTTCGATCCATCCTCTACAGAATATCCGTTCCTTCCGGACGATCCTCTGTTATGACGGCACCGGCAGGGTAGCGGCAAACTCCCTGACCCTTGCCGCAGCATCCGGCCAAAGCGGTTTCCCGTGGCCGGCAAGCAGGGTGTCGAATTCAAGGGCGGCGATCTTCCGGATGGACTCCCTTGACCGGGGCAGGTCTGTCGTGAAACCGGCCGGTCCCTCGGAGAGTGAAGTGCCGTCCGTGCGGATCGCATCCCCGGCAAAGAGGGTTCCTGAAGCCCCGTCCAGAAGCCCGATGCTGCCGGGCGTATGCCCCGGGAGATGGATACAGGTGACGCCTCCGATCCTGTCGCCCTCCTGAAGGATGATATCCGGGGTAAATCGTACAGGTTTCAGGGTGGTGACCATCCAGAGGAGGAGGCCTTTTAAGCCGGGGTGCCGCGGGATCGGGACCTGTCCCGAGACATAACCGGCATCGGCTTCATGGACGGCGGTTTTCAGGGCAGGTGATGCCTTCTTCAGCTCGCGGACGCCGCCCGTGTGGTCGATAGGGTAATGCGTGATGACGACGGTCGTGATCTCCGATGGTTTTCGGTGGAGTTTTTTCCTGATATACATGAGGATCTTCCTCCCGCTCCCCGAAATCCCCGTATCGATGACAACGAGCCCGTCGCGGATGAGAATATACGCATTGCCGTTCACCCCGTCCACCTGGTGGATCCCCGGAACAATCTCCATGCCCGGAGGTTCAGGGATTGCATGATAAAAGGGTTCCGGACCTATCAATCCGAAAACTCCCGCGCAGACAATCCCCTGTCTTATATTCCGCAAGATCCAATCCGGTACATACCCATGCTCGCCACCGCCGACCTGCACATCCATTCCCCGTACTCGATTGCGGTCTCCCGCTTCATGCAGCCGGAGCAGCTGATCAAAGGGTGCGTGACCAAGGGGATCCGCGTACTCGGCACGGGCGATGCCCTCCAGCCGGACTGGCAGCACGGGTGGCAGCCGTTCCTTGAGAACGAGGCGGGCATCGTGATCGTCCCGCAGGGCGAGATCGAGGACAAAAACCGTGTCCACCACGTGGTCCTTGCCGAAGATCTCGCCCAGTTCTCCCAGCTCCGCGATCTGCTTTCCGGGACCTGCAAGAGCTTTTCGACCAGCGGCAGGCCGCATGTCTACCTGGGCGGCGGGGAGATCGCAGATGCAGTCCATGACGTGGGGGCGCTGGTAGGCCCGGCCCATGCCTTCACCCCGTGGACGGCCATGTATGCGTACTTCGATTCCGTTACGGCCTGCTACGGCAGCGCGAAGATCGACTTCCTCGAGCTCGGCCTCTCTGCCGACAGTTCCTACGGTGCGGCAATTCCCGAGCTGTACGACATCCCGTTCCTCACCAACTCGGATGCCCACAGCCCGTATCCCGACAAGCTGGGGCGGGAGTTCAACCGCCTCCGCATCCGGAACCCCACGGCAGGGGATGTACTGGATGGGATCCGTACCGGGGCCGTGGAGATGAACGCCGGGTTCTTTCCCGAGGAAGGGAAGTACAACCGAACGGCCTGCACCCGGTGCTACGTGCAGTATCCGCTCGCGGATGCGATCCGGCACGGGTGGCGGTGCCCGGCAGATGGCGGGATCATCAAGAAGGGCGTATCCGACCGGGCAAAAGAGTTGTCCGGGGGAGGGACGGCCCGGCCCCGCCCGCCGTACGTCCACCTCCTCCCGCTCGCCCAGATCATCCAGACCATGGAAGGAGCGTCGTCTCCGAACACGAAGAAGTGCAGGGCCGTCTATTCTTCCTTCATCAGCACATTCGGCAACGAGATTGCCGTGCTGGTGGACGTGCCGGTTGCGGAGATCCGTGCCGTTCACCCGAAGGTTGGCGATGCAATCGCTGCCCTGCGGAACGGGACCGTAATCCTCCACCCGGGCGGCGGCGGGAAGTACGGCACGTTCTCGCTCGGGTAAAACATCCGTACTGTTGATATTTCACGGCAACCGGATGGGTGACTGGTCCGGGCTTCTGCCGTTGCTGCCGGTGGGACCCCAATAAAACCGTTCTTTACAAGTCCGACAACAATGATATCCCTTCCCGCAGGGAAGGCGGTGAGCAGGAAATACGGGATGCCGGGCGGGACGAAACCGGACCGTTCCCCGGACGGGATCATGGTTTTCAGGAGCGGGGAATATCACGGATGCGGACAAGGATAAGGGGGACCGGGTGGCAGGAGGTCTGAAGCACGGGTGTTCGGCGGAAGTGCAGTGTACCATCTGGCGGACCCTGATGATTGGGGGATGACTCTTGGCCCGAACAATAATATTTAACTAATCCATGAACGGTAATTACGTGTGTGATCCGGTGTGAATGGCATATCCCCCGCAACGTTCCCTGAAACGGATACCCTGCAATCCGTACCACCTGACGGACCTGTTCCGGAAAACCCCGGCAGTCCGATGTGGAAATTCTGGTCCCTCATCGGCCTTTTTACCGCCTTTCTCCTGTTTGTGATCTTTTTTGTGTATCCGAACCAGGAAGGGATGATCTCGTCGACCGAGCTCCAGATCGGCGCCCTAAAAAACGTCTCCGCCTCCTATGCGGAAACCCTGCCCATCCAGGACGTGGGCATCAACAACCAGGGACGCTCGATGTTCATCGCGTTTGTCATGCTCTCCCACGTCCTCTTTGCCAACCTCCACCTCGGGGGGAGCTGGATCGCCGCCGTGTCGGAATCCCTCTATCTCAAAACGGGCCTCCCCCGTCTTGACCGTATCGCCAAATCCCTGACGCTCTTCAACGTCATCCTCTTCTCGTTCGGGGCAACGTTTGCCATTGCCGGCGTCCTCTTCTTCATCGCCCTCTTCCCCGTCTTTGCCATGGACTGGTTCCGGGTCATGTGGTGGCCGTTCCTGATCGAAGCGATCCTCTTTGCCACCGAGATCGTGTTTTTGTACACGTACTGGTTCTCGTGGGACAAGATCGACCGGCGCAAACACCAGGTCCTCGGGTACGGGTACGCAGTCTCGGTCTTTTTCCAGACGCTGATGATCAACATGGTGGCCGGGGGCATGCTCACCCCGGGCGTCACGGAGATCAGTTTCATCGGCAGCGGCCTCTTATCCATTCCCTTTGCCGATGCGATCAGCATGTGGTTCAACCCGATCCTCTGGCGCCTCCAGTTCCACCGGGTCTTTGCCGCGATATCGTACATGGGGTTCATCCTCGCCATGCTCGCGGTCTTCCACTTCCTTGACAGGAAAGGTATCCGCGACCGGAAATACTGGGACTGGGTCGTTTCCTATGGCCTTACCTGGGGACTGTTCGGCCTTGTCATCCAGCCGGTCCTGGGCTTTATTCTCATGCTCCAGGTCCAGAACACCAACGATACGGCCTTCCAGATCATCATGCACGGACCCCGGGCATGGGAGATGCTCCTGATGGCGGGGACGCTCTCGTTCCTGTTCCTGACGGTGATACTCTTCTTCATCGAGCGGCGGGAACGGCTGTTCTCGAAAATGGAGAACAAGAACCTCCATTCCCTGTTCAAATGGTTCTTTGCCATCGGGCTCGTCTGCCTGTTCATCATCATCCAGCCCGCATGGCTGTATGCCCCCTTCGTGGACGACCCGGCTGCATGGGCAAACCCCCTGGGGTCGATGGACTACAAGTATGTCTCGATCGCGGCGCTGGTCCTGATGGGCGCCGTCATGCTCACCATCGACGCGCTCGTGCTCAGCGATCTCAAGGAATCCGACTGGGGTGCCCTGTCGGGGGTCTCCCGGGCAGCGGCGGTTTTTGCCGGCCTTTTGGGCATTTTCATCATCGAGATCATGGGGTACGTCCGCGAATCGGGCCGTTCCCCGTGGACAGTCTATAATATCATCCCGGTTCCCCCCGGGACCACCCAGTACCCGACCCCGCTTGAGCTCGTAAATATCTTCGGCATCTGGATCATCATCTCGGTGATGGTGGTGGTCGTGTTCTGGCTGACCTCGAAGGTCACCGCCCACCACCCGGAGGATGCCGAGGAGATCAAGCCCTGACCGGGGCATCCGGCCAACAGATTTTTCACCGCACCCCAAAAATCACGGAGACCATGCATGTACACCGCCATCGCCGTTGCCATTGACAATTCTCCCTGCTCGGAATACGCAGAGAGCCTCGCGCTCCAGATAGCCCGCCCGGAAAAAATCCCGGTCACCGGGGTCCATGCCTATACCGGGACATTCCACCAGGCCCGGTTCCAGGCACTGGAACCGCACCTGCCGGAGAAATACCAGGCAGAGGACGTGCTTGGCCACCAGCGGGACATCCATTCCGTCCTCATCGGCAGGGGTCTTGAACTCATCTCGCTGGAATACATGAAACGGCTCGGCGATGCCTGCCGGGCCTTTGGGATCCCGTTCACGGAACAGATCGTTGACGGCAAGAATGCCGACGTGGTCATCGGCGCATCGCGGGCCGGCGGGCTTACGGTGATGGGGGCAGAAGGCCTCGGCCGTGTTGAAGGGATTTTGGGTCTCGGCAGCACGACCCGGCGGACCCTCCGCCACGGGAACGGCGACCTGCTGATCGCAAAAAAACCCGGGCCGATCCGGTCCATCCTTGCCGGGGTGGACGGGAGCGCTGCAGCGTTTGCGATGATCGGGACGGCAGCCGATCTTGCCCGCTCCCTGGGTGCGACACTCACCGTAGCGGCAGCGTTCGATCCCGGCCTGCACCGCACGGTCTTTGGATCCCTATCCGCAACGCTCTCGAAGGAAGCCGGCGAGTCTTTCCGGTTCTCCGAACAGGAGGGGCTCCATAACGAGATTATCGACCGGAGCCTTGCCGATCTCTACTCCCGCCACTTAAAGAAGGCTGCAGCCGTTGCCCGGGAACACGGGGTTGCGGCACAGACCCGGCTGCTGCACGGCAAACCCTTCTCTGCCCTCATCGCCCTTGCCGGAGAACCGGGGACGGACCTGATCGTGGTCGGCCACAGCGGCATGCACCGGAGCCGGTACAGCGACATCGGCTCG
>Ga0116171_10004737_pt1 | contig 12151 bp, 7 predicted proteins | sample AD_JPNHW2_MetaG_FD_89798 | JGI IMG/M metagenome (GOLD analysis project Ga0116171, IMG submission 89798) | Active sludge microbial communities of municipal wastewater-treating anaerobic digesters from Japan - AD_JPNHW2_MetaG | ecosystem: Engineered > Bioreactor > Anaerobic > Digestate | place...
AACTGGAAACAGCACCAATTGATACATCCAGCATGGAATGAGATGCCTTGTAAAGACTATCCGTGATGGTCAGCATTGCATATACATCAGGATCCATTGGAAAAGTTTCCTCGTTGGAGTGATTGATATTCCAAATGTATGATCCCTTCTTGTATTCAGAAAGACGATTCTCATACCTGGAAATCATTTCAAAGGTACTATCAACTGCAGATTTTATATTCTTATCCTGTGAAGAAGCCGTTATCTCAAATACTGTATCCATCAGGATGCGGGCTTCCTTTGCAGTATAATTACGATGTTCGTAACGATAAAAACCGTATCCAAGAACAAGAATGAGTATGATTAGCGAGTAAATCTCTTTTTTAGTCATAACAAACCTTTTTATACTTTTGAATACATAGGAAAGAATGAGCCATTTTTGTCAAAGGAAACATGTAAAGCTTACTTCAGGAAGCTTTACGTAAAGTTTACTTCAGGAAACTTAGATTCCAGTACCCTGAAGTGTCATTTACGTATAGTTTACTTTAGGAAACTTGTCTCTCAGGAGCAAGAAGTGTCCTTGACGTAAAGTTTACTTCACGAAACTTAGATTCCAGGACCCTGAAGTGTCCTTTACGTATGTCCATCTCCATAATCCAGGTTCATTTACCAATCCTGCTTTTACAGGATTCATTACTATATACTGTATAACATTATTAAGCTCATTTTCATCGCGGACATAATGATCATAATATTCTCTTAACCAAAGCTTTCCACTTCTTTTCAATTCATTATTTATATACCTTGAGCTTCTACCTTTTATCAGATTCATAATATCAGCAATAGAGTACACATCTCCAGGTTCTTTTTCCAAGGGTATGATTAATAAATGAATATGATTTGGCATCACAGTAAACGCAAGTAAATCATAAAGATGATTATTATGATGATGCAATTCATCATACATTATTTGTGCTATTTTCGGTAACATGAAAACATTCTCGTTACTCTGGAATCTATCCAAATAACTATCCTGAATTGCAAATAGCTTTTTGGCCCGTATCGAATCATTTTCTCTTGTTTGAGGCTTATTTTCAAACTCTAACCGCAACTCGGATTCCTTTAGATATAGATAATCAGCGTATTCATTAGGCATGGATAAATGAAGCCTGAAAGTTATAAATATTGCTGTGTTTAAAGGCTGTAAATGAGGAAGATTACCTCTGTGAAAATGCTGATACTTATTCTGTGGTTGCATAAGCCCTCCCTGTAAAGTTTACTTTAGGAAGCTTTACGTAAAGTTTACTTCAGGAAACTTAGATTCCAGGACCCTGAAGTGTCCTTTACGTATAGTTTACTTTAGGAAACCTAGGTGTCAGGACCCTGAAGTGTCCTTTACAAAGTACATCAGATTCTTTATCCCTTTTTCCAATAATTCTAATATACCCCATTCCTTATTCTGGAAGGAGATTGTCAGTTTAAAATTCCCTGTTGCATCAAACTTCGCAGGAAGATCAGTGGATCTCAAGAACTGAAGCAGTTGCTCTTTTGAAGGTGATTTCTCCGGGTAGAATTCAAGAAGCATAAACTCTTTGTGCACATGGCAGGACAGCAACCCGGCATTATCAGCGAGAGAACGCAGCCTGAAGTAAAGAAAAGACTGTTCTGCAGCAGGAGGCAGGGGACCAAACCTGTCAGCGAGTTCAGCTTTCAAATCATCAAAATCATCGGCATCCACAAGATGCATCATTCTCTTATATATCTCAAGACGTTCCTTCTCATCGGTTATGTATTCTTCCGGAAGATAGGCATCACCATCAACATTGAGATTCTGCAATCCCTGGGTTGCTTCATCTTCCCAGATACCTACAGGATTTTCCTTCTCCAAATTCTCGATTGCCTGTTGAAGTAATTTATTATAATAATTGAAGCCAATTGAATTGATGACACCACTTTGCTTGATTCCCAAAAGCGTTCCAGCACCACGTATCTCCAAATCTCTCATGGCTATCTGGAAACCCGCACCAAGATAATCATATTCGGTCAAAGTATTCAGCCTCTTTCTCGCATCTTCCGTAATACCCTTCGGGATGAGAAGATATGCATACGCCCTGCGGTTGCTGCGTCCCACTCTTCCACGCATCTGGTACAATTGGGCAAGTCCGAATGTATCCGCCCGATCGACGATCATGGTATTCGCATTGGGAATATCAATCCCATTTTCTATGATCGTGGTCGAGATCAGTACATCGATGTGATGTTCCACGAAATCATTGGTGATATTCTCAAGCAGATGCTCAGGCATTTGGGCATGAGCAATGGCAAATCTCACATTCGGGAGCAACTGCTTCAACTTATCTGAAACTGCCTGTATGGATTGAATCCGATTGTGAATATAGAATACCTGTCCACCTCTGTCGATCTCACGCTGGATGGCATCTTTCACGATATTGGCATCATAAAGTGTTACCACTGTCCGGATAGGAAGCCTTTCCTTGGGGGATGTCTGCATAAGTGAGATTTCCTTTAACTTGGAAAGTGCCATGCTTAAAGTTCTTGGTATTGGTGTGGCGGACATATAGAGTGTGTCGACATTCGCCTTCAGCTTTCTCAACTTTTCCTTATGTCTTACACCGAAACGATGCTCTTCATCGACAATTAATAACCCAAGCTTGGAAAACTGGACATCAGCAGAAAGAAGCCTATGAGTGCCAATTGCAATATCCACCTGTCCCTGGTTCACCTTCTCCAAATCTTTCTTCATAGCTGCTGCAGAACAAAATCTACTGAACATGGCTATTCTGACCGGATATTGAGCCAATCTCTCCCTGAACACACGATAGTGCTGTTCTGCAAGCAAGGTGGTCGGGACAAGGACAGCGACCTGGAATCCACTCATTACAGCTTTGAATGCTGCGCGTATCGCCACTTCTGTCTTCCCGAATCCAACATCTCCGCAGAGAAGCCTTTCCATCGGATATGGTGCCTCCATATCCTGCTTGATCTCCTTCGAGGATTGTGCCTGGTCAGGTGTGTCTTCAAACAGGAAGGATTCTTCCATTTCTTCCTGCCAAGGTGTGTCAGGCTGATGAGAGATTCCTTTTCTCATCTTCCTTTCGGCATACAATCGAAGAATATCTTCAGCAACAAGTTCGATCTGTGACTTCGCCCGGCTCTTTGTCAGTTCCCATTTCTTGCTGCCGATCTTGTTGATGGTCGGTTCTCCACCTTCTTCACTCACGTACCGTGAAATCGACTGCAACTGGAATGTTGGAACATAGATACGGTCATTATCAGCATAATTGATGATGATGCATTCTACCGTGCTACCCTCCAACTCGATCTTCTTCAAGCCAGCAAAGATACCGATACCGTGGTCGATATGGACGATATAATCTCCGGGTTTCAGCATTTCATAATCGGTTAATGCCTCTCCCCTTGCGAAACGGGCTGTGTAGTGTTTGCGTTTGTAACGATTGAATATCTCGTGGTCTGTATATACTGCCAGTTGGATATCCTGCATGAGGAATCCCTTATGCAGCACACCTATTGTGTATTGAATATTTTCTTCATAATCGGCAAGCAATTCCTGCATACGCTTACTCTGGCTTTTATTATCAGACTGAATGAAAATTGTATAACCTTGATGTATGCGCTTCTCGAGTTCTTTCTCCAATTCATGGACGTCACCATTGAGCAGCATCTGTGATTGGAAGGCAGCCCCGATAGATTCCTCACAATATCCAAGTATCTGTTCAGAATGAGAAATATAATACTGGCATTCATTCATCCAGATATTCTTGAGGGAAGCTTCATCTGCAAATATCTGGGTTGGTTTGGGTATGGTATTCGCCTTTTTTGTCTTCGCCAAAGCCTGTTCATAGAGCTTGGTTGTCTCTTCCAGCATTTCCCGGTAATCATCTTCCATGTACTGGAATTCATCCCAGAAAAGGCTGACACTGCCTTTGGGAAAATAATCGAGAAATAACTGCACATCAGGGAACAGAAGGGAGATATCGTTTTCGATACCTTCATAGAAGTCATGTTCATGAATCTTATCCCACATCTCATCGGATGTGGAGAAATCATGCATGGAGAATTCCCTAGAAGGTAGGATTGTCACTTTATTTAGAACCTTACCTTCGCTGCGTTGCGTCACGATTGAGAAAGAGCGAATGGATTGTATCTCATCTCCCCAATATTCGATTCTCACTGGATCCTGCATGTTCGGACTGTATATATCGAGAATTCCGCCTCTTCTTGCCACCTGGCATATCTTGGAAACCTGGTACTCCACCTCATATCCCATGCCTACAAGATCGGATACGAGTACTTCCGGACTATATTCCATTCCTTTTGTAAGATGAATGACATTTTTCTCGAATAGTTTCCTCGAAACCACACGTCTGAGAAATGAACGGAATGACATGGAATATACAGATGGAATGCCTGAAATGGCACGTGACATGGCATCGGTTCTCTGGGAGCGAATCGAGGAATGCGGTGATCTCTCTTCATATGGCAATACTTCGAAATCAGGAAAGAAGCAGATATGCTCTCTTCCTAATAGAACTTCGAGATCATCGCTGAATTCTTCGGCAGCCTTATCATCCCCGGAAATAAGAAACACATTCTTACCGGTCGTTTCAAAGTAATGAGCCACGACAAGAGCTTTGGAAGATTGATTCAAATTGTGGAATTGTACATGATTTTGGGCGTTCTGAACCGTGTCGTCCATCCTCTGGAAGAATGGCGAGTGTTCGAGCAACTGTTTGATCAGGTGGTAGAACATGGAGTTCCTTATGTTCCCTCCCCCCACTTTTGAAAAGAGGGGGATTAAGGGGGCGTTAGTTCTGAGTACTTAAAAACTGTTGTGAGTTAGGGTGTCAATAATTTAATAATCCCCCTTGAGGAGGGGGAATAAAAAGGGGGTCAACGGCATTATATGCTCCGGAACTGCACGCCAGTACACCTGCATACCCGCACAATTGATTTAGCGTCATCCTCGCAAACGCGGGGATCCAGTACCTGACTGCTCCTCATCCCATCGGGATGTTCTGTCAATAACACTCGGGTGCCAATCCGGTGTACGTATTGGGGGCAACTATCTACTCTCGGAACGAGCATCACGTGATAGCCTGACGTGTAACGTCAGGAAAATGTATGAGAATAACTTGCATATTTATTATATAATATTAATTTTCAAAATTAGAATAACAGCAAATTCTACATGCTTGATCATATCAAACAATTATCATTGATATACAAATAAGTAGTTGTGTTTAAGAAGTGATAGAATTATTTGATAAGCTAGTTATTTGCATTTTGATAAAATCTATAGTAGATTTCAATTCCGCAGAATTTGATTCCCTCATTAAATCAAGCAATTGTATTGATTCAGCATCAACCATCGAAACCTGAGATAACAGATTAGTATAGAATTTTGCTAATGATTCTGTATTAATTTCGCCAGTGATTTTGAAATTTATGGGTTTCATGTTTGCTCCAAAGTTGAACATCTTTTTTGCTATTCTATCCATTACAAGGAAAATTATATATCCTTTATAAATAAAGTCTATAGAAAGATTTGCTATATAATATAAATGTTGCAAATTATTATCATGTACTATATTATATAAATCTGATACTTCAAGTTCAATATCTAGATAAGAATCAATTATCTCCATATATAAATCATTACATATATTACTAGCCATTTTTTTCTCAATAAAAAGCTGGTAGCATTTAAATATTAGAATATATCTTAAGTATAGCCATTGTGCCAAGATTTTACGAAATAAATAATACTGATTTGATTTGCTAGTTTCAATTTGTAGATCTTCATTGGACATATTTGAATTTTCTAAATTAGATAATCTCTCGCGATCACTTTGGCATGAGTCGTTGAAAGAATTGACAATATTCTTCAGTTGATTATACTTTTTTAATTCAGCACAACGTAAACCCATAATAAAAAACAAATTACATATTTCTCCAAATTGCATGGAAGCTTTATTTAACTGTATGTCATTAAAAGAATCGTATTTATCCAAACACAAATAAGTTAAATCTCTAATCATCAAAGGTAAATTATCTATAACAAGATTATTGGCATCTAAATTCGGTTTTGAATATAAACTCAATAATTTCTTATATAATTTTCCGAAATAATCTAGAATATCTTTTGTAATAATAATATTTTGATTTAAAATTGATACTCTTAATACGTGATAATAGTAGCTTAAAATTCTTGCTAATATTCTATCATAATCCCTTTTGATACTAATGTCTGTCAATTTGGACATTAATCTATCTAAGTCATCTATCTTAGTATAACTGGTGAGAAAAAAATGCTCTATCCCTTGATGATTTGATATTTCTATGTTTTTTGTATAATCACAATAATTCGCTTTTATTATTTCTGCAACACTTATATAACGATCAGCTTCATGATAATCATTATTAATTATCGAGGATTCTAGTCTTTCCTCAAAGAACTGACTTGCAGTAATAATTGTTTCCTTATGAATTTCATATTTAATGTTTTTTTTATATATTGATTTGAGCATATTTGATTCTATTGAACCAGTAAAGGCTATGATTGTTACATCAGGATGTACCTTCATCAATCCTAATGGATTCAAATATATCACTTGAAATTGTTTTAAATATTTTTTAGAATATTTTTCTAAACTATCAATTAAATCGCGAAAATTAATATTAGTTATTTTAATATATCCAATTTCTCTCGTTTTTGAAAGACCTAGAACATCCGAGATACTTAACGGATTTCCAACAAAATTAAAATTTACCCTCAATTGAGGCGATTTAAATTCCTCTATCATTTTGTAAAATATATTTATACTCTGTTTCGAAATCTCATTCTCGAATTCATTTTCGATATATTCATACGAAGCTTCATCAACAAGTATTTCTAATATCCTGTCTTCGCTAGCATACTGAAGAATTCTACGCATACTAAATAGAATCGAGCCTAACAAAATTGAGAATAAAAGCATTTCGAATAGAATAGCTGCTCTAAGCCACCATTCATTAAAAGAATCTGAAAATAATAATATTAATAGAAAAGTAAACGAACTACAAATAAAAAACCATACAATTGGATATATATGTGCTCTATTCATTAGTACTTTATATGAATATCTGTTGTTCTTAGCGATATTACTTAAAGCGATACCTACAATTGTACATAATAAAGCTAAAAGAGTTAATATACCTTTAAATAAATCTGAGATTATGGGAAAGTAATTCATCTTCCTGAAAAAGATATTTGTATAGTTGTAGAATTGAATTGGCTTAAATACTACAAGAAATGCTAAAAATGTAAGAATTAAAGGTATTAGTATTATAATTGGTAATTGAATTTTTCTTTTAATATGATACTCTTTAAACTCTTTACCTACTGCATTACATGATTCATATTTTAGCCATCCGATCTTTGTACAATTCCGTAGAAGAAATTTTGCACATTTGTTTAGAATTATTCCCATCTTTCTTAACAAAATATTCACTTTATTCTGATAATTTTAGATAATTGATTTTTTTGCTCTTTACTCTTTTTAGAGTTTGTAATAACAAATTTATCTTTTATACTCATTAAGGAAACTCCACATAGGGCTACAGTTGAAAATCCAATTCAAATCGGGTTGAATCTCTTTAATAAAGAACTCATATATTTAGGTGCATTTAATAATGTTTAACAATTATTGTTATTTCAACAATAAAACTCAGATACATTATGGATAATACTGTTTATACCCAGAGCTACTGCCCCATCGTGCTAGTTTTTTTCCACTTTGCTTATCATAGATTTCAACAAATAGACCACCATTCTTTTGATTTATGTACTTTCCAAAAGCTGCCGTTAAGTTCTGCTTTACTACTGCATCTGATCCTTCCCAAATAAATGAATCAAGATATACAGAATTAGCTCCAGCATCTACTGTAGCATTACCTTGAGAGATTAGCTTTTCTATCATGGCATCTTGGGATGGAGTATTAGGAGAAATATTGGATCGAGGAGGCTTACTAACATTAGAGCAAAAACCAATGATTAAAATAAGCATTATTAATATCAGTGCACTTAATAATACAATCATACAACTTGAAGACTTTATAATCTGTTTACCACAATTTGGACATACCTTGGCATCCGTTGAAATTTCATGACCACATTCTTTGCATTTTGTTAACATATACCCCCTCCAATTTAAAGCTTGAATTAGAATAATGTTGGTTAAACGAATACGTCAACAGAAATATTTAAAAAACTAACAATTATTCATGATTTATTCATAAGTGCATGCCTGGATCAATATCCTCATTATTAGGTTGAACAATGCAAAAGTAATCAGTTAATGGTTCATATCTCAGAGCAGAAAGAGTCCTGGATCCCCGCCTTCGCGAGGATGACGCTACTGTTATTCAACGTTTCAGCGGTTTCGCTCCACCGTAGGCTATGATATGTCGCTCTAACAGAGCTATTCTACTTTATCCTATACCCTTCAAATATCCTTTCCTGTGGTGCCCAGCCTAAGTATACCAGTTTCGTCCAACCGGGTGGAACGGATAGATTTTCCATATCCTTCAAAGGGTCTATACGCACTTTATCCCAGGCATGAATGACCTTTCCCTCACCCAAGTACAGTCCAACATGCCCCCAATCCTTGTATTGATCATGCAACATACCTGAGCAGGAATAGAATACAAATGCGCCAATCAGAGGTTCTTCCTCAGTATGCGAAGCGTTGTATTCTTGGGCTGATTCTGTAGCTGTGTCGCCACCAAATATCTCTATGTGATTAGGAATTTCATAAGCATCTTCAACAAAAGCCAGGCAACGGGTATTGTACTCTTTGGATTCCAGGAAGTTCAAAGCCCATTCTTTTGCCCGTTCGAAATATTGGGATAATATCTGTGAATGAGGTTGATCAGATTTTGTCATGATGCTCCTTTATCGAATTGTGTCTAAAACCGTAGCGATGGCTTCAGCCATCGTTCGGATTGCTTCAGCAATTCGATTCCCATGAACCGTAGCAACGGCTTCAGTCGTTGTATGGATGATTTAAATCATCCCCCAGCATTGCATGAACACAATTGAATTGTGTTCCAACGATTACTGAAGTAATCGCTACGGTCTAATTGTTCAATGAAACCAATGATAGATCCCATCCAGATCAAAGCTCACATTGTAATCATCAGATTCCTGATCGTTAACTAAATGCCCCATATCCCAGGTAGCATGATTGTATTCCAGCGAGAGAATATTCTTATAATGAAGATTGATCCCATATCCATGGGTATTCTCCACTTTTTCATCGGGATTATCGTTATAGATTCCCATCCTGTAATAGAATGTATCCAGGAATCCAACTTCAACTCCAAAGGCGGATATCTCCTTATCATAATCATCATAAATGAATGATGTAAGCCCCCTGAGAGTCATCAGGTTTTCGAAGAATAACCACTCTTTGGGAATCTTGTCTTTCAATGCATTTTCCCCAAGCAGTGAGTAGGAAATACCAAATCCATGATTCACATGGCTGAAAACAGGATCTTTCTGTGTTTCAGAGCCGTATCCGATCTTATCGTCGAATACATTGAATGACGCCAGACCATATACAGCTTCCAATCTTGAGATTTTTTCATAATCTAAATGATACTGCAAAATAAGACCTATGTTTGTCGTATTTGCCTTGGCAGATGTACGAAGAGCTCCTTCAATTGAATAGGGAGCCAGCTTTGATTTAATCGATAATGTCTGAAATCCCACTGCCATATTGAAATGACTCGAATCAGGGACTGAATTTCCTGTTATAAATCGATAGGTCTGAATCGGATTAATGGCAAGCCCATATGGAGTTGCATATTCATACGATCTGTAGCTTGCAACGGGTACTCCCACTTCATTAGTGATTTCCTGAATCCCATAATCAATATTCAATCCATCGATATTTCCACTAACGGGAGCCGGCATTGTGACGGCAATTCCCATGTACCCGATCGTAGCTAACCCACCATTATAATATATATTATTGATATCAGCAGTTTTCAACCATGGGGTATGTGTGAATCCATAGGATACACCATCGTGAAATGCGGGAATTGCAGGATTATAATAGGATGTCAGTGCATTTCGATGCCAAATGTTCACAACCCCAACAGCATCACCGCCGATAGCTCTGTTGATACTGGAAGGGTCAATACCAAGAAACATAACACTATAGTCACTATATGCAATACAGGAAATGATCTGTAATGCAAGCAATACAAGCAGAAAATATTTCATACATCCCCCTATTCCTAAATATACTATCTTTCTTATATGTAAATAGAAACTTTCCTGTCAATATTAAATCTGCTTTAATTCCATTATAAAGATTCGAAATATTAGTAATAAAATAAGCATTAGAGTTTTTCCTGGTTCGTTCTGTTGTGGTAAAAGAATGAACACTTGTTTTGTGTCGCTCACAAGGGGCTTTACTTTCGGTGGGGATTTCTATCCTGCGGTATCACTTCTTAAAAACCGTAGCAACAGCTTCAGCCGTTGTAAGGTGTGCTTCAGCTCACCGATTCCCATAAACCGTAACAACGGCTTCAGCTGTAGTTGGGATGATTTAAATCATCCCCCAACATTGCATGAACACAATTGAATTGTGTTCCCACGATTACTGAAGTAATCGCTACGGTCGAATTATTCATTGAACAACCGATACATATCCTTTGAAATACCTATGGATAGCCAAGCTGAAACCAATCTCTTCCATATCGGATACCAATCCAAAGAGATTGGAATGAGATTGCTATGGGATTGGTATGGGATTGGAAAGGGATTTGTATGTTCATGGAAAAGCATTGAGGTCGGTACGAAGTGGGTAGGGTACTTATCAACATAAAGAACTACGAGAATGATTCCAAATCATTATTTAACTATTCTATATTTGATTAATATTTCATTTCATCTTGACACTGAGAATATAATAAAGTATAAAGACAAAGTGGAGGTCTATTTAAATGAGTATTTTGGATCATTATTGGGCATATGAATTAGGTGATGAGATCTTTTCTGATCAAACCACTAATCGTGAGATTAAATTCTACGCAGCAAAACACAGGTTAGAGAAAAATCCATTTCGAGCTTCCTTTCCATTTCTAATCAAGGAAACTGAATCAAAGATACTTATCTCCGTGCCTTATAAAAAAGATGTGGATTTAATCGTAAATATCGTCACCCAAACAGACTTAACGACCGATATATTTGCTACGATGATACAAACTGAACTCTTTCCATTATCTTCCACTATTGAGGTGAACAGGTATTTGGATATTGGTGTAAATAACTCTTCTGCTGAGCAGGAGTATAATAGACTCAGCGGAATGCAGATAGATCAGTTGAAATCTGTATGTTCACTGGATGAATCGACTCTCTACGAGTTAAATGAGAATGGTAAGCTCTTCGCATTGTTTGATGGAATGGAACCACTTTCTTATGGAACGGTTACCAGGTCTTCAGGTAACTGGATCGAGATATCGATAGCAACCGTTAAAGAACATCGGCACAAAGGTTATGCAACAACATTAGCCCGAAGAATGATGAATCATTTCCGGTCTCAACAAAAACATGTAATTTATGTATGTGAGACAGGAAACATGCCCTCAAACAGAATTGCAGAGGATTTGGAATTGCATTTTCTCGGTAGTGAATTACTAGGTTACTTGAAAGATAATCATGAATGAGTCTATTGAAGGTTTTATTAACTTTCAATTTAGATAATAGCCAGCATTCCCTGTTCCCTGTTCCCTGTTCCCTGTTCCCTGTTCCCTGTATTCTCTTTCTCCTTGACATCCTCTCCCCCTCCTTTTTCTTCAAATTTGAAGACAGGATTGAGGAGAGGAATTGAAAACCGAAATCATTATCAAAGGCGCATCAGAACACAATCTGAAGAATATAAATGTTACACTTCCACGTAACAAGCTTATCGTATTCACCGGTGTCTCCGGTTCAGGAAAATCATCACTTGCATTCGATACCTTGTATGCCGAGGGACAGAGACGCTATGTGGAATCACTTTCCGCTTACGCCCGTCAGTTCCTTGGTCAGATGGAGAAACCGAAGGTCGATTATATCGAAGGTCTCTCTCCAGCCATCTCC
>Ga0116171_10004738_pt1 | contig 12151 bp, 12 predicted proteins | sample AD_JPNHW2_MetaG_FD_89798 | JGI IMG/M metagenome (GOLD analysis project Ga0116171, IMG submission 89798) | Active sludge microbial communities of municipal wastewater-treating anaerobic digesters from Japan - AD_JPNHW2_MetaG | ecosystem: Engineered > Bioreactor > Anaerobic > Digestate | place...
ATCAGGACTTTACGATATAGGCAATCAATGGATTGCATCGGGAATGCTGGAATGGACCAGGAGGACTCTCTTCGCCGACATTAAAGAAAATGTTTATGAAGTAATGATCTCAGGAGCAGAAAAGGTACCTTCGGGTTGCAATGGGGTAACCATCATACCAAAATTTTATGAAGAGTTAAAGGGCAAACCGGGGGGACAAATACTTGGTCTTACAATGGAATCGACCCGTGACGAAATTTATCGTGCCATGCTTGAAGCACTGTCAAAAAGACTTGCAGAGGGGAAAAAGGCACTTGAAGATGCTGGCGGCTTTAAGACAGAGAGTATCCTTTGCGTGGGAGGAGGATCCAAAAACCGGTTATGGAACAGATTAAGAGCCAACTACACAGGCGTCCCCCTGAAAATAATCGATCAGAAAGAGACTACTGTCCTGGGGGCTTCGCTTTTTGTCCAGTCTGCCTGCGGTAATGTATCCTCACCTGAAGATGCCCGCTCAGCAATAAATTATAAAACTGAAATTATAGAACCGGAATAAGAACTACCCAGCCATCTACCCGCCATTTTAGGGTTATTATGCGATGATTGGGCTAATTCCCATCGTGAAGATTTAGAGGTATTAAAGAGAACCAGGAACTAAATATCAAGTAAGAATGAATATTGCATATTTCAACGGTAACTTTCTCCCGAAAAATGAGATAAAGATCAGTCCTGACGACCGTGGATTTCTGTTTGCAGAAGGTATTTATGAGGTGGCAAAATGGTATGGCGGATTCTTTTTCGATATGGAAAGCCATCTTATCAGAATGAAAAGAAGCCTCAGGGAGGTTCGCATTGTATGGCCTGAAGAGAATTCTTTCCCATCTTTTGCGGAAGAACTTGTTAAACGCAACGGGTTATACGACCGGATGGCGTTAGTCTATCTCCAGGTGACAAGAGGAGAGGCTCCCCGTAACCATGCGTTTCCGAATCCTGCAGTATCACCTACAGTATATGCCCTTGTTAATGAATTTAACCCCACCCTGGTTGCCCCTAAGTCGGGAGTTAAAGTAATGCTGAAAGAGGATCTCAGGTGGGGCCGGTGCGACATTAAGACTGTTGCTCTGATTGCCAATACCCTGGGGTTTCAGGAAGCTCACGAAAAAGGATTATATGAATGCCTATTTGTAAGGGACGGACTGATCACTGAAGGATCACATTCAAATGTCTTCTTTGTAATAGACGGTATTCTTTATACTCACCCGGAGTCGAATTTTATACTCTCGGGTGTCACCAGAAAAAACATTCTGCGTATTGCAAAAGAATCCGGAATAGCCGTGAAAGAAGAGCCGCTGCCAGCCAATAGAATTGGAACCATTCAGGAGGCATTTGTCACAAATACCTCCTCAGAAATTACTCCTGTGGTTTCCATTGATGGCCTGACCGTAGGTGATGGATTGCCAGGACCTGTTTCAAAACTCCTCCGCAGGAATTTTGATGCTGAAATAATAAGACTGGGCCAAGGTGGAAAATAATGTTTAAAAAAATTCTGTTTTCATTTACTAAAATAAGTTTTATATTTGCAGCCGTTAATCAATTGATTAAATCATTTGTATAACAATGGAAAAAACAAGAAATGTTGAACAGGATATCATAGAGGCTGCCCGTAAAGTATTCCAGAAAAACGGTTTCAGAGAAGCAACCATGCGTGATATTGCAAATGAGGCCAACATAAATCTGGCAATGGTTCATTACTATTTCAGATCGAAGGACAACCTTTTTTACATAGTATTCGATGAAGCATTCAGAATGCTTTATGAAAAGATTACAAAGATCATAACTAATGAGAAACTGGATATTTTTGAAAAAATCAGGATATTAGTAAATGAGTATATATCGTTTTTTAATAAAAATCCTCAAATCCCTTTGTTTATCGTCCGGGAAATTATCAGAAATCCAGAAGAGATAGGAGATCGGATGAAGATCAACATCAATCCTGTTCCTACTTTCAACCATTTTGCCTGCCAGCTCCAGGAAGAATACGAAAAGGGAACCATCAGAAAGATTTCAGCTCTTTCACTTGTTATTAATATAATTTCATTGTGCGTATTCCCTGCACTTGCAAAATCAATTATAATTAACGTAAGCGGCCTTACAGAGGTTGAGATGGAAGCAATAGCTGAAAGCAGGAAGAAGGAAGTAGCTGATTTTATAATTAATTCCATACGTGTCTAAAAAATTTTATCGTCATGTTAATCAAATGACCAATTCAATTGATTAAACTCCTTGACTAAATCGTATGATTATTTAAAAAGTAAATCATTATTAACAGGTAAAACAATGAACAACAAAATAGGAACAAATGCAGGAAAAATCTGGAATTATCTCTACTCAACCAAGGAATGCCCGATTGAGGAACTCAGTAAGCAGCTGGATATGAATGACAGGGACCTTTGTCTGGCTTTGGGATGGCTGGCCCACGGAGAAAATCTTGTCTTTAATGAAAAGGGAGGCGTTCAGTATGTAGCTCTTGATTTTTAAGCCAAGCAACATACACTAGATACTGCCGGCAAAAATTATTAATGATGAATAAATTTTTAAATACTATTCTTTTATTTCAGATACTCTTCATCACGTCATGTTCTGACCTGATTGAGTACACCCCTTATGACACTGATATTCAAACCCATGATTTAAACATATCTGAATCATCAAAAATTAATTTTGAGGAACAATCCACATCCGATACATTAAGATTTGCTTTGATTTCTGATATTCATGAAAACTATGACGATCTGTATGATGCAATCAGTAATATAAACCAGCTGACAGGGCTTCAGTTTGTTGTCTGTTGCGGTGATATAACAAATGCCGGACTGGCGCAGGAATTTAAATGGTACATCAATAACTCCAAAGGATCAATATACCCTTTGATTACCGTCATAGGTAACCACGACTACCTGTCAAACGGTCACACTGTATACACTAAACTATTCGGTTCCTCTGACATGTCGTTCCTGGTGGGAAAATACAAGTTTATACTTTTTGACGACATCATCTGGGAAAAGAATAACTAAATGCCTGATTTCGAATGGCTCTCATATGAACTTGCCGACAGTACACACAACAATGTACTTATGGCTCACATACCTCCCTTTTCAGAGGAGATGAAAGGGGAATATGGTCTTAAATATGCACAGACTGTAGATTCCTCAAATACCATGCTCTGCCTGCACGGTCACTGTCACAGCTTCACCGAGACATCATATAATGGAATACACACCATGATAGCAACCGAGATTGAAGAAAGAGAGTATTATATCATAACTCTTGTTAATAAGCAATCATTCATTAAACGCGTAAACTATTGATCGGATGTTACCCGCCATATTAACCATATTACTGATCTCCTCCCTAACCCTGCTTCCTGCCGGGGGCTGTCCGGCCGATACAGCCGGAAGATCCCCTTCTCATATATATTTTAAAGCACAATATGCAGGTAACCTTGGTTTTGCTTCAGTCGGAGCTGGCAGTAAATTCTTCAATGATAAACTATCTCTTGATCTTAATTATGGTTATATGCCGGAATTTATTAACGGAACAGAGGTCCATACCATAGCCCTGAAGCCTGCATTTCACTTTAAGGAATTTGTCATATCAGGCTTCAAAGCAGGCTTTTATATCGGCACGGCTTTAAATTACAACATCACATCAAACACTTATATTAAATTCCCGGGTTATTACCCGGAAGGTTACTATGTGCCAAATGCACTTCATGCAAATCCTTTTCTCGGAGCTAAAACATTCCTCCCTGCCAGGAAGTTAAGTTGCATTTCATTATATACAGAATTAGGAACTGTAGAATATAAAATCCTTTGTGCCATAAAAAACAGGAAAATTGAATTTGACGAAATCTGGAATTTATGTTTTGGAATAGTCTTTCATTTAAAATAAAATCTATTATTGATCAATAAAAATACCATGGAAACAGACCAAATTTTTAAGACTAAATTCGAAAAATCATCTGACTTTAAGTTTGATACTGCTGTAGTAAATGTCTTCGATGATATGGTTGTACGCTCAGTACCGATGTATCTTGAATTTCAACGTATGATTACCGAAATATCGGCCGATTATGCTCAGCCCAACACCTCATTATATGATCTTGGATGTTCTACAGGCACCACACTTTTATCTCTTAACACAGTTCTTGACGAATCAATAAAGTTCGTTGGAGTCGATGAGTCGCGGGAGATGCTCGACAGCTGTGTCAAAAACCTGAAAAACAATGGGGTTACCAGACAATTTGAAATGGAAGCTGCCGACCTTAACAAACAGGTAAAGATTGAAAATGCATCAGTGGTGGTTCTTTGCCTCACTCTGCAGTTTGTACGTCCTATCAACAGAAATAAATTATTGAAATCAATTCAGGAACAATTAAATCCTCACGGTTGTATAATCCTGGTGGAGAAGGTTCTGGCCGAAAGCTCCGAATTCAATCGTCAGTTTATCAAGTATTATTACAACATGAAACGACGTAATAACTATGATGATATGGAAATAGCCCAGAAAAGGGAGGCTCTTGAAAATGTACTGATCCCATACAAATTAAGTGAAGACTATCAGCTTTTGCTTGATTCAGGGTTCCATTCATGTGAGACATTTTTCAAATGGCATAATTTTGCCGGACTTGTTGCACTTAAATAATCACTTAAAGAATATTGTTATGCTTGTTAAATTAGGCAATTGGTTATTCCATTTCCGTAATATATTATTTCCACTGTTTTATGCAGCATTGTTTATCCCATCACCTGATTTTTTTCAGAAGGAAGAAACGGCTTTAATTATAGGAGCATTTATTGTAGGTACCGGAATAGCAGTCCGCTGCACAACAATAGGGCTGGTATATATAATCCGTGGAGGGGCAAAACGACAGATCCATGCCGAAGAACTGGTTACCGGCGGCATTTACCAGGTATGCCGTAATCCTATGTATCTGGGCAATATACTTCTTATCATCGGGTTCGGAATTTTCGCAAACTCATTGCTTTTCACCCTTATTTTTTCCCCTTTGTTTGTATTCTTTTACATTGCCATAATAAGCGCGGAAGAAAATTTTCTTTCAGGCAAATTCGATCAGCAGTTTGCTGATTACAAGGCCTCTACAAACGCAATAATACCGAAATTGGAAAACCTTGGAGCTGCATTTGAAGGACAAACGTTCAAATGGGGAAAAGTCATAAATAAAGAACATAATTCCCTCTTCCTGTATTTCTCAGCCATCTTATTGCTTTTACTTTACCACGGACATCTGGGAATAAGTTTATTCTTTATCTGTGAGGCAGTTCTGGTATTACTTTACGCACTCGCAAAATATTTAAAGCATATTAATTTTATTTAAAGAGTATCATTCCTTAATCATTTGTTATAGTTTTGAACCCGATTAAAAAATGCCGGTATATCAAAACAAATATCTGTTTCCATGGATGTTGTAATTTTTCAAATCGTAAACTAGTATGCTGTCAGAAGTTTTGCCCGGCAGAAACCGCTTTATCCTTCCGGTTCTTGTACTCTTAATGTGCAACATTACGCTGTTTGCGCAACAAAGCACTAATAATACAATCACTGTAAGAGGTCGCATAGTCGATTCTCAAACCAGGGAAGCTGTACCTTTTACATATATCCAGGTTGTCGGCACATCGTATGGAGGAGTCTCCGATGCGAATGGTGATTTTTCATTCAAAGTCAATCTGAAACATTTCAGCGTTAAGCTAAGCTGTCTCGGTTATAAAACCGAGATAAAGCAGGTAGATCTCTCTTCGTCAAAATTACTGGAATTTAAACTTACTCCCGAAACAGAACTTCTTGAGGAAGTAGTTGTGAGAGGCGGCCGGAAAAAATATAAAAACAAGGGTAATCCGGCTTATGAGATCATGGAGAAGGTGATTGCCAACCGGTCGGCGAACAACAGGGATGCATTGGATTATTATAAAAATGAAAAATATGAAAAACTGCTTTTAGGATTCAGTGACCTGACACCTGAAATAAAACAGAAAAAAGCTCTTTTAAAAATTCAGTTCTTTTTCGACAATACCGATACCACTATGCTCAAAGGAAAAGAGGTGTTGCCTGTTTACCTTAATGAGAGTGTAACGGACTGCTATTTCAGAAAATCCCCCAGAAGTGTAAAAAACATTAAAAAGGCTACAAACTATGTAAGTTTTGATAAATACTTTGATGACCAGGGAATTGAAAATTATGTCAAGTACATGTACCAGGACATAAATATTTATAATAATGATATTACCTTCCTTACCAACCAGTTTCTTAGCCCAGTAGCCACTACAGCTCCTTTGTTTTACAAATACTTCATAAGCGATACTATTGAGGTCGATGGGGACAAATGTGTCGAAATGTTTTTCTCACCGCGCAATAAGACCGACATGTTGTTTCAGGGTTACCTGGATATAATGCTCGACAGCAGTTACGCCATCCGCAAAGTAAATATGACTGTTAATAAAGATATTAACCTCAACTGGGTCAAGGAAGTTAATATTACACAGAAGTTCAATAAGAACGGTGATCAGGGATGGCTTCTTTCATTGGAGGATATGAAGATCGACTTTGGTCTTGCTTCAAAAGGCGTGGGAATATTTGGCCGCAGAACGGTCAGCTATAATAACTATGCGTTCAACAGTGACGAAATTGAATCAGCTATTGAGTCCAAAATGCAGGAACTCCCCGATAGTACCGTCAATAACTTCGATGAAGAATACTGGAACAGACATCGTAACCCAGAACTGGCTAAATCAGAAAAGGCAACATATTCGGTAATCGACAGTGTTCAGACTGTCCCCGTATTCAAAAGGACAATGCAGGCTACAACCTTGCTGATGTTCGGGTATCAGGACTGCGGATATTTTGAAATAGGTCCCGTAAATACATTTTACAGCTATAATCCTATTGAAGGATCAAGGGCCAGGTTCGGACTCCGCACTACCCCCCAGTTCAGTAAAAAGCTCACCCTCGACGGTTACCTGGCTTACGGCTTCCTGGATAAAAAGTACAAATATTACGCCAGTACAACATGGTCACTGACTCCGAAAACGATATATGAGTTTCCCGTAAAATCAATAAGTGTAAGTTATCAGTATGACACAAAAATCCCGGGCCTTGATTTGCTGAATACTCATGACGACAATGTGTTCCTGTCAGTCAAAAGAGGAGTTAACGATAAACTCTTTTACAACAGAACATTTAAAATTGAACATCTGAATGAGTTTGACAACCACTTCTCATATACAATCGGGTATCAGTTTATGAATAAGGCCCCTGCAGGGAACCTGTTCTTCAACTATTCCGACTATCTGCTACATCAGAATGATGTTCAGAGCATTAACACCTCCGAATTATTTGTCAACCTCAGGTATGCCCCGCACGAGCGCTTTTACCAGGGAAAGACATACAGGACTCCTATTTCCAGCAAGTATCCCGTCACTGAGTTGCAATATACCGTCGGTTCCAAACTTCTGAACAGCGATTACAATTATCAGCAGCTGCATCTGGCTGTCAGTAAAAGATTCACGCTCTCAATACTCGGTTACAGTGATGTAGTATGGGAGGCCGGAAAAACATTTGGACATGTACCATATCCCCTGCTTTCTATTCACAGGGCCAACCAGTCTTATTCATACCAGTCGTTATCATATAACATGATGAATTTCCTGGAATTTGTGAGTGACCAATATACTTCCCTCAACATTGACCACTGCTTTAATGGTTTCTTTCTGAACAAGGTGCCTTTATTCAAAAAACTGGCTTTAAGGGAATTAGTCTCATGCAAGATTCTCTATGGAAGTGTGACAGATAAGAATAATCCAAACACTAATACTGATTTATTCAAATTTCCGGTAGATGATAATGGCGTGCCGATTACATATACCCTTGAGAAGAAACCATACATTGAAGGCAGTGTCGGAATCGGAAACATTTTCAGACTGTTCCGGGTTGATGTTGTAAGACGTTTTTCCTACCTCGACTATCCCAATGTAGCTAAAACAGGAATACGAATGAAAATGAAATTCGACTTTTAAAATCTTCATTATTTGACATCTGTCTGAAAAAAGCTTTACAGGTTAAATAAACTTATCTTTAAAAGGCTAAAAATCCGTTATATGCAGAAGCCTTTATTTTTCTATATTTGCACAAATTTTCAATCACATGAGCAACTTGAATTTAAGTGAACAGGAGCAGATAAGGAGAAAATCATTAGATGAGTTAAGAAAACTTGGAATAGATCCCTACCCTGCTGCTGAATATAAAACCGATGCTTTTGCACAGGATATTCTCAATAATTATACCCCTGAAAAAAACAACTTCCAGGATGTCTGCGTTGCAGGCCGGTTGATGAATATCCGCATAATGGGCAGCGCCTCATTTGCAGAACTGATGGATTCAACAGGCAGGATCCAGATCTATGTCCGCCGCGATGATATCTGCCCTGGAGAAGATAAAACCATGTACAATACTGTGTTTAAACATCTTCTTGATATCGGTGATATCATAGGTGTGAAAGGCCGTGTTTTTAAGACTCAGATGGGTGAAACAACCGTTCATGTGAATGAATTTATTGTCCTCTGCAAATCGGTACGCCCCCTTCCTGTTGTGAAAGAGAAAGACGGCGTTCTGTTTGATGCAGTAACTGACCCGGAAATGCGGTATCGCCAGCGTTATGTGGATCTCATTGTTAACCCTCAGACGCGCGATGTGTTCAGAAACAGAACGAAGATAATCCAGTCTCTGCGCGAACTCTTTAATTCAAAGGGGTACCTGGAAGTTGAAACACCTGTTCTTCAGCCAATACCTGGAGGAGCTGCTGCCCGACCATTTATTACACATCATAATACCCTTGATATTCCTCTCTATCTGAGAATTGCCAATGAACTTTACCTGAAACGACTTATCGTCGGCGGTTTTGAAGGAGTATATGAATTTGCAAAAGATTTTCGCAACGAAGGGATGGATCGTACCCATAATCCGGAATTCACTGTAATGGAGATCTATATAGCTTACAAAGATTATAACTGGATGATGAGCTTTACTGAAGAGCTTATTCAGAAAGCAGCTATGGATCTTTATGGAAAGACTGAAATTGTATACGGTGATAATATTATCAATCTTAAGCCTCCGTACAAAAGGATAAGTATGATTGATGCAATAAAGGAAAATACAGGCATCGACATCTCAAATATGGATGAAGAGGAACTGAGGAAAGTATGCATCAGACTCGATGTACCTCAGTCGCCTGAGATGGGAAAAGGAAAACTGATCGATCAGCTTTTCGGGGAGAAATGTGAACATAACTATATACAGCCTACCTTTATTATCGATTATCCTACCGAGACATCACCTCTTACAAAGAAACACCGCAGCAAACCCGGACTTACAGAAAGATTTGAGCTGATGGTAAACGGTAAAGAACTGGCAAATGCATACTCCGAACTTAATGACCCTATCGACCAGATGGAAAGATTCCAGGATCAGCTTCGTCTTTCAGAGAAAGGCGATGATGAAGCTATGTTCATTGACCAGGATTTTGTAAGGGCTCTTGAGTATGGCATGCCTCCTACTTCCGGGATGGGCATTGGTATCGACAGGCTGACTATGCTTCTTACCAACCAGCCTTCAATTCAGGATGTATTGCTTTTCCCGCAAATGAAGCCTGAAGCTCCGAAAGTTAAAGCAGAAAGTCAAAACCAGGAGTATACTGAACTCGGAATACCTGAGGAATGGATCGATCCTCTTAAAGGACTGGGCTTTACAACAATCGCTAAACTTAAAGAGGTTGAAAAGTATACAAAGCTTCACCAGGATCTTTGCGGATATAACAAGAAGAACAAACTCGGGCTTCAGAATCCTTCCCAGGATGATGTGAAAGCATGGCTGAACCTGAAATAAGGTATGCAAAACGAAAATGTTATAGAGGTAAAAGATGTCTGGAAATCATTTAAAACAGTTCAGGCAGTAAGAGGGGTTACCCTTAACATCCCAAAAGGCAAATTCATTGCCCTGCTTGGTCCAAACGGAGCAGGTAAAACGACAATGGTTGAAATGATTGAGGGAATCCAGAAGCCCGATAAAGGTGAAATAACCATTATGGGCAAAAAGTGGAAAGACAATGAAGATGAGCTTCATAATTTAATAGGACTATCCCTTCAGGAGACAAGATTTATTGACAAACTAAGAGTAACAGAGACACTTAAGCTCTTTGCCAGCTTCTTTGACCTTGGAGAAGAACGGGTTGAAGAAATAATCAGCATTGTAGGACTTGAAGAAAAGAAAAAAGCATACAATGTGAATCTTTCGGGAGGACAACGGCAGAGGCTGGCTATCGGAATAGCCCTGATCAATAACCCTTCAATACTTCTCCTCGATGAACCGACAACAGGATTGGATCCCAATGCAAGAAGGGAAGTATGGGATATCCTGAAAAACCTGAAGGAAAAATCGTCAACATCAATGGTGCTTACTACCCATTATATGGAGGAAGCCGAATACCTGTGCGATTATATTGTTATAATGGATAATGGAGTGATCCTGAAAGAAGGCACACTGAACCAGCTGCTTGAAGGAGCTGACGGCAATCCAAAGACTCTTGATGATCTGTTTGTCACATTAACAGGAAGAATGATCTATGAATAGATGGTTCCGGTTTAATCAACTCTGGCAACTGACAAAGGCCCTGTTCCTGGAAATAATCCGCGAACCCGGTGTTTTATTCTGGGGAATATTATTCCCTATTCTGATGTCGCTCGGACTTGGACTTGCTTTTACAAAAAAAGCTGATGTGATCAGGAAAGTGGCCATAGTCAGTGATATCGCAAAATCTTCCGCCCCGGCTGATACAACATTGATAACAGAGTTTCTGAGAAAGAGATGTGAGAAAAACATCACCGGTGAAGAAGACTCATGGAAATGGAAATATGCCATAAAAGATGATAAACTCGGTAATTCCACTTTCTTCTTCTACGATATGGAGTGGGACGAAGCAATGAAACTTCTGAAAAGAGGTACTATCAATGTCCTTATAGCCGGATCGGATGGTTCGGTTGAATATCATTTTGATCCGATGAACTCCGATGCTGAACTAACATACCTTAAACTCAGTAATATAATAGGAAAAGGGACCCTGCTCCCTGAAAAAAGCCATACAGAAATAAAACCGCTTACTGTCAAAGGAACACGATATATTGATTTCCTTATTCCAGGGCTGATCACAATGGGAGTAATGTCGTCTTGCATGTGGGGTATAAGCTATGGGATCATTGAGAAAAGATCCAAGAAACTGCTTCGCAGGCTGGTTGCCACTCCCATGAAGAAATCACATTTCCTCATTGCCCTGATAACTGTCAGGGTTGCAATGAATTTTATCGAGTCTTTTGTCCTGTTGATATTCTCCATGTTTGCCTTTAATCTGACTGTCCAGGGTGATATCCCGGCTCTTCTTGCAGTATTCCTTGCAGGTAACATTGCATTTGCCGGAATAGCAGTTCTTGTTTCATCACATACATCAAACACAGAAGTTGGTAACGGCCTGATAAATTTCGTTATCTTTCCTATGACAGTCCTTTCGGGTATCTTTTTCAGTTACCAGAACTTTCCTGAATGGAGCATAAATGTGATTAAAGGCCTCCCCCTGACATTGATGACCGACGGGGTGAGAAGCATTGTCAACGAAGGGGCCGGTTATTCTGAAGTTGCATTGCCGGTCCTTATCCTGACCTTAATGGGTGTTACTTTCTTCGCTGCCGGATTAAAAGTATTCAAATGGCACTAATTTATATCAGTTTTAGATGTAAGTGATACCACATATATCCTTAATTGGAAGACAAAAAGGCTACTGAATCGGGTGAAAAAGCCATAAAAAAAAAGATATGATTAAGAAAGTATTATTATTGTCTCTTTTATCATTTCAGGTTTTGCATTCAGAAGCCCAGCTGCTGCCCGGGTTTAAACTATCCGGATCTTTTGATGAGCAACAGATGATAATTGAGAATCCTGCAAACCAGACACGTATTTTAATAAATGCCCCTGCAAAGGGATTTGAAAAGAGCGATAAAGTGTTGCTGATATTTTATGCCCTGCCAAACGGAAGTTCAATTGAACAGACATTCGG
>Ga0116171_10004739_pt1 | contig 12149 bp, 12 predicted proteins | sample AD_JPNHW2_MetaG_FD_89798 | JGI IMG/M metagenome (GOLD analysis project Ga0116171, IMG submission 89798) | Active sludge microbial communities of municipal wastewater-treating anaerobic digesters from Japan - AD_JPNHW2_MetaG | ecosystem: Engineered > Bioreactor > Anaerobic > Digestate | place...
GCAAGGAGCACCCGCAGAATGTACTTTTTCATGTCCGCATTTCGGGCAAATACAAATATGTTCTATTGATTCTGATCGGGTATGTTCAGAAAACTGAACAATGTCAGTTGAACCACAAAGCGTGCAATTGGAAATTTCCTGTTCTTTTGCCGGATGATTGAAATTGCAGCTACAGCTATTGCACGAGTACCATTCGGTATCAAAAAACACTTTGCCTCCTTCAAAAACGATAGCTTTGCCAAGTACAAATGCTTCAGCAATTTTCCGCCTGGCGCTTTCATAAATACGCGAATAAGTAGGGCGCGAAACTTCCATGATTTGCGAAGCTTCAAGGTGAGCAAATAATTCAAAATCGCTTAAGCGGATGGCCTCGTATTCTTCGTAATTTAAAACTACAGGAGGGTTCTCTTCAGGTAGTCCAAGCGGCTTAAATCCTCTGAAATGTGGAGGATTCGTCATCTTACGTATTCGTTTTGGTCTTGGCATGTTATGAGCAAATGTTCGTTACAAATATAATGAACATTTGTTTGATAGTTTTATTTTTTATATATTTGTTTGTCGTTGGATGAAAAAATTAACAGATACTATCGACATCTCAAAAACGGGACGAGATTTACAACTCAAAGAATATCAACTAACAAAAACTAAATCATGGGAAAACAAGCTGTAGACATTTTAGAATTAGACGTGTCCAAATTAATTGACACACTGAACGCCGCGTTGGCCGAAGAATGGCTGGCCTATTACCAGTACTGGATTGGTGCCAGGTTAATGGAAGGCCCGATGCGGAGCGAAGTTGAGCCGGAATTATTGCTCCATGCCAATCAGGAATTAGGACATGCTGTATTGGTCGTTAACCGAATCATCCAACTGGGTGGCACGCCGGTTCTCAATCCTGAAGAATGGCCCAAACTTAGTCGTTGCGCCTACGATGCGCCAACTGATCCATACATTGAGGTAATTCTTGAACAGAACCTCAAAGGCGAGCGATGCGCGATTCTGCGCTATAAGGAAATAGCTGACTTTACTGGCGGAAAAGACCACACCACACATGCTATGGCAACTACGATCCTTAACGAAGAACTTGAACACGAAAACGATATTGAAGATTGGCTAAACGATATCAGAAGAATGAAAGAAGAATTCAAAAAAATGCGAATGTAACTTTTAAAACAAAAACAATGGAAACAAATCAAGAAGTAACAACATTACCCCGTATTGGCGAAAAAGCGCCAGAATTTAAAGCAGTTACCACACAGGGCCCAATTAATTTTCCTTCGGATTACGCCGGGAAGTGGGTCATTCTATTCAGCCACCCTGCCGATTTTACACCTGTTTGTACTTCGGAATTTATGACTTTTGCTTCGATGGAGTCCGAGTTCAAAGAACTTAATTGCGATCTGGTTGGCTTGTCGGTTGACGGGCTGTACAGCCACATTGCCTGGTTGCGCACCATTAAGGAAAAAATTGAATACAAGGGAATGAAAGATGTGGAAGTAAAATTTCCGCTGATTGAAGACATCACGATGGAAGTTGCCAAAAAATATGGCATGATTCAGCCCGGGGAAAGCAGCACCAAAGCTGTTCGCGCGGTGTTCTTCATCGATCCGAAAGGAATTATCCGCACCATGATTTATTATCCACTTTCGCTTGGCCGTAATTTCGACGAATTGAAACGGGTAATTATTGCCCTTCAGGCGGCTGATGCTTTTAGTGTTGCTATGCCAGCCGACTGGCGCCCCGGCGATGATGTTATCATTCCAACAGCCGGATCATGCGGAGTAGCAAAAGAACGGATGGAAACAAAAGAAGAAGGCAAAAAATGCTACGACTGGTTCTTCTGCACCCAGGAGTTACCAGAAGAAAAGGTAATGAATGCAATTAAAGTCAAAAGCTAATCTTTTGATTGGTTAAGTTTCAATAAATCAAATTTTTTCTCAAATTTTCTGGCAGTGTTTTTACATTGCCAGATTTTTTTGTTAGGTCGCTTACTCAACTTAGAAGACATTTAACGTCTGAATGAAAAATCGAGGAATGGGCATTTCGTTTACTCGCTTCGTCTAATTAATGGTTCAACATACGAATGATTTCGTTAATTGTCTTTTCCTGATCTTTCAGCACAATAAGTTGAATCTGAAAGCTGTCAGAAACAGCTTTAACTTTTGCCCCGAATTCACCGGAAATTATTTTCTTCACACCTCTTGAAGCTACAAACTGAACAGAAAGAGGACCACATCCTTCTATATTTTCTTTATTGGGGTTAGGAATGTACTCAGTGGCAGCAGTTTCAGTATCATAAATTACGAAGAATGAACATCGGCCAAAATGGCTGTCTAATTTTGCATCCGGACTGCTCCCGGTTGATGATATAGCTACTTTCATTGCTGATCCTATTAATTACAATTACTGTCTTTCTCACCTCTTTTGTGTAGCGGTGCTCCTTTTCTAATCATCTGACAATTACAATTCGGGCAAATTTCGCTTTTGCAAGGAGTTGTTGCCAAATGAACTTTTTCAAATCCGCAAACCGGACAAATACAAATATCATTGGTTGTGCCCGATTGTGGGTCTTGATGATATTGTTCGATATTGGTAGAACCACACAAAGAACAATTCTTAATTTCCTGTTCTTTTTCAGGATGGTTGAACCAGCAACCGCAATCGTTGCACGAATACCATTCACTGTCGAAATAAACTTTACCTCCTTCAAATACTATTGCCTTTCCAAGAACAAAGGCCTGTGCTACTTTGCGGCGGGCACTTTCATAAATGCGAGTGTAGGTGGGTCTTGAAACGCCCATAATTTGAGCAGCTTCAACATGTCCGTTCAGATCAAAATCACTCAATCGAATGGCTTCATATTCTTCAAAGTTGATAACAACCGGGTTATTTTCTTCGGGTAATCCAATTGGCCTGTATCCTTTAAAATGTGGAGGATTGGTCATTTTCCTAATTCGCTTGGGTCTTGGCATAATAAATGAGCAAATGGTTTAAATATATATAATGAGCAAATGCTCATTATTAATTTGTTTTTTGTATCTTTGATTCAATCAGATTAGCTATTGAATTTATTTACAAATATAATTTATTCAAAATGAAAACTTTATTACTAAAACTACTTCTGATTGTTCCTGGTTTTCTTTTTTTAGATTGGGTGATCATGGTTGTTGTCGGCTCTGTTTCAAGTATTTTTGGAGCAAGCGATAATTTTTACTGCACCATTTATTGCGATTTTGGAATCGCATTGCTCGTTGCAACACTTTTATTTGTTGCCTATTTAATAATTAGTCAGAACTTTCATCACAAGATGCACGCTTAGTATTGAACTATACAATGAGCGAATTTTTTAATCAAAGTGAAAATTCAATGCCTCGTGTTGGCGGTCAGGCTCCTGCATTTAGAGCTGTAACAACACAAGGCACCATATATTTCCCAGCCGATTATTTTGGTAAGTGGGTTATTCTATTCAGCTATCCTTCTGATTTCACTGCATTATCTGCTTCCGAATTTAAGGCGTTAGCAACTATGCAATTCGAGCTGAAAGCTCTAAACTTTGAATTAATTGGATTACAAATTGACGAGCAGACCTCCATCAATGGCAAAATAAAACACAAAAGCCTGAAAAATGTTGAAATAAAATTTCCCCTGATTGAAAATATTACTAAAGAAGTGGCCAGAAAATATGGAATGATTCAACCTGACAAATGCAATGCTTCAGCAGTCCATTCTGTATTTTTTATCGATCCAGAATGCAATATCAGGGCGATACGATATTATCCTCAATCTATTTGGCTTAACGTTGATGAATTGAAACGTGCAATCGCAGTCTTTCAAGCGGAAGATAACGCAATTTCACGTCCCGCCAAATCCTACGAGATCGACAAAGAACAACAGGACACCAAAATGGAAGTTAGGAAATGTTATGAATGGTCTTTCTACATCAATGAATTACATGAAGAAAAAGTGGTAAATATAAATTAAAGCGAAATAGACTTTCAAACAGGCTCTAATTATCTTTTTTATTTTCTCTTAGATTTAGTCAGGTTATTACAGATGACACATTTATTCATTGGAATACCGTGAAAGGATACTCACGGTATTCTAGTTTAAAAGCTATATGAAATACTTTAATAATACAAATAATCATTTTTGATAAGAAAGGTGGTGCATCGAATGGTATAAAAGTGTTGGTATTCATAGGTTTGTGAAAACGGGAAATTGAGCTGTTATAGAATTTCGTTGGTTTCTGAAATTTATTAATGGGCTTTTAAAGTAAGGCTCAAGTATTAACTGTTTATTTTTCACCATGGAAACATTTTGTGAAATCATTTTGGATTTAGAAAATGAACTATCCAAAATGAAAGGAGTATCCGACAAGATCTCGGAACAAACAGAGTATGCAATAGGCCATTGTAAGGTTGCATTGGATCGAATGCGTGAATTGGTAATTAAACAAGGATTTCCTGACCAAGAATCCGAAATTTGCTTTTTTAAAAAGATCAAACCGACAGTTTATAGTCAATTATTATACTATAAGACTGTCTTTGATCTGGAAAGTAAATGTCAAAAGGCCGATTCAAGCGTTATCAAGAGATACCTTCAAAAAAGGATTTACAAAATTAACGAGTACATGGAGGAACATCAAGAGAAAGTCCAGTATTACAAATGTGAATATAAACACTTGGATGAAAAATATTTTGTCCGGGGTAAAACTGAGATACCGTTGGAACTTCGAAGTAGCCATCACTTGTTGGATGAGGAGTTCTTCACTTGGCATGATCACACCTTTTCTACAATCATGGCTAACTTGATGTTGATTGATTATATCCGAAAAGAGATAGAGAAACTTGATCGCCCTGATAAAAATGATCAAAAACATTATAAATCACTTCTCAAATGGACAGCGCATAAAATTGATTTGGTTGAGATTATTTATCCTCTTCAGCATTCGGGTGCTATTAACAATGGTAATGCGACAATAATTGAGTTGGCTGAAGCGTTTGAACAAATTTTCAATATTGAAATAATGGAAGATATTTATCGATACCGTCAAGACATACAGAAGAGAAAGGTTGATCGGAGCAAGTTTCTGAACCAACTTATGGCCATCTTGCAACGAATGATTGATGAAAAAGATGATTGAAGATCGAAAAATTGTCAAACAAACCATATTTGAAATGAACGAATGCAGGATGTTTTATATCTTTGTTTTGTTAAGATAGGATATGAATTATCTGCGGGATAAGTCCCGATAAAATGAAAACATAGGAAGCGTTAGCTTTTTATTCTTGCTTCTAAAACCGCCAATTTTAAAGTACAACAAGAATGATAGATGACGCTCGCGCCTTGGCGTGAGCTATTCTTGATTGTTGTACGGGTGCTTGGCGGTACCTAGAAGCAGTGAGGTTATGGCTCGCGCCTATTTTTTGACTATATCTTAATCAATAAAATATTAACCCATGTCAATCAACACAGAAAAAATCCGCCAAAATGCTGATCTCCTTGTTCCTATTTCTGCATGCCCATTCGGAGAGCCGATTGACGAATGTCCGTTTATACCTTATTATGCACTAAACGATGAACAAAAACAAATGGAACAGATTGAAATTATCCCGCAAGAAAGACTGGATGAACTTCGCAAGTTTCATCGAGCTTGTATGGAAAAATATAGAAATGGAGAATGGAAACCAAAAAGGAAAATAAATATTCGGTAATTAATAATTATTTTTCCTAAATTATTGTTGTTAAAACTTAAAAAATTCAATAAAGTTATTCTTTGAATTTGTTCCCATTATCTTTAAATCTTTCTATATTTATCCTATAAAAAATTGAAATACAAAGAGGGACTTTAGCGAGACCTGAAAAATAAGTGATTTTTAAAACATTGAATATCAATCGGATACAAGTATGGTTCGAATCCCAGCTGGGTCACTTTAAGAGAAGCCGAAAGGCGACACAAAACAGTCAAAGTCTCACAATATCAATATTGTGAGACTTTTTTATTTAATTTCTGTCTGCTGTAAAAAGTCAAAAAAAAGACCCAAAATGACACCGTTCAGTGTCCAGGTCGTACCCCCTTTTTGAGAAATAAAAAAGGGGTACGAATTGTCCAAAGTTGACACCTTCTTGTCGCACATTGTCGTGACTGCAATCATCTCACTATCAATTACAAGAATTAGTTTTAAAACGTAAAAAAAGTGAGATTATGAAACAAGAGAAAAGTACTTTGAATGTGTTGTTTTTCCTTAAATTGGATAAGGTTAAAAAGAATGGTTTAGTGCCTATTCACGCACGAATTACCATTGATGGTAAACTTACCCAGTTTTATACCAAGCTGGATATTGAGGAAAAGAAATGGAAATCAGGCCGACCAATCGGAAAATCAGCAGAAGCCAATGCCATCAATTCTACAATTAATGAGATTCGGGCCAGAATCCATACGCTTTATCACGAAATGCAACAACGCGATGGTTATGTAACTGCCGAAAAGGTGAAGAATGCGTTTTTAGGTAAGGGCGAAAAAACAATTATTGCCTTCTTCGAGGAGCACAATCAGCAATTTAGCCTAAAGGTCGGAAATAGCATATCAACCCACAAAACCTATACCCGTTATGAGCTTACCAAAAGCAGGTTGATCGAATTTATGAAGGAGAAATATAAGGTTTCAGATATGCCTATTCGGGAAATGAATGCGGTGTTCATTGAAAACTTCTATCTGCATATCCGGGATAATTTTGATTGTTCGCATAATACCGCGATGAAATTTATTCAACGCTTTCGCACGATTGTCATTTATGCCAAAAATTCCGGGTTGATAAGCATTGACCCATTTTCGAATTACAAATTAAAGTATGATCGTGTAGAAAGGGGGTACCTGAACCAGGAAGAAATTGACCTGATTTATGCCAAGCGATTTGCATCTCAACGACTGGAACAGGTGCGTGATATGTTTGTCTTCAGTTGCTACACGGGCTTGTCATATATTGACATTTGCGGTTTGATGCCCGAAAATATCCGCACTATGTTTGACGGGAATTTATGGATAGTAATGAAACGCCATAAGACTAATGTAGCATCAAACATACGCTTGCTTGATATTCCCATAGCAATTCTGAAAAATTATGAAGGGAAGTTGCCAGATGGCAAGTTGCTTCCGGTTATCAGCAACCAAAAAATGAATGAATACCTGAAGGAGATTACTGCCGTATGTGGAATTAACAGGACTGTTACCTTTCATATTGCACGGCACACGTTTGCCACACTTTCGTTAGGCTACGGAGTTCCTATTGAGACCGTATCCAAAATGCTTGGGCATACAGACATTAAAACTACCCAAATCTATGCAAGGATTACTGACCGGAAATTGAGTAGTGATATGGAAATTATGGCTCAAAAAATAAACAGAAAAGATCTATAGATCAGTTATTTATATAATTTAAGGAGTTGTCTAAACATTAAATTCATATCAGGTGAAATTATTTTTGACTTAATTCATTATTTTTTAAAATCGAAAAACGAATTGATACTTTATTCTCTCAACTAGGCGACCAGTTATGTTCAAACGCAATCATGCAAAGACATATGTGGAAACTTCTGTTCTTATTTTATCAAAAATTACAGTAGAAACATTGCAATAATTTTTAATTTTTGAACAATGAACCCCTGAACCGATTGAAGTATGTATAGGAAAACCTTAAAATAATCTCCTATTTTATGATACAAAATCAATGAAATATTATTGATAATCAATCTTTTTTTTCCAATTTTATGGAGAAACTAATCCAAATTAGAAATTCAATTTTAAGTTGCATTCCTCTTTTCAAACGTTCTTCTTCACCCACTTTGTCCATTTATACGTCTATTGTGTCCATTTTAACCCAAAGCAGTATCTTTATTATAATTTCAATGGTAAATTTGTATTTATGAATCAAACAATTTCAAAATACCGGTTACTGATTGCCTTGCTTTCTTCAATCAGCATAAGCATTATTGGGATGCTGAACATGATTATACAATCAAAAGACCCCTTTGGTCGGAGTTTTTATATTGTAATCATAGTTATTTTCTTTTTATGTGTTATTGATTGGCTTTTGCTTTTCGGTGTCGATTATATAAAAAAGGTCTATCAGTTAAACAAAAAGACAATAAGTCTATTAACGATTGGGTATCTCGTTATTGGGGTATTTATAACTTTTTGGGTAATCCATGCAGGTAACTCTTTTGCAACCTGGCTAGGAGGTGATGTCCATATACAGGAAAATTATATTTACCGTCGTATTTTTTCGGGCATTATTCTTTGTATAGTTATTTACATGACGAATTATACATTTACTTTATTCGAAGAACGGGAACGAATTATGCTCGAAAATGAGCGTCTGTTGCGTGAAAACCTTCATGCACAATTCGAAACCCTTCGGCAACAGGTGAACCCACACTTTCTTTTTAATTCGCTCTCGACGCTTAAAACAATGATGCATAATAATATTGATAAAGCAGAAGAATATTTATTAAAACTTTCAGATGTTTTCAGATATTCCTTGCAAGTAAATGATATAGAAAAGGTTACATTAAAAGAAGAATTGGATATATTGGAAGCGTATTGCTTTATGTTAAAAGGTCGTTTTGGGGAGAACCTTTCTATTGACATACAAATTGACCAGTCTCATTTCAGTATGTACGTACCACCTTTCAGCCTTCAGATTATTGTAGAAAATTGCGTTAAACACAACATAGTTTCCAAAGACAAGCCACTATTTATAAAAATATTTAGCAATCAGGCCAAACAAATAACTATTTTGAATAACCTGCAACCTAAAAATTCGGTTGAAACCTCATCGAGGGTAGGTTTAGCAAATATTGAAAAACGCTACCAATATCTATCGGGGCAACATATTGAAATTATCGAGACTACTGAAACTTTTAATGTTATTATCCCGCTAATTGAGTCAAAATGAAAATACTGATTATAGAAGATGAGCCTCATACTGCAATAGATTTGGCTGAGACCTTAAAAAAAGTGGAACCATCGGTTGAAATAATGAATATTCTTGACTCAATAAGCAGTTCTGTTGAGTATTTAAAAACTAACCCTTTGCTGGATTTAATTTACATGGATATCCAACTGGCCGATGGCTTATCGTTTGATATTTTTCAACAAATAAAAATAACCTGTCCGGTAATATTTTGTACCGCCTATGACGAATTTGCCATTAATGCGTTTAAATTAAACGGTGTAGATTTTGTCCTAAAACCCTTCGATTACAAGGCAATTCAAAAAAGCATTGAAAAGATTAATCTACTAAAAGCTCATTTTCAAAAAGAGGCACAATACACCAACATGGTTTCGAACCTTCTCAATACATTGAAACCTTCGTCCAAATCGTGTTTTCTTGTCAACCACAAAGGGAAAATGCTTCCGGTTGTCACATCCGATATTGCCTATTTTTTTATTGCCGATGAACTTACCTTTATATTTACCTACGATGAGCAAAAATTCATTATCAACCATTCGCTGGAAGAGTTAGAAAAATTGGTTGATACCCGCCAGTTTTACCGAGCCAATAGACAATTTTTGCTGAACTTTGCAGCCATTAAAGAAGTGGAGCCTTATTTTAACCGCAAACTGGTGGTAAAACTGTCTGTTAAATGTAATGAACAAATTCTTGTTGGGAAACTTAAAGTAACCGAATTCAGGGCATGGTTATCTAACCGGTAAGCCTGTCCATCTCTCCCCTTTAAACGTCCATTTCCACTTTTTATTCATTTCCTGCCATCTTTTTCAACTGTAGTTTTGAATCAAAATTAAAATTGCAGGTATGAAGAATTATCTTTTAATAATTGGTCTTTTATTAGTTGCAGCGTTTACGGCAACAGCCCAAACCGGAGGCAATAAAATTATCGGGGTTTGGTGTAACGAGACAAATACTGTCCATGTTGAGTTTTTCCAGTCAGGAAATTCTTATTCAGGTAAAATAGTTTGGATGGATAAACCAAACGATGAAAACGGAAAATTAAAAACCGATAAGAACAACCCCGATTCAAAACTTCGTTCTCGCTCAATAATGGGACTTTCTATAATTTGGAACCTAAAATTTCAGAATACCCAATGGGTTGGAGGCTCCATCTACAACCCCTCAAAAGGGATTAAAGCCAGCTGCAACATTGAAATGCCAGATTCCAATACGCTTACTATAAAAGCGTCCAAGAGCTTATTTTCTACTGTAAAAACATGGAAACGAATAAAATAAAAGAAATGAGACGTACCGTACTTTTTATTTTAATCGTCCTTTTTGCAATGAAAACGTTTTCACAAACTACGAAAACATACACTTTGCCTGAATGTATTGCGTTTGGTTTACAAAACCATGCTTCGGCAGAGGTTTACAAAAACAACATTCAAATTGCAAAGGAACAGGAACATCAGGCGATAAGTGCATATCTGCCACAGGCTAACGCTTCTTTCAATTCTACCAATAATATTAAAATGCAAACAACTGTCATCCCGGCAGGCATTTTAGGTCCTAATGAAGTAGAAATGCAATTTGGCAAACAATACATCAACAATGCGGTTGTTGATGTATCGCAAACCTTATACGACCAGTCAAAAATAAACAACATAAGGGCTGGCCAAAGGAATATTGAAATTGCCCGACTCCAGGATAAGCAAAACTCCGACTTACTCATTTATAATATTGCACAAGCTTACTTTCAGGTAATGATTTATAGCGAGTATGAATCGAAGCTCCGCAAGAACATTGAATCGTACCAACAGCTATATAAAATTTTGGAATTGCAATATGACAAAGGCGTAGTTGTGGAGACTGATTTAGAGCGCATTAAAGTCGTTCTTAAATCGACAGAGTATCAATTTAATGAAATAGTAACACAGCAAAGAAATTCGCTTGATAATTTAAAAAATGTAATGGGTTTGCCCCTTGAGGCAGAATTGAATCTAAGCGACACGACCAGTTATGAAAAATATATAATATTTCCTGAGATAAGGGCCTTTTCGAAAGATAGTTTAAATGAATATACTATAAATAAAACAAGTGTCGAACTCCAACGAATTAATTATCAGAATAAGAAAGCGACGTTTCTCCCAACGGTCAACACCTTTGCCCGGTTAGGGAATCAGGCATACGATGAAAGTTATTCCAGCTCATTCGATAGCTGGAATAACTATTCCTATATTGGGTTTTCTGTCAATATACCAATTCTAACAGGCCTACGACGCACCAGCCAGGTAAAGGAAAGCAAAATTGCCTACCTGAATGCCAGCACCAACCTTGAATTGGCGAAAAATAACTACCAGTTGCGCTTCCAAAACGCTGAAAAAAGCCTTTTATCGGCATATAACAGTTGCCTTAACAATGCCGACAACCTGGAATTGGCTCAAAAAATATATAACAAAACAAACTTTAGCTATCAGAAAGGGAGTGTACCGTTAAGCGATTACTTAAACGATGACAATGCACTTAAAAATGCCCAGACTAACTATATAAACAGTCGGTTTTCTTACATGATGGCTCGGCTGGAATATGAAAAAGCAAAAGGAACATTGTTCACATTTTATAATCAATTATAATAAAAAAAATAGCATATATGAAACGTAAAGGTATTATCGCCATTACAATTGGGGCTATAATTACTATGGTAGCCATAATTGCAATCTTAACTTCCAATAAGCATAAGTTAAATGAAGCCAAGAAACCTGTTGACCGTTCGCAAATTCCTATAACGGTAACATCATTTAAAATAAAATCCGCTGAATTTACTGCTCAAACTATTTTACCAGCCCGGTTAAAACCTTATGAAGAAGCCAATATTAGTGTGCAAACTTCGGGTTTAATAAGTTATCTGAATATTGACTTGGGTAGTAAAGTTACAAAAGGACAGATTGTTGGGGCTGTTGATACTAAAGTTGCCAAGCTTAACTTAAAGTCGACGGTATTGACTAAAGATAAGCTAAAAGACGATTATGACAGGGCAAAGGAACTATATGAGGGAAAAGCCACCAGCGAGATTAACCTCATTTCATCCAAATACAATTACGAAAATACTTCGGTGCAAGCCGAGTTAATAAACCAGCAAATTGAAAATGCCAATATTATTGCCCCTGTTAGCGGAGTTATAACTGCCCGCAATTTCAA
>Ga0116171_10004740_pt1 | contig 12143 bp, 5 predicted proteins | sample AD_JPNHW2_MetaG_FD_89798 | JGI IMG/M metagenome (GOLD analysis project Ga0116171, IMG submission 89798) | Active sludge microbial communities of municipal wastewater-treating anaerobic digesters from Japan - AD_JPNHW2_MetaG | ecosystem: Engineered > Bioreactor > Anaerobic > Digestate | place...
CCACCCTCCCAGCAGCCCGCAGAGCTTGCCGATCACAGTCGTCTTACCAACCCCGGGAGGGCCAGTCAGCAACAACACGGGTCCTGCGCTCATTCGCGCATTCTACGCGACACGACCGCGGAAAATGTGGCTCTCGTCGCGTGTTCCAGGCGAATCGCTCTGGCTTGTCGGGACAGGCCCTGCGCCCTCGCCGCCGGCTTGGCCACGAAGCAGACTCTCAAGTCCTTGCCAATACTCTGGTTGGAACCTATTTTGAGCACAGGAGAAGCGCATCATGAAGGAGACCATCGAGGATCCGGAGAGGCGGAGGGTGAAAGACCGGCGTCGCGGCTTCGAACGCCGCGATCCCGAAAGCGACAGGCCTCGCGTCCCGGGACACTGCGACCGCCGATGGCCCGGGGAGCGCCGCCATGGCCAGCGCCGAGAGGCCGACCGCGTGGCCGCGAGATCGGGTCAGAGAACGACGCACGGGTAACGAGCTGGTCGTGCGGGCGCCTACTGCGCGCTCATGACGGCCATCGGAACCTCGGGCCGGGCATCGAGGCGGAGCACCGGGTAAACACCCGGCTCGGCGCTCCACTGCCGCACCAGCGCCCGGTTGAAGAACCCCCAGGCCGCGAGGCTATCCCCCGAGAGGGGCTCGAGCAGCACGGGAACGAGCCGGGCGAGCGGCTGGCGTAGGTCGACCCAGACGCTCCCCGCCGGCAGCCCCACCTCGGCCCGCTCGTAGTGCCCTGCCAGCGTCACCAGCGCGTGTCCCTGGAAGAGGCTCTTGGCGAGCTCGACCTTCTCGAGCGCGAAACGCTCGGCGGGGACCGTGCACGTGCTCCCGAGCCGCTCGAGCACGAGACCGTGGGCAAGCAGGTTCTGCACCGCCTCGTCGTGCCCCGGGAGCACCACGTACCCTTCCGGCAGGGTCACGGTCGCCGTCGGTGCGGCCCGCGACATGTACGGCATCGTGTAGTCGCGCCTCACCTCGGTGGGCTTCATGCGGAACTCGCCGAGCCACGGGTACTTGACCCTTTCCTCTGCGGTCACGGGCGCCTTCGTGTGCTCGAACCCCTTGACCGTCACGTCCATCAGGCGATCGAGCTTCCACGCGGTGACAAACGGCTGCTGCGAGAACCCCTCACGGGTCTCGGCATCGGCCCGTCGGACCAGCGCCACGAGTTCGGCGGCATGGGCGTCGGTGTACTCGAGCACCGCCCTGACATAGGCGTACGACGACAGCACCCTCGTCTTGAAGTCGGCATAGGAGTAGTTCTCGTCAAGGATGGAGAACCGGTTGCGCAGGGCGACGTAGTTGGTCCCGTAGCGCGCCTCCAGGCTGTCGTTCTCCCACCCTTTCTCCGGGTGCTCGGCGTCAACGAAGGAGCCGTACGGCACGCTGTCCCACCCGTACCGCTGCTGGAGCGCCGCAGCGGCGGCGGGAAACACTTTCCCCCACATGGTGTCGGCCAGCGCCTTCGGGCCGTTGGGATGGCCACCGGTCGTGTAGGTCACCGGCTCCCGGTGGTACGAGCCGTTGGTGGTGTGCATGTCGACCACCATCACCGGGTCCCAGGCGGTCAGCACCCCGACCAGCGCCCGCACCTCCGGGGACTCGAGCTTGGTGTAGTCGCGGTTGAGGTCGAGGTACTGCCCGTTGTAGCGCACCCCGGCCACCTCGGGACCCTCGTCATGGCGATTGGGGCCGAGCCTGTCGTTGCCGTCGGCGTTGAAGATCGGGATGACGAGCACGGCCTGATGCTCGAGTAACCCGGCCAGACGGCCACTGCCCACCTCGCGGATGAGCATCTGGCAGGCTTCCTTACCCTCCACCTCGCCAGCGTGGATATTGGCCATGATCAGCACTGCCGGCTTGCCGGTGGCGCGCAGCTCGGCTGGCGTCCGCACCCGTTCCCTGGAGAGGATGACGAGCGGGACCTCCCGGCCCTCGGCGGAGCGGGTGAGGGTCGCGACGGCGACCAGCCTCGAGGTCCTGGCGACCTCGCGCACGAGCTCGACGACCTCGGGATAGAGCGAGGTCCGCCCGTAGGCGGTCGCCTCGACGACCGTGACCGGCTCGGCCGCCCCCACCCCGGTGGCGACCAACAGTGCTAGTCCGCTCAGTCTTGCCCGCATGCATCCCCCTTTGGAGACAAAGTCACCCGGCGCGCCGCTTTCAAGCCTACCAGCCTTCGCCGCCCGACGCCGGCGTCCGCAATCGGAAGCGCCCGGATGGGTCAGTCCTCCGCCAGGACCCCATCGAGCAGACCCAGGTAGTGGGCGACGTAGCGCGGCAGGTCGTACCGCGCCGCGCGCTCGCGGGCCGCCGCTCCCAGGCGGCGCCGCAGCTCCGGGTCCGCCGCCAGCCGCCGCAGAGCGGCTAGCCACTCGTGGGGAGTCGAGGCCCACAGGCCCGTGACCTCGTCGACGACGACGTCGCGGTTGGCCCCCACCGGCGATGCCACCGCCGGCAGGCCGGCCGCCGCGTACTGGATGGACCGGTACGCGCCCTTGCCACGCGTCCAGGGATCATCGGGCAGGGGTGCCAGACCGATGTCGCATGAGGCCAGCGCCTCGGATTCCACAGCTTCGCTCCAGGGCACCTCCAGGCACGAGACCTCGGTCCATCCGGGCATTCCCGCCGAGATCACCCGCACCTCGATCCGCACCCCCTCGGCCGCGAGCTGACGCAGCACCGGCGCGAGGTCACCGAGGTAAGCCAAATTGCCGGTGGTGCCGATCCACCCCAGGCGCAGCACCTCCCGCGGCTCGTGGCCCGCCAGCGGGTAGCGGGAGAGGTCCACCGGCGTCGGCACGACCTCGATCCGGCGGGCGAACGGCGCCACCCAGTCGGCGAGGGGCTGCGCCCCGGTCACCACCAGCCGGCAATGCTCGACCATGCGCCGCAGCCGGCGCTGCCGCCACCACGCCTGGTCGGGCGCGTCTCCGTGGCGGCTGGGCTTCGCGAACATCACCGCGTCGTCGACGTCGAACACCCAGCGCCGGCAGCGGCGCTGCACGAACGCGCGCTCAAGTGGTAGCAGCTTCTGCTTGGAGAAGACGATGAGGTCGGAGCGGCGCCACACCTCCCGCCGCGCCCATACCCGCCACCACTCCGGGCGCCGCGGCATGGAGAAGGACTGCACCCGCCACCCGCGCGCCTCCAGCGCCGGCCGGAGACTGCCCAGGCGCAGCCGGAACGACGGCAGGCTCGTGTTGGGCGAGACCAGCGTCACGGTGAGCTGCCGGCTCACACCCTCCGCCCTCGCTCCGCCCCCCGCTCCTACCTCGCTCGCCGTCGCCATCCCGTTGCCTCCCGGAAGCCCATTCCACCACAGCTACGGCGCTGCGGCCAGGCGGGGCGCCACGGTGCGCGATCGGGTGCCCGCAGCGCAACCTTTGCGAGCTTCGCGCGTCTACCAAGAAGCGGCCGGGTGGCCGGGCGAGAGCTGTCTGCCCGACACCGGCGAGACCGTTCACGGGACCGGCCGGAGCGGTATGACGTGGCCATCTCGCCAGGGTCGCAGGTGTGGACGAATCGACCCCCGGGGCGACACAATGCCCGCTGCAGCCGTGGGCGCCATCGCTGGCCGATGGCTCCCTGGGCTCGCACGAGTAGTCTGCCCGGGGGAGCGCCGTCCCAGGGGGAGGTCGGGTGACCAGGACATCGCAAGTGCTCATTCTCATGCTCCTCGCCAGTGGGACTCTTGGGGCCTGCAAGGGCGGCGAGGAGGCAGGAGGTGGCGCCAGACGCGCCGGGCGGAGCCTCGTCGTCCGCACCGCGCCGGTCACGGCGCGGGACGTCGTCTACAAGGTTCAGGCCCTGGGGTCGCTCGAGCCGGAGGAGCTGGTGCAGATCACGGCCGAGGTGACCGGGGCCGTCAAGGAGGTCCGCTTCCATGCCGGGGACCGGGTCACCGCCGACACGATCCTGGCCCGCATCGACACGGACCGCTACAAGCTCGAGGCCGACCGCGCCGAAGCCTCCCACCGCAAGGCCGTGGCCGACTGGAAGCGGGCCGAAGCCGATGCGCAGCGCCGCGAGGCGCTCGGAAAAGAGGAGCTGGTCGCTCCGGAGGAGCTCAACCGCGCGCGCCTGGAAGCCGAGCGTCTCGGTGCCGATGCGGCGTCGGCCAAGGCGACGGCGGAGCTCGCCGAGCAGAACCTGAGGCGTTCCTCGGTGCGCCCATCCCGCGCCGGTGTGATCAACACCCGCACCGTTGACACCGGTCAGTTCGTGCAGGTCGGTGACGTCCTCGCGACCCTGGTCGACCTCCGGCGGCTGCGCCTCCGCTTCAAGATCTCCGACTCCGAGTCGCTGAAGGCCGCCAACGGTCAGACCGTGACCTTCCGGGTCTCCTCCCTCGGCGACACGGCGTTCACCGCCAGGGTCTACCACGTCGGCGATGTCGCCGATCCGTCCACCCGCCAGGTCGAGATCCTGGCCTGGGTGGACAATCCCGGCACGCTCAAGCCTGGCTTCTTCGCCGAGGTGACGCTGGCCACCGAGACTCACGCGGGCGCGGTCGTCATCCCCGAAGGTGCCGTGCAGGCGAGCGAGCGTGGATTCGTGGTCTACGTGGTCGAGAACGGCAAGGCGCAGGCGAGGCCCGTGCGGATCGGCCTGCGGACCGGGGACGGCTCGGTCGAGATCCAGTCGGGCCTCGCGGCCAACGAGGTGATCGTCACCGAGGGCTCGGACCGTCTCGCCGACGGCATGGCCGTCGAGCAGGCCGCGGACCGGCCGACTGGCGGGGTGTAACGATGGGCAAGCGGATCGCCACCTCCGAGCGCGAGGAGGATCCCAGGACCATTGCCACCGGCATGACCCTGGCGGACATCTCGATTCGCAACCACGTCTTCGCCTGGATCCTGATGGTCGCGCTGATCGGCTTCGGGATCCTCTGCTACACCGGCGCCGGCAGCGTCTTCAAGGGCCTCGGCATCAGCCAGAACCCCGACGTCGACTTTCCCATCGTCAACGTCGGCGTGTCCTGGGAAGGCGCCTCGCCCGAGATCATGGAGACCGACATCGTCGACCCCCTCGAGGACGCCCTGTCGACCGTCGAGGGCGTGCAGGAGATGTCCTCCACGGCGCGCCAGGGCTCGGCCGGCGTCACCCTCGAGTTCGAGATCGGCCGCAATATCGACGCCGCCCTGCAGGACGTGCAAACCAAGGTGTCCCGGGCCACCCACGACCTGCCCAGGGAGATCGACCCGCCGTCCATCTCCAAGACCAACCCCGAGGACCAGCCGATCATCCGCCTGGCCCTCTCCGGCGACCGGCCGCCGATCTTCCTCGCCGACTACGTCCGCAACGTCATTCGCCCCCAGTTGCAGATGATCACGGGCGTGGGCGCCATCGACGTCTTCGGGTTCCGCGACCGCAACGTGCGGGTGTGGTACGACGCCGACCGCCTCGAGGCCCAGGGCCTCACCGTCATCGACGTCAACCGCGCCATCGCCCGTGAGCACCAGGAGACCCCGGCCGGTCGCATCGAGGGCGCCGAGCGCGAGATGAACGTGCGTGCCCAGGGCGAGGCGATCGACGTCTCCTCGTTCCGCGACCTCGTCGTCACCTACAAGGACGGCGCTCCGGTGCGCCTCAAGGACGTCTCGATCATCGAGGACGGCCTCGAGGACCGCCGGCGTCTCAACCGGGCGATGGGCGAGCCGTCGATCGGCTTCGCCATCACCAAGCTGCGCGGCGCCAATGCCGTGCAGGTCGGCCGGGACGTCAAGGCGAAGATGGAGGTCCTGCGCTCCCAGCTTCCCGAGGGGCTGCGCCTCGACGTCAACTGGGACACCACGACGTTCATCGAGCGCTCGATCCGCGAGATCCTCTTCACGCTGCTCCTCGCCGCGCTCCTCACCGGGCTCGTGTGTTGGCTCTTCCTGGGGTCGTGGTCGACCACCGTCAACATCCTGCTGGCCATCCCGACGTCGATCTTCGGAACCTTCATCGTCATCTACTTCTTCGGCTTCACCCTCAACACGTATACCGTGCTCGGCCTCACCCTCGTCGTCGGGATCGTCGTCGACGACGCCATCATGGTGCTCGAGAACATCTACCGGCACCGCGAGATGGGCCAGGGCAAGGTGAAGGCCGCCTCGGTGGGCGCCCGCGAGATCACCTTCGCCGCCGCTGCCACCACCCTCGCCATCGTCTCGATCTTCCTGCCTGTCGCCTTCATGAAGGGCATCATCGGCAAGTTCTTCTTCCAGTTCGGCGTCACGATCTCGGTGGCGGTGCTCCTGTCGCTGCTCGAAGCACTCACCCTGGCGCCGATGCGCTGCTCGCAGTTCCTCGAGGTCGAGCATCGCGGCCGCCTCGGGCGCACCATGGACGGCCTCTTCAAGCGCCTCGCCGAGCTCTACCTGCGGACGTTGCGGCCAGCGCTGCAGCATCGAACCTGGGTGCTCCTCGGTTCGGTGGCGCTGTTCGTGCTTTCCCTTGGCATCCTCGGACTGCTCCGCCAGGAGTTCATCCCCAGTCAGGACATGAGCCGTTTCACGATCCGCGTCCAGACGCCGGTCGGCACCAGCCTCGACGCCACCGACCGCTACTTCCGCCAGATCGAGTCGTTCCTCATCGCCCGTCCCGAGGTGACGCTCTTTGCCGGCAGCGTCGGCGGCGGCAGCGACGTCAACTCCGGCCAGGCCTACGTCAACATGAAGGAGCCGCGCCAGCGACCGATCGACCCCAGGCTCGGGCGCCGCCCCACCCAGCTCGAGTTCATGGACGTGGTGCGTCGCTACGCCGCGACCATCCCGGGCGGGCGCGTGATGCTGCAGGACATCTCCCAGACGGGGTTCTCGCCGTCGCGCGGCGGCGGCTTCCCGGTCGAGTTCAACGTGCGCGGCCCGGACTGGACCGTGTTGGCCGCCTCGGCGCGCGAGATCGCCGAGCAGATGCGTCAGTCCGGAGTCGTCACCGATGTCGACACCGACTACCGGGTGGGCATGCCCGAGGTGCAGGTGGTCCCGGACCGCAACCGCGCCGCGGACCTGGGCGTCAGCATGGCCGCCATCGGCGAGACCGTGAACGCCGCGATCGGCGGCTTGCGGGTCGGCAAGTTCAAGGACAAGGGGCGTCGCTTCGACATTCGCGCCCGCCTGCTCGCCCCCCAGCGGCAGCGGCCCGAGGACATCGGGCGGCTGCTCGTGCGCACGACCAGCGGTGAGCTGGTGCGCCTTGGCGAGCTCATCCGCATCAATCAGGAGCCGACCCTGCAGGCCATCACCCGCCGTGACCGCGAGCGCGCCATCACCATCTTCGCCAACGTCGCGACCGGCGCCTCCCAGGGCGACGCGGTTGACCGTTCGCTGGCCATCGCCCGCTCCGTTCTCCCGGACGGCTACCGGGCCGTGATCTCGGGCAGTACCAAGGCTTTCCGCCAGTCCTTCCAGTCCCTGTGGTTCGCCTTCGGCATGGGCCTGCTCATCGCCTACATGGTCCTCGCATCCCAGTTCAACTCGTTCTGGAACCCGGTGGTGGTCCTGCTCGCGCTGCCGTTCTCGCTCAGTGGCGCCCTCGTCGCCCTGTGGATCGGCGGCCAGAGCCTCAACGTCTACAGCATGCTGGGGCTGATCCTGCTGGTTGGCATCGCGAAGAAGAACTCGATCATGCTCGTCGATTTCACCAACCAGGCGAGGGAGCGCGGCGCCGGAAGCCGCGAGGCCCTGCTCGAGGCCTGCCCGATCCGCCTCCGCCCGATCCTCATGACCTCGATCGCGACGATCGCCGGCGCCCTCCCGCCGGCCATGGCGATCGGCCCGGGCGCCGAGGTCCAGCGGCCGATGGCCCTCGCCCTCGTCGGCGGAATGATCGTCTCCACGCTGCTCACCCTCTTTGTCGTTCCCTCCGCCTACAGCGTCTTCGACGACGTCCTCGAGTGGAACCGTTCCCGCCGTCGGGAAGGGGTCAGTTTCGCCACGGCACTGGGCCGGGTGGGGCACCCCGAGGAGTGAGGCCAAGGTCTTGAAAGGACTGGTGGAGCAGGCAGGGCACGGACGTCTCTTCCGCTGGGGTACGATATCGGGGTGAGCAGCTCCAGGATGGCCTGGCTCGGCGGCGGCGATGACGCTCGGCCGCGCATCTCGCCGTCGCTGTGGGGGAACAACCCGTGGCGGTGACTGCCGGGTCGGGACCGGACGGGAGCCGAGACCTGACGGGGCGCTCGCGGCTCCTGGCGCTCGTGTCGATGCTGGTTCTTGCGATCGTTGTGGCCGCGGGCCTTGGGTACTTCGCGGGCGTCCATGTACCGAAGGTGCGATCCCAGGCGATCCAGAGCTGGGAAGGCCGCCTGAGCGCCGTGGCCGACGACCGCAAGGCGGCCATCGAGGCATGGCTGGAGGAACGGCTCAACGACGCGAGGGTGTCTGCGTCGTTCCCGAGCGCCGCGAGCCTGCTGGAGGGCCGGCAACCGACGAGAGCGACGCCCGGGCAGGAAGGGCCCGAGCACCTTCTCCGCGAGCTCGAGGTCATGGTGCAGGCGTCCGGCTCCACCGGCGCCTACCTCCTGAACCGGAAGGGCGAGGTGGTCGCCGCGACCTCAGGAAGCCTGCCGCTGGACCCCACCTGCGCCGCACAAGCTCTCGAGGCCACGCCGGGCCTCGCGGCCCGGCTGATCGACCTGGCGCCCGATCAGGCGGGGAGACTTCGCCTGGCCTTCGTGGCGCCGGTGGTGGCCGAGGCCGGGGCGGAGGCGCGCCCCATCGCCCGCGGTCAGCCACCTATCGGCGCCGCGGTCTTCGCACTGGCTCCCGAGTCCCGGCTCTTCCCACTGCTCCGCCGCGAGCCCGTCCCGACGAAGACGCAGGAGGCGATCCTCGTGGAGCGCCGGGGTAATCGGCTGGTCTTTCTGTCGCCCCTGCGCCACCGCAGCGACCCGCCACTCACCTATAGTGTTTCGATCGACCGGGCGGCTCCCTTCGCCGCCACCGCCGCGGTGTCGGGCGTGTCAGCCATCAGGCAGTACGTCGACTACCGTGGCGTCAGGGTCCTGGCGGCGACCCGGAAGATCGACGGCACTCCCTGGGGGCTCGTCGTCAAGGTGGACCTGTCTGAGGCCCTGGCGGCGTCCAGGGACGAGGTGCGAGACACCGCCCTCGTTGCGCTGGGCGGCCTCATAGCTCTGCTCGGCGCAGGCTATGGTCTGTGGCGCTCTCGGCAGGCCGCCTTCGAGACCGCGGCGCTGCGCACCGAGACCCGACTCGGCGTCCTCTTCAAGCATGCCAATGACATCGTGATCTTCACTGACCTGGAAGGCCGGCTCGTGGATGGCAACGAAGCTGCGGTGCAGGCGTACGGCTACACGCGGGAGGAGCTGCTGGCCTTGCGCCTTGGGGATCTGCGGGTGCCAGAGGCTCGCGCCGGTCTTGCAGGTGATCTGGAGAGGCTGAGGTCGTCGCAGGGGATTCGCTTCGAGACCCGACATGTCCGCAAGGATGGCACGAGCTTCCCGGTTGAGGTCGTCGCCAATATCGTGAGGAGAGGGCCCGAGGCGTCCATCGTGGGCGTCATCCGCGACATCACCGAGCGCCAGCAGGCCGCGGCGCGCATCCAGTTCCTCAACCGCCTGCTGCGCACCATCAGCGAGATCAACCAGCTCGTGGTGCGGGAGCATTTGCCGGAACGGCTTCTCGATGGGGTCTGCCGCGCCATCGTGGAGCATGGCGAGCTGCGCATGGCGTGGGTCGGGATGGCTGACGTCGAGACGGGCCTGGTGCGGCCGGTGGCGTGGGCGGGGTTCTCGGAGGAGTACCTCAAGGGCATCACGGTCCGTTTCGACGATACGCCGCTGGGGCGTGGTCCGACCGGAACCGCCATCCGTGAGGGCCGACCCGTGATCTGCAACGACTGGGAGCAGGACGACTCCATGGCGCCATGGCGGGACCAGGCCCGGGCCCAGGGATACCGTGCCTCGGCGGCCTTTCCGCTCGGCTCGGGTGGCCAGGTCAGCGGTGCGCTCAACGTCTACGCAACCGAGCCAGATGTCTTCGTCGACGAGACCGTCGCCCTCCTCGTCGAGCTGGCGGCCGATCTGGGCTTCGCCCTGGAGGCGGCGAGAGTGCGTGGAGCGCACCACCTCGCCGAGAGAGCGCTCCAGGAGAGCGAGGCGCGCTACCGTGTGACCGCCGAGATGACCGGCAAGCTGCTCTACGACTATGACGTACCATCCGGCGGAATCACCTGGCAGGGAGCGATCACGCGGCTGACCGGGTTCACGGCCCAGGAGTTCCAGGCCGTCGACATCAAGCAGTGGGAGGAAATGATCCACCCCGATGACCAGGAGATGGCCCTCCGTCTCCTTGAGGAGGCGGCCGGGTCCGATGGTCGGTACGACGTGCGGTACCGCTTCCGCCGCAAGGACGGCTCGTACATCTGGGTCACCGACGAGGGCGTGTACCTCCGCAACGCGGCGGGCGAGCCCGTGCGGATGCTCGGCACGATGGGCGACATCACCCAGGAGGTGACCCTCGAGGCCCAGCTCCGTCAGGCTCAGAAGATGGAGGCCGTGGGCAACCTGGCGGGCGGCGTGGCCCACGACTTCAACAACCTGCTGCAGGCGATCCTGTCCGTCGTCGAGGTCCTCAGGACCCAGCGGGACGACGACAGGCGCGTCGCCGAACGCCTCCAGGAGCTCGAGGAAAATGTCCGGCGCGGCGCCCAGCTCACGAGACAGCTCCTGCTCTTCTCGCGGCGCGAGGCCACCAAGAGGGAGACCCTTGACCTCAACGAGGCGCTACAGGGCGCGACCGCCATGTTGCGGCGCCTGCTGCGCGAGAACATCGCCATCACCCTCAGCCTGGCCCAGGGAGAGCTGCTCGTCGAGGCCGACCGGGGTCAGCTCGAGCAGATCGTCACCAACCTGGCGCTCAACTCCGCCGACGCCATGCCCGCCGGTGGCACCCTGAGCATCACCACCGGCAAGCTTGGGAACGAGGTCTGGTTCGACGTCGAGGACACCGGCTTCGGTGTGCCGGAGGAGATCCGTGAGCGCATCTTCGAGCCGTTCTTCACGACCAAGGACACCGGCCAGGGCACGGGCCTGGGTCTCGCGGTCGTGCACGGCATCGTGACCGGGCACGGAGGCCGAATCGAGGTCACCAGCCAGGTTGGCCGTGGGTGTCGTGTCCACATCTCACTTCCGGTCGCACAGCGCGCGCGGCGTGGCGTTGTCCACCTGCCGGCCGAGTACCCGGGTCTGCCGGCCGAAGGCTGGGGCGAGCGGATCCTGGTGGTAGAGGACGAGGCCGGAGCCCGTCAGGCTCTCTGCGACATCCTGGCTCTTCTGGGCTATCGAGCCACGGCGGTCGGCAGTGGGGAGGCGGCGCTGGCGCTGCCCGTCGAGCCCGCCTTCGACCTTCTGCTCACCGATGTGATGCTTCCAGGTAGCCCCGGGCCGGAGGTCGCCAAAGCCCTGCGCGAGCGCTGGGCCGGCCTCAAGGTCATCCTGATGTCCGGCTACGCCCAGGACGAGGCGGTGCGCCGCGTTGTCCTCACCGGCTACGTGCGCTTCCTGCAGAAACCGTTCGACATGGCCACCCTCGCCCGCGAGGTCCGCCGCGCCCTCGAGGAGTAAGCGCACCACCCGGCGGCTGCCCACGAAACAGGCTTGCGCAGAAATCCCCCGCAGGAACGCCGGGTGCTCGGCCGGAATCGACCTTGACAGCTTCGACAGGATGCCGGGCATTGTTGCGACCACCCCACGCCTGGAGGCGGTACACTCCGAGTCAGCCATGAACGAGGCCGATACCTGCCGCAAGCTGTTGCTGCCGAGGCTGCAAGCGGCCGGTTGGGACGACGAGCCGCACTCGATCGCCGAGCAGTGGCTCGTCGTGGCGGAGCTGGACGCCATGCGGGCACAGGTGGATACGCTGGAGCACCTGCAAGCCTCAACCGCCGCCGAGCTCGATGCTCTCCTCCCCTCCTCGACAAGGCGGTCAAAGGCGAACGGCGACTGCGGTGCAACCGCGGCGACCGCGTGGCTGACACCCGGCTTTCTCACCTGCTTGGCCTCTGCAAGAGAGGTCCTTTCGGCATTCGAGCCGAGCGACGAGCCTGGAAGGCAGAACCCCAGGACGCCCATGCTCGTTATCAAGTCGATGCTCCCCGCCTGGAGGCATCTAGCCTCTCGCCGCGGCTCCTC
>Ga0116171_10004744_pt1 | contig 12136 bp, 12 predicted proteins | sample AD_JPNHW2_MetaG_FD_89798 | JGI IMG/M metagenome (GOLD analysis project Ga0116171, IMG submission 89798) | Active sludge microbial communities of municipal wastewater-treating anaerobic digesters from Japan - AD_JPNHW2_MetaG | ecosystem: Engineered > Bioreactor > Anaerobic > Digestate | place...
ACTCCGGCCCATACAGGACTGTCACGCGGGTCGGCTTGTAGTCGATCTCAAACAGCCGGTTGCTCCTAAGCGCTTGCTCTAACTCCGCCAGCGGGAAACCTGAATCGATGGTAAGAAAAGCCCGCGATGCATTCACCGTCTCAAGCACTACTTCGCTGCCGCAACCGCCTCTCATGCGGAATCCCAGGATGCGTAGCAACTCGCCTGTCTGCGTCGATTCGCATTGCGCGATTCGCAGAACCCGGCTCGCGCCGGCCAGTGCCTCGATCTCGCGCGCCTGGCTGATGTAGCGTAGGATCAGCTTCAAATACTCGGTCTGTTCCAGACCCTGGTTGCCGCCCATCGCCTGATAACCACCAGTGACGATGTTCCGAGCCAGGGCGGCCAGGACCTCGTTGGGCGGCAACTCGGGCGACAGCGCCGCCATTCGGGCGAATCCCGACATCGGTCCTGGAATCAGTACCTCCCCTGAAGGGACCTTCGGCGTTGCCGCGGGCGCGCTCAACCCGGCCGGCGTGGTCAGCGAGGCCAGGCGTCTGGCTGCCGCCTCGCGGTCGCCCGAGATCAACTCCAGCGCCGCGATCCGCCGCAGCACCCTGTCTCGCTCCACACGCGACAGACCTGGCGCGGTCAGGTAGTCTTCATAAGCCTTGGGCGTTGCCGGATGCCGTCGGGCGTCGAGCCATTGCGCCCTCACTCCCAGTAATGTGGAATTCTTGGGATCACCGGCCAGCGCGCGTTCGATCTCACCGGGCACCATGCCGGATTCGCCTCGAAGTTCCGCCTGGGTGACGTGCGCCTGCCAGTCCAGTTGCTGGCCCGCGGCGCCGGACGGGGCTACCGCTGTCAATGCGGTCACCACGGTCATTTGCACGAATCGGTCTATCCTCATGCGTCCCCTCCCTGGTTCAGGATGATTCTGTGCTGCCCTGCTGTTGGGTACAGACTGTACCACATTTCGTTACGAAAGTCGCCTGGTTTCAAAGTTACTAAAATTAGGTGCGCCGGCCACGTCGTGGATCCCAGAATCGCGTCGATGTATGCTGGCTGTGAATAAGGAAAGCAGACCGATCCATGAAAAGAATCATACTGTCCACCATCATGCTGGCATTCCCGGTCCTCGCGGTTGAGCACACCATCGCGGTGGTGGGCCTTGTCCACTCCCACGTCTGGGGCCATCTCGGCAAGATGGTCAAGGGCCAACCCGCCAAACTGGTCGGCGTTGCCGAAACCGTCCCTGAACTGGTCGCCGAAGCCCAAAAGCGCGGCGTTCCCGCCAACCTGATCCAGTCCGATTGGAAGAAGATGATCGACGAGACCAAGCCCGAGATTGTTTGGGCGTTCGTCGAGAACAACCGCCACATGGAAATCGTCCAGTACTGCGCCCCACGCAAGATCCACGTCATGTTCGAGAAACCGCTCGCCTCGACAGGCAAGGAAGCCGTCGCAATCCGTGATCTGGCGCGTAAGAACGGCATCTACGTCATGTCGAACTACCAGATGGCTTGGTGGCCGTCGAACTACGTCGCCAAGGCCGTTGCCGACAGGGGCGATCTCGGCCAGGTCTACCGCATCCGTGGAGTTGTCGGTCACGGAGGCCCGGGCGGACCCACCGGCCTGAACAAGTGGTTCTTCGAATGGCTCACCGATCCGGTGAAGAACGGCGGCGGCGCGCTGGTTGACTTCGGCTGTTACAACGCCCTTTGGAGCCTCTGGTATCTGGGCGAGCCCACCACCGTCTATGCCACGGTGAACCAGCTCCGGCCCCAGGAGTTTGGCAAGGTCGAAGACAACGCGACCATCATCCTGCACTACCCCAAGGCCGTCGCCGTGCTCGAGGGTAGCTGGGATTTGCCGCGTAGCTTCCAGGACCTGGAGGTATTCGGCCGGCAGGGCAGCGTCTACATGACGCGCGACAAGGTGGAACTCCGCAAAGGCCGCGGCCCGGCGGAAGAAGTCAAGATCGACCCGCTGAAGCCCGAAGCAGCCGAACCGATCCCCAACATGATCCACTCGATCGACACCAAGACCGAACCCGGCGGCATGGTCGCGCTCGACATCAATGTCCAGGTGGTCCAGATCCTCGACGCCGCCAAGCTCAGCATCAAGACCGGCCGCGCGGTCGCCTTCAAATAGGGGACTGTCTCGTGCAAGCGTGGGGCAGCCTTTCTGCCCCGCCGAAGCCTGAAGCCCGCCCCCTGAGTGGAACCGCGAACGGAGAGAGCGGGTGCCGGCGTGATTTTCGGCATGTGGGGCAGTGTTTCCCGCCCAACCGCGCGCCGGGCGGAGACTTCTCTATCTCTTTGCGGTTTCGTCGCCCTGCGTGCGGGAGCGCAGAACAAGCCACAGGCCCACCAGAGTCAGCGCGCCGGCAATCCACTGCGTCCACGTCAGCGGTCCGCCAAACGGCGGTGCCTGATCGTGCTCGCGGAAGTACTCGGTCACGATCCGCACCGGGCCATATAGCGCCAAATAAAGGCCAAATGTCCACCCCGGAGTTCGTTTGGTCGAGAATCCCCGGTAGAGCGCATACGCCACGGCGACGGTGAGCAGCGCCTCGTAGATCTGCGTCGGGTGCAAGGGAATGTCTAGCGGCACGCCGGTGATCTCGTGCGCGACCGGACTGGTGAACGTCACTGCCCAGGGACGGTCGCAGCGGTCGCCCCAACAGCACCCGGCGGCGAAACAACCCAGCCGCCCGATTGCGTGTCCGAGCGCCACTCCGGGCGCAAGGACATCGAGAGTTCGCAACCAGGGCAGGCCGTGACGGCGGATGTAGAACCAGGCGAAGCCCAGCGCGGCCAGGAACCCGCCATGAAAGACGCCCGCCGACAGCAGCGTGTCGAAACTGAACATCGTCCTAGGGTTGGCCCTGTAGTAGTCGATGTTCAACAGGAACATCATCAACTTGGCGCCGGCCAGGCCGGTCAGGGCGCAGTAAATGGCCAGGTTGGTGACGACCTCGGGGTTGAGCCCGGACCGTTTGGCCAGCCGGGTCGTCACCCAGATTCCGGCCAGAAATCCGGCGGCCACCAGGACCCCATACATAGGAATGAAGAAGCCGCCAATCGAGACTAACTTTGGAAACATGAGACTTAGCGCACCCTCCTGGCCAGCACAAACAGGTCCGCGCCCCTCATCTCGCAAATCTCGATAGAGAAACCGGCCTTTTTCAACACCTTGGAGTATTCCTGCGGCTTCGGCGCATAGTACGCCTCCAACTGCCGCGCCGTTTCGTTCGCACCGCCGAGCGCCGCAGCCAACCGTCCTCCTGGCTTCAGCAATCCGTGGATTCGTTTGGCCGCTTTGTCCGGAGGGACGATCCAGTCGAGTGCCGCATGGGCAAACACGGCGTCAAATGCAACCTCCGGCGCGTAGTCGAACAGATCGGCTTCGACGAAGTCCACGGCGGGAAACTTATACCGCGCCTGCTCCAGCAATACGCCGAGCCGCTCCAGTCCGACCACGACTGCGCCCGACTCAGCGATCCGTCCTGCGAGTTCGCCGATCCCGCAGCCCAGATCCAGTATGCGTTCGCCGGGGTGGGGGGCCAAAAGCTCGATGAGCTGCGTTGAGGAGTCCAAACTAGAGATGGTACAGCATCAGGTAGATGACTACGCCCGTGATGCTGACATAGAGCCAGATGGGCAGCGTGATGCGTGCAAGTTTGCGGTGTCCGCTGAAGTTGCCTTTCAGCGCCCGGCGCAACACGATGATCGCCATCGGAGCAACGGCAGCGGCCAGGATCGTGTGCGACAGCAGGATCGTGAAATAAACCACCCGGATTGCACCCTCGCCCTGGAACCGCACCGATCCAACGCTGTAATGGTAGACCAGATAGCTGATCAGAAAGAGCACCGACGCGGTGAAGGCCATGAGCATCGACTGTTTGTGTTCATCACGCCGCCCCTGACGGATCAGAAAATACCCACGGATCAGCAGGCCCGCCGATAGGGCGTTCAGAAAAGCATTCAGCGTCGGTAGGTTCCGCATTGGCTGTCCTCTCAGAAAACCTCTTGCTCCAGCTTGGCTATGTCGGCGGCAAGTTCGGCGAGTCCGCCGGCGTCGAGCGAGTCGTAGTAGCCGCGAATCTGAAGCTTCCTGTCCACCAGGGCGAACTTGGTCGAATGTTGCAGCGCGCCGCCGACCTCGGATAGGTGGAACGTATCCCAGCTCAGCGTCCGGATTTGGGCCGGCTCGCCGGTCAGGAACCGCCAGCGGACCGGATCGGCCTTCCAGCGCTTGGCGTAGGCGGCCACGACTTCGGGGGTGTCGCGTTTGGGGTCGATCGAAATGGAAACCAAACGAACTTCGGGTGAGCCATTGATCATCCCCTGGAGCTTGTTGAATTGCGCCGACATGCGCGGACAGGGCCCGTTACAGGTGGTGAAAAAGAAGTTGGCCACCCAGACCCGGCCCTCCAGGTTGGCCGAACCGAACGCTTTGCCGGAATCGGCCGTCAGGCTGAACTCGGGCACGGTTCCGTAAGTGGGTAAGCCGGAATGCCATCCGCAGCCGGTCATCGCGACCAGTAGCAGCGCGGCGACGATGCTGCGTCTCATTGACTGTCTTTTCCGAGCGGCCGGCGTTCCACGTTCATAATCGCCGCCGTCAGAAATAAGATGCCACAAACCGAAGTCCAAAGCAGGCCCGCTCCCAGCGCCGGTCCGGCCCAATTCGGATCGGCCGGAATGGTCCGCTGCAGCGTCGCCAGGAAGTAGGTCATCGGGTTCAGCGCCATGACCGAACGAATCCACGGCAGAGCGGTTGATGCGTCGAACAGCGCGCCCGAGATCATCCACAACGGCATCAGAATCAGATTCATCATGGCGTGGAAACCCTGTGGCGTCTTGCTCTTCCAGGCCATCCAGAAACCCAGCGACGTGAACGACGCGCCGCACAACACCAGCGCCCCGGTCGCAGCCAGGACATCGGCGAGTCCCATCGGACGTCCGGTCACGATCAGCAGCGGCAGGAAGAAGAGCCCCTGCACGCCGGACATCACCGCCCCGGCGAGTACCTTGCCCGAGACCAGCGCGCACCTTGGCGCCGGCGCCGACAGCACCGACAGCAGGAATCCCTCGCGCCGGTCGTCGATCACCGACATCGTGGAAAACACAGCCGTGAACATCACGCTCAACAGGAGTGACCCGTTGAAGAATTTGCCCATGTCGCCGAAACCCGCTCCCAGCAGTAGCCAGAACAGCAGCGGCGATGCGACGAAGCCAATCACCCGGCTGCGCTCACGCCAGAAGTGCAGCATGTCCCGCACGAACACCGCCCGAACGGCAAGGAGAAACGTCCTAAGCATCGGCGGCCTCCGTTCCCGAGCCTTCCAGGAGCTCACCGGCCACTCTGAAGAAAACGTCCTCTAATGTGGGTCTGTGCAGCGACGCCGATGTGATCCGCCCAGGAAACGCTTCGAACGCCTCGGCGATGAATCTGTGGCCGGCCGGCGTCTCCACGGAGATCCTTCCGCCGCTTTCGTTCACTTCGACGGGGAACCGCTTTTTCAAGTCGTCCGCAAGGCCCGGCGACTCCGATTCAAACTCGACCACGTCCCCGCCAACCCGGGCCTTCAGCCGCTCCGGCGTGTCCTCGGCCACGGCTTTGCCGTGCGACATCATCAGCAGCCGCGTCGCGTTATCGGCCTCGTCCATCAGGTGAGTGGTGAACAGGATGGTGACCGGCGAGGCCGTCCTCAGCCGGTTCAGCGCCGCCCACATCTCGCGCCGTGCCGCCGGATCCAGTCCCGTCGATGCCTCGTCGAGCAACAGGACCCTGGGCTTGTGGATGATCGCCTTGGCGATCTCGACTTTGCGCTTCAACCCGCCCGACAACGTCCGCGCTTCATCACCGGCGCGCGTCTCAAGGCCAAATTCGGCCAGCAGTTCGTCGACCCGCGTCTGCAGCCCTGGTCCGCTGATCGATTGCAGGTGCCCCTGGGCGATCAGGTTCTCTCGGACCGTCAAGCGGCGGTCCAGGCTGCCGTTCTGGAAAACGACCCCGATCAGCTTCCGCAGCCGGATTCCGCCCTTGGCAGCGTCCACGCTGGCGATGGCAGCCGTCCCCTGTTGAGGCCGTTCCAGTGTGCATAGGATACGGAACAGCGTCGATTTGCCACATCCGTTTGGTCCCAGGATGCCGTAAACGTCTCCTTCTGAGACGGTGAATGAGAGCCCGTCCAGCGCCGCCCGCTGCCCATAGAGGTGGCGCAATCCCGAGGCTTCGACGATTGTCCCGCCCATCACTGACCCAGCCAGCGGCTGTCGAGCACCAGCGCGAGATAGATCAGCGGCAGGTACATCACCGACGCCTTCAGCACACCCCTGGCGTTGACTGCAGTGCATTGCCGGGCGCAGATCGCCGCCGACTTCAGGAACAACCCGCCCAGAATCAGCGCTGCGGCGAGGTACCAATGAGAAGTCATCGAGAAGAACGCCGGCAGCAGCGAGACGGGAATCAGAATCGCTGCCGTCAGCAGGATCTGGCGGGAAGTTGATATGCCGTCCGGCTCGACCACCGGCAACATGCGGATTCCGGCGCGCGCATAATCATCGCGGTACATCCAGGCAATGGCATAGAAGTGGGGGAACTGCCAAAGGAAAACGATGGCAAACAGGATCCAAGCCTCGACGGTTAACTCGCCCCGGGCGGCGGCAAAACCGATCAGCGGCGGCGCTGCGCCGGGAAACGCCCCTACGGTGGTCGACCACCACGTCCGCTGTTTCAAAGGCGTATAGAAGAGCAGATAGCTCACCACTGTGGCCAACCCCAGCCAGGCCGTCAGCGGATTCACTCCCAGTGCCAACTCGATTTCGCCCACCAGCAGCAGTGCCAGGCCGAAAAGAAGCGCGTTTCGCGGAGCGACCGCGCCGGCCGGAATCGGCCGCCCGGCGGTGCGCTTCATGCGCGCATCGGCATCGCGCTCATACCATTGGTTCAGTGTCGCCGTGCCCGAGGCGATCAACGCCGTGCCCAGCAGCGCATGGAACAGCAGAACCCAGTCAAGTGCTCCGGCGTGGCCGAAATAGTAGCCAATACCCGTGCTCATCAGAATCAGCCAGGTGATGCGCGGCTTGGTGAGGGCGAGATAGTGTTTCATCCGTTTTGCCCCGTCGCGGCCAGGCCCCGCGCCTCGACCGGTTCCACATGGCGCAACGTCTGCGCCGCCAGCGCGAGAGTGAGCGCCAGCACCACCGCTCCGGCCAGCACGTGCGAGGCTGCCGCAATCACCCTCCACGCCGATCCGGCCGAGCTCTCGGCCATCCGCCCGAACAGCGCCGTCACCCCCAACACCAACTGCACCGCGGTAATGGAGATCAGCGCAATCGACAACCGTCTCAGCGCCGGGTGCTTGCCGCATTGCGTCATGGTGAACGCTGCCGTCATGATGACCGCCATGGCCGCCACAAAGGCCCAGGCCACATGAGGGATCAACCCGGTCATCTGGTGGCGGTAGGCGGCGCCCAAAGCGACTTGAATCGTCACCGCCGCGGGTGTGATCCAGGCCAGAGACCGCAATGTTGGGAATCCGCCATCTGCAAAGGCCAGCTTCGCTTCCCAGGACTCCGAGGTCATGGCCGCACCTCCTGCCGCGAGTCCGAACGCCAGGTGGCTGAACACGGCATGCGCTACTTTGGCCGCGGGCGTCAGGACCATCCCGCTCCACCCTGACGCTGCAATGGCCCCCAAGACGAGGATCGACAGAGCAAATGCCTCGGGCCGTGTCTTGCGTACCGCCGCCGACCAGACCATCGCCAGCAGGCCGACGGCAATGCCCATCACCAGATGGGGTTGTGATGCCTTTGTCTGCCCCGTTTCGACCACGCCCTGCGCCAGGGCGAGAAACAGTCCCGTGACGAGGGCCAAGCTGATTCGGTGTAAGATCGTTCTGCTCATTGGAGTGGACATGCGGTCGGGTCCCAGTTAGAGGATGTCCTATCCCTTGCCCTTGATTCTACCCTGGCAGGAATTATTTCGCATCAGCCGAATACTCCACCCTCCTCGATTCCTTCGGCTCAGCTCAATTGATGGTACAAAAGACAGCATGAATCGCCGTTCGATGCTTGCCACGTCCCTGTCGCCTGCCTTTCTGCGGGGAGCGAACAACCCTTCCCGTCCCAACGTTGTCTACCTGCACTCGCACGACACGGGCCGGTACATCCAGCCTTACGGCCACGCCGTGCCTACGCCGAATCTGCAGAAGTTCGCCGGCGAATCGATTCTGTTCCGCCAAGCCTTCGACGCCGCCCCGACGTGCTCGCCTTCGCGCGCCGCGCTGCTCACCGGAATGGCCCCGCACTCCTGTGGAATGTTGGGCTTGGCCCACCGGGGCTTTGTTCTCGACGACCCGCGCCAGCACTTGGCCAACTTCCTGAAATCACAGGGCTACGACACGGTGCTGAGCGGCGTCCAGCACGAAACCGTCGCCGCCAGGATCCCCGAGTTGGGCTACCGGCGAGTCCTGGAAACGCCGGGCGGACGTGGCCCGGCAGTCTCCGATGCCGCCGCCCGATATCTCGCCTCCCAGCCCCAAGGTCCATTCTTCCTTTCTTGCGGCTTCCACGAGACCCATCGCCAATTCCCCGTTCCCGGACCGGCCGAGGACGCCCGTTACACCCTGCCTCCAGCAACGCTGCCCGACACCCCGGCCACCCGCGCCGACATGGCAGCCTTCAAGGCTTCGGCGCGGATTCTAGATGAATCAATGGGCCGCGTGCTGGACGCCGTGTCCCGCGCCGGGCTGGCTGAGAACACCCTGGTGATCGTCACCACCGACCACGGCATCGCCTTTCCTCGCATGAAGTGCAATCTGAACCAGCACGGCATGGGCGTCATGCTCATGATGCGCGGGCCCGGCGGATTTGGCGGTGGCAAGGTTCTGGACTCGCTGGTCTCCCACATCGATCTGTTCCCGACCATCTGTGACGTGGCGGGCCTGCCCGCACCCGGATATCTCCAGGGCCATTCGATCATGCCCTTGATCCGGGGCGAAAAGCAGGAGATTCGCGACCATCTGTTCGGCGAAGTCAGCTATCATGCCGCCTACGAACCGGCCCGCTCGGTCCGGACGCATCGCTACAATTACGTCCGCCGTTACGACGGCCGCACAGGCCCGAACCTGCCCAACTGCGACGACGGCCCGAGCAAGTCGCATTGGCTCGGCCACGGATGGCGCGATCAGCCCATCGACGCCGAAACGCTCTACGACCTGAACTTCGATCCATCCGAATCCCGCAACCTGGCCGCTTCACGCGCCCATCGCGCCACGCTCGACCGGATGCGTGGAATTCTGAACGACTGGATGAAACAGACCGCTGATCCGTTGCTGCTTGGCCCGGTCCGGGCACCCAGAGGTGCCCGCGTGAACGACCCCGAGGGCCTCTCGCCGACAGAACCGGTCAAGACCCTAGACTGAACTCTCGCCGATTCCGGGCCACCCGCACTCGCGCGCCGCGCCGACGGCGGCCGAGTAGGTTTGCGCGTGCAACTCCACGGTATCGGCCAGGTGGTGCGCATAGCCACCGGCCAGAACGGTGCAGACCGGAACATGGTGGCGGAATGCGGTCTCGAAAACCAGCCGGTCGCGCGTCAGCATGCCTTCTTTGGTCAATGCCAGGCCGCCAAGTTGGTCGTCGAGATAGGGGTCCGCGCCGGCGACATACATGATCAGATCGGGCTGGTATCCGGCGACGATGGTCGAGACCGCCTCGCCAAGCCGTGCCAGGTACTCCTGGTCACCCGTGGCGTCGGGCAGGTGAATGTCGAGCGACGACGGTGGTTTCTCCGAGGGGTAATTGTCCCTTTGGTGGATGGACAGGGTGAAAACCGTGGCGTCCGACTTGAAGATAGTCGCTGTCCCGTTGCCATGATGGACGTCGCAGTCCACCACTGCCGCTTTTTTGATCAGACCTTCGCGCTGCAATACCCGGACCGCCACCGCGACATCGTTGATCGCGCAAAACCCCTCGCCGTGGCCGGCAAAGGCGTGATGGAAGCCGCCGCCGATGTTTAATGCCATGCCACGCGCCACGGCCTGGCGCGCCGCCAGCACCGTCCCGCCCGCGGCCAGGAAATAGGCCTGGACCATCTGGCGCGAATACGGCGCTTCCAACTTCTGCACTTCCAGATAGGAGAGCGTGCCGGTCTCCAGCTTCTTGATCCAATCCTCGCTGTGGACCAGGCGCAGGGCCGCGCGCTCGGCCGCCTGCGGCAGGATGAATTCCTCGACTGTCGCGCCAAACGAATCCGCCAATGCGTCCCTGATCAGGCGGTACTTCCTGGTGGGAAAGACGTGCTTCCCAAAGTTCATATCGTAGCCGTCGTGGTAGATAGCGGGGAAGGGAAGCACCTTTGCCTATCCTGCTTGCAGTGCTGTCACGATGGCCACGCGGTAGATTTCGTCCGACAGGCAGCCGCGCGGCAAGTCGTTGGCCGGTTTGGCCAGGCCTTGGAAAAATGGTCCCGTGTTGACCGATCCTCCCAGGCGTTCCACCAGCTTGACGCCGATGTTGGCGCTGGCGAGGTCCGGGAAGATCAGAGTATTTGCCCGTCCGGCGACAGTCGATCCAGGCGCCTTCGATCGCCCCACGGCCTCAACCAATGCCGCGTCGGCCTGGAGTTCGCCGTCCACATGCAATCCGGGTTCGCGCGCCTCGACGATGCGGCGCGCCTCGCGGACCTTCTCGACGAAGGGGTGCTTGGCGCTTCCTTTGGTCGAAAACGACAACAGTGCGACCGCCGGCTCGACCCCCATGACCGTTCTCACCGTCTCGGCCGTGGCAATCGCCATGTCGGCCAACTGCGACGCGGTCGGATCCACGATCAACGCCGGGTCGGCCATGGCCAGCACGCCGCTTGCGCCAAAGGACTGATCGTGTACGCAGATGATCATCACGCCCGACACAGTCTTGACGCCCTGCTTGACGCCAACCGTCGAAATGGCGGCGCGGAACGTCTCGGCAGTGGTCGAAGCGGCCCCGCCGACCAGGCCGTCGGCGTCTCCTGAGGCAACCATCAACCCGGCGAAGACCAGCGGATTCAAGGCAGCCCGTTGCGCTTCGGCTTCTGTCACACCCTTGGCCCGGCGGCGCTCGTGGTACAGACGAGCGTATTCACGCAGACGCGGGTGGCCCGCCGGATCGATGGTCTCCACGCCGCCCGTATCCCCGCTGCCACCGATCAACAGCGGCTCGACCAGACCTTCGCGCTTCAGCCTGACCGCGGCTTCGACTATCCTGGTGTCGCCGCCTTCTCCGAAAACGATGCGCCGCCGCCGCGGCAGGGCGCGCAATCGCGTAATCTGGCGGTCGAGAAATTGCTGTGCTGATTCTGGCGGTACCATCGAAATAGCAATTGTACCGCCGTGGGCGGCGCACTCGATATAATTCGGTCAGGCCCTCGCACATTCCCCGAGGCGGCGGCCGTCAGATCTCTGGAAGGAATCACCCATGAGGAAAAAAGTAACGGTTGTTGGCGCGGGCAATGTCGGCGCCAATTGCGCTCTGAGGATCGCCGGCAAGGAACTGGCCGATGTCGTGCTCGTCGACATTATGGAAGGCGTTCCCCAAGGCAAAGGCCTGGACCTGCTCGAATCCGGCCCCGTAGAGGGCTACGACGTCATGGTCACCGGCGCGAACGACTACGAGTCCACGGCCAATTCCGATATCGTCGTCATCACCGCTGGCTTCCCCCGCAAGCCCGGCATGAGCCGCGACGACTTGCTGATGGCCAACTACGAAATCGTCAAAAACGCCACCGAACAGGCCGTCAAGTATTCGCCCGACTCCATCCTGCTCCTGGTCACCAACCCGCTCGACGCCATGTGCTGGGTTGCCAAGCAGGTTTCCAAGTTCCCCAAGAGCCGCGTCATCGGCATGGCCGGCGTGCTCGACACCGCCCGCTACCGGACCTTCATCGCCATGGAACTGGGCGTCTCGGTGGAGTCAATCTCCGCGCTTGTGCTCGGCGGCCACGGCGACACCATGGTTCCGCTGCCCCGCCTGACCACGGTCGGCGGCATCCCTCTGCCGGAATTACTATCGCAGGACCGGATTGATGCGATCGTCGACCGCACCCGCAATGGCGGCGCCGAGATCGTTAAATTCCTCAAGACCGGCTCGGCCTACTATGC
>Ga0116171_10004746_pt1 | contig 12130 bp, 10 predicted proteins | sample AD_JPNHW2_MetaG_FD_89798 | JGI IMG/M metagenome (GOLD analysis project Ga0116171, IMG submission 89798) | Active sludge microbial communities of municipal wastewater-treating anaerobic digesters from Japan - AD_JPNHW2_MetaG | ecosystem: Engineered > Bioreactor > Anaerobic > Digestate | place...
CAGAAATTAATACCGAAGGCGGTGGAAAGAAAAAGGGGCAACCCCAAAAATTGACAACAAGGGTTGATTTTACACCTATGGTTGATATGAATATGTTGTTAATAACATTCTTTATGTTTTGTACTACCTTGAGTAAACCTCAAATGATGGACTTGGTTATGCCAACAAATGATAAAAATGTAAGTGTTGAAGAACAGACAAAAGTAGATGAAGCAAAAACAGTTACAGTTCTCTTGGCGGAAAAAGATGTTATTTATTATTATTTTGGGAAACCCAATTACGAGGATTTTAGTTCTTTGAAAAAAACTAATTATTCTCCAAATGGGCTTCGTGCTATGTTGGTGAATAGAAATGGAAAAGCAATTGCAAAAATGGCTGAACTTCGAACTTTGAAACAGCAAAAGAAGATTAAAGAAGCTGATTTTAAACAGCAATCTAAAGATATTAGAAGTGCTAAAGATGGCCTTGTCGTTATTATTAAACCAACTGATGCAGCATCTTACAAAAATCTTGTTGACGTCTTAGATGAAATGCAAATATGTAGCATTGGGCAGTATGCAATTGTGGATATGACTGATGGGGACTCTTTTTTAGTTGAAAACTTACTGACCAAGGGAGCCTTGACTCAAAAATCAAATAAGTTTATACAATAAACATCACTTTAAATCATACAATAATGAAAGATATTGAGTTGACATCTCAGGAATGGTGTGATATTGTTTTTGAGGGAAAAAATAAAAAATATGGGGCTTATTACTTGCGAAGATCTACATCTAAGAGATTTGTAATTTCTCTTATAGCTGTTCTTGCATTTGTGATACTTGTGGCATTTACTCCTAAATTGATTAAAACGGTTGCTGAAATAACTAGAAAACCTTCAGAAGGACTCACTGAAAGTACCGTATTGGCTGAACTTAAAGATGTTGAGGAACAAGTTGCAGATGAAATTATACAACAACAGGAGGCTCTTCCTCCACCACCATTAAAAAGTACTATCAAATTTACTGCACCTGTTATTACAAGTTCAGATGAAATGACAGAGGAAGATATGATGAAATCTCAAGATGAATTGGCAAGTACAAAATTGCAAATCTCAATTGCTGATGTTCAAGGTACTGATGATGAATCAGGTGTTGATATAGCTGACTTGAAAGAACATAAAGAGATTGTGCAGGAGAAAGAAGAAATTTTTCATGTAGCAGACCAAATGCCGGCATTTCCGGGTGGAGAAAAGGAATTATATAAATTCCTCCAAAATAATATTGTTTATCCTTCTTCAGCAAAGGAAAATATGATTGAAGGAACAGTCCTTTTGGAGTTTGTTGTAAACAGTGAAGGAAATGTTGATCGAATTAAAGTTCTTGTTGACCCTTATCCCACTTTAAGTAAAGAAGCTGTACGTGTTGTTAAACTAATGCCTAAATGGATTCCGGGGAAAAGAAATGGCGTGAATGTATCTACATACTATACATTACCCGTTAATTTTAGGATTTATTAATAAGAATATATATCTAATAAAATAATCTGGGTATTAATATGCAAGATAAAAAGAAATTATTAAGGTTAATCTGGGCTTCATTTATGTTGCTAATCTATTTTGGAATGGCTTTTCTCCTGTTTTTTTCTGATATATTTAATTATAGAAAAGAATTGTCCATTATATTTGCATGCTGTTTTCTTGTTTGCGGATTAGTCCGATTGTATTCTATTATTAAAAATAAACGATAATAATGAAACTATTTCCAAAATCGATTTATATATTGTTCTTAATGAGTGTTCTTATCCCTTCTTGTGATAGAAATAAAAAAAATATAACTCGTTTTGATACAGTTTCATCTGGAAACACTATGATCGTGTGTGATGAGTCTTTTGCTCCAATAATTCAGGAAGAAATAGCTGTATTTACCGGATTAAATAGGGCTGCATATATTACACCTGTATATACTTCTGAAAAAGATGTTTTTAAATTGTTGCTATCTGACAGCATCCGACTGGCTATTGCAGCTCGAGATATTTCAGAGAAGGAGAGTGATTATTTGAAAGGATTGAAACTTATTCCACGTTCTCAGCGAATTGCTCTGGATGGAATAGCTTTGATTATTAATCGGGAAAATCCAGATTCGTTGATTAGCTTGTCAGATCTTAAAAAGATTATGACGGGAAATATTAAATGTTGGAATGAAATTCAATCCTCTAAAATAACTAAATCTAATCGGATCACTGTTGTTTTTGATAATAAAAGTTCAAGTAATTTACGTTTTATTCAAGATTCAATTTGTGGAAAAATAGGTGTTAGTTCTGACATATATGCTGCCTCTTCAAGTAAAGATGTTCTCAATTTTGTTGCAAAAAATCCTTATGCCTTGGGGATTATCGGGGTCAATTGGATAAGTAATCCAAATGATTCTACAAAACTAAGTTTCGATAATTCGATACGTGTTATGTCTGTGAGCAGGTCTCTTCACCCAACAATTGAGAATAGCTTTAAACCATTTCCGGCATTCATTGCAACTGGAGATTATCCATTGACTAGAGATGTTTATGTGATTCTTACCGATCTTAGAGGGAGTCTTTCAGCGGGTTTTGTCTCTTTTATCGCAGGAGACAGTGGACAGCGGATTATTCTAAAAGCAGGCCTAGTCCCGGCTACACGACCAACTCGTCTGATTAATTTAAAAAACGATTTTGAGTATTAATATTGTTAAAACATTTGTTATAATATGAATAAGAAAATTCTAAGTTTAATTGTTATTGTTTTCTATACTTCTTTTATAAATTTATATTCACAAAATAGCATTGCAATCGACTGTTTTAAAGTTGGAGATTATGATTTGGCAAAAAAGTATTTGGAAGCTAACACTTCTGTTAATTCTGCCGAAACTTATTATTATTTAGGCGAAGTCTCTTTTGCTCAAGGAAATATTGATGTTGCTAAGGATTACTATAATAGAGGTATTAGCTGTGATAAAGATTACCTTTTCAATAACATTGGACTTCTCAAAATTGCCTTGAAAAACAATACTAATGAAGCTCTTTCTTCTATTGTAAGTTTCCAAAATAAATATAAAGATAATTTGGATGTACTTATTGCTATTGGATATGCATATATTGATAATAATATGCTTGACGAAGCATCAAAAATATTGAATAATGTGATGAAATTGGATAATAAAAATCCAAGTGTTTACATTTTTGAGGGAGATTTACTCAAAATGAATCAAAAGTATGGAGAATCTGCTGCTAAATACGACATGGCAATATATTTTGAACCTAATTGTCTTTTGGCATATCTGAAAGGTGCTTTGATATATGAATATTCTAATTGGCAAACTTCTATTGGGAAACTTAAAGAAATCCTGAAATTACAACCTGATTATTTTTTGGCCTATCGTTATTTGGGGAAAATTTATACAAGTAATGGCTACTATTCATCGGCTATAAATGCTTTTAATACTTTAATTGCTACAGGATACTATACATTAGATGATGTAAGACGTTATGTGACAGCTCTCTATTTTAATAATCAATATGAAGAAGCCAATAAATGGATAAAAGAGGGGTTGACAATCAATCCAACTGATTTTGTGTTGAATCGCCTTAAAATGTATGTCGCTTCAGACTTACACAATTATGAAGAAGGGCTGACTTATGCTGAAACTTTTTTTTCTTTAAAACGTCAAAAAGACGATAAGTATCTGGCAAAGGACTATCAGATTTATGCTGGAATGCTGAAGAATGTTAAGATGTATGATCAGGCATTTGATGAATATCAAAAAGCAATTTCTTTAGATAGTAATTATTTGGATATATATAAGGAATTGGCTTCTTTAATGAGCAATAAAGGAGAATATGGATATGCTGGAGATTTTTATCAGCAATATATAGATAAAGTAGGTGATAAAGTAGAGGCAATGGATTTTTTTCAATTGGGAAAATATTTTTATAATGCCGGAAATGTTCGTTGCAAAAATGATACTATAAGAATTCTCAATCTGCAAAATCAGCATTCTTTTATTGATCTATTATCTGATAATGAAAGACAAAAAGATTCCTTACGTGATAATTCTATGTTTTTTCTCCGTAAAGCAGTTCATTATTACCTGAATCGGGCAAATTCTTCTTTTGACTCTCTTATAAATAGAATCCCAATGGGATATACCGGATACCTTTGGAAAGCAAGAACAAATTCATTATTTGACCCTGAATCAGAATTGGGATTGGCAAAACCATTTTATGAAAAAACAATTGAAATACTTCTTGCAAAAACAGAAACTAATAATTCTTCAAAAGAAGCACTTATTGAAGCATATAGCTATTTGGGCTATTTTTATTATCTTAAAGTAGATAAAAACAATACCTTGCTATTCTGGAATAAAGTTTTGGAGTTAGATCCAAATAATGTCAATGCTAAAACTGTTTTGAAAACAATGAAATAGAAGATGCTATTTTATGCTTTAATATTGATAAAGTATCTGATAATTGCCAATGTTCAATAGTACCCGATCTCCTTCGGTTTGCAGGCTCCGAATGTTAAAAGTGACCTCTTTGGTAATGTAGGCATCACATAATTCATTGTTTTGTAATGATAACCGTAATCTACGCTGTGGGGGATATGATTCCAATAGATATCCTGAGTCAACCAGTTCTATTTCCCAACTACTTCCGCTGCAGCCACTGGCACTAAATTTTATTTTTAAACAGTCTCCAACAATAGTGACACTGTCAATAGTCAACTGATCATTAGGATAAGAACTGTATGCCTGAGCACTTATGACAGGCGCTTTAGTGCAATTGTATAAATTGATATCGTTGTGATTGCAAGAGGTGAAAATGATACCAATTAACGTAATTACTGAAAATATTAGTGTTTTTTTCATGGTTTACAATATTTATATTTTAAAATTAATTGCAATACAATTATTTCTGTATTGTTGATGTTTTTATGATGCAAATATAATATTGATTTATAAAAATAGTATCATTTTTCCTTTTTTATTTCATCCAAAACACGAGTCAAATCAGCGTCATTTCGGGAAATAATATCTTCTCTTGTGGGTTTAATCTCAATGTCGGGCATGATGCCGCGACCAATATTCTCAGATTTATAGTGAGGCTGAATCAACGCCCCTCCAAAACGAAGTTTTAATCCGGATTTTGGTAATGTGAAGATCGGTAATGTTCCGGCAACATTTCCGTTAAAAGCTCCGCCGGTCTCTTCACCAACAAAAACAGCTCTTCTGGAACCGCTTAAATTTGATGAAATTAAGCAAGATGCCGAAAAAGTACCTCCGTTGATTAAGACATAGATTTTGCCATTATAATTATTTCGTTTTGGGTGTAATAAATTGGAATTGATTGTTTTGTAGTAAAATTTTCCATTATCTTCTTTTTTTACATTGATTACGGAAGCCCCCATGTAGAGCAGTCTAAATGGCAGTCCAACAGTGATTAGTAATACCTTGACAAACAAAGGTTTTTCTTTCAGGTAGTTGTCATATAAAATGCTGGTTCGGGAGGTGACTTCAAATCTGTCGAGGAAATAATAATCACTGTTGGTCAGATAGGAATAGAGAAGCCTTGCTGCATAAATTTTCCCTCCCGGATTGTCCCGTAAATCCAAAATCAGATATTGAGTATTTTTTCTTTTTAAAAACTTGAAACTTTTATGGAAAAATGTAAAGAAATTGCCGTCTGAGAAGTTTTTGATTTTCATCATGGCAATGCTGCTATCGGATGACGGAAAAGTTAATTGTTGGCTGTAGGAATTTGTTGTTCTATCATAGCCTGTCCCAATTACTTTTTCTCTTTTAACTATTTTGCTTTGATTATTATCCTTTTTACAATGAGTTTTTTTATTTCTTGTTATATTTTTAGAAAATATTGTATCATTGTATTTTACAAGAAAATTAATGCTATCGTAAATCCCATTTTCAAAATAAAAATAAAATGGAAATTCATCGGAGAGCCTTTTATTTATGAAGGTAGTATTATATCCATCTGAAGAAAAGGTGTTGCGATACTTGGCAAAGAGTTTTTCGGGGGGGATGTTATTGACGGCTATCACTTCACTTCCCACACGGATAGTTGAGTCAAGGGATTTATTTTCAGAAATAATCAATCTATTCTCTATTATTTCATATTCAAATTGACTCAGTGGAGTTTTTCCCGATTTTTTTGCAAGAGATTTCTCCTTTGGGTTTAGCTTTCCAGTCAAAGGAATGAGTCTTATATGCCCTTGTTTGACTGAACTGATGACTGGGCTGAGTTGAAAGTAAAAATCTTTGCTTGTCAGAGGAGTGTCAAGTCGGGCTTTCAGACTATCGAATTTTATCTCCAATTCTTGTTTACTGATATATTGATAGAGGTTGGGATGTATTTTTTGGAGTTTCCCATAAGCAAAATCAATGTCGAATTTCAAATCATCGGAGTTGATAGGAGTTTTGATTTTACGGTTGTAATAGTTTGCAGTAGAGCAACTTCCTAAAATCATGAGTAATAGAAACAAATAAACGATGGAATAATTCTTTTGATTGATGTTTCTCATTTATTTATTTTGAAGATCCGCTTATTTTACTTTAGGGTCTTAAGGCTCTTTGGCTCAAATTTCCTGAATCATTTCCCAAAACTACTACGATTTCTCCTTTTATCTCTTTTTGCCCGAAATGTGCAATTGCTTCTGCTATAGTCCCGCGAAAGTTTTCTTCGTAGATTTTGGATAATTCTCTGGAAATGGCAATTTGTCGTTCTTCACCCATGATGCATTTCATCATTTCCAATGTCTTGAGAAGCCGATGAGGTGATTCGTAAAAAATAACAGTCTCTTCCATTTCGGCAAAATGTTTGAGGGTGCTTTCTTTCCCTTTCTTATGAGGGAGAAATCCATAAAAATAAAAGCTGCTGCAGGGAAGTCCCGAGTTGATAAGTGCCGGTACAAAGGCGGTTGCACCGGGTAGACATTCAACTGCAATACCTTTACCAATGCACTCTCGGATTAATAAAAATCCGGGATCTGAAATTCCGGGAGTGCCGGCATCACTTGTTAGGGCGACACTTTCGGCTCCTATTATCAACTGAATTATATGCTGTAACTGCTGATGTTCATTGTTGATATGATAAGGAATGCATTTTTTTTCTATGTCATAATGCTTGAGTAAATTCTTCGTTGTTCTCGTGTCCTCGCATAAAATAAAATCTATCTCTTTTAGAATTCGCAGAGCACGAATGGTGATGTCTTCAAAATTACCAATAGGAGTGGGAATAATGTATAGTTTCATGACTAATCAGTTTGTTTTTATTGTTAATTCCGCTCTGGTACTATTGCTTCTGTTGAACTTACAATTAACCAAAATATTTCTTCCCATTTTGAAAGTGAACAATTAGCACTGGTATCACTCCAGTGATGATAATTGCCCGTTTTGCCTCCCATTGCAAAAATAAAGATTGCGGGAACCCCTTTTTCTGAAAATGGAAAATGGTCGCTGTTGGCACTATTAGGTCTTGTTTTGATAGTGTCAAGATATTGATTATGGTCGTTGATTTCAATCATTTTGTCAACAAATGGTTTTGTTAAAGGATGTTGTCCGTTTACAACCATGATACCGGCATCACCACCGCCCATCATGTCAAGGTTGATTAGAAATTTTATCTTATCAAGCGGAATTAGGGGATTCTTGGCAAAATAGGAGGACCCGCGTAAACCTGTCTCTTCTCCACTGAGTAATAGAAAAACAATGGAATAATAAGAGGGGTGATTTTGATAATAGTTAGCCAGGTTTAGCACTGTGGCAGTTCCACTGGCATTGTCGTGAGCTCCGAAAAAAATGACACTGTCGCCCATTGTACCTAAATGATCGTAATGTGCCGTGTAGACAATGAAACTGTCGGGCTGCTGTTTTCCCTTTATAAAAGCGCAAACGTTTTGTGTATTATGATGTCCGAAATTATTGTCAAATGATATATAGGCAGATTTATCCTTTTTTCCGATAATGCCCGAAGAAACATAAATCAGGGCATAATTACGTTGAAAGTCGGTGTTGCTGAGCGCCCAACAGGGAAGCTCTTTTACTCCGATAATTACTCCCAAACTTCCCTCAAAAGGATTATTCATATTGGGTCTTCGAAGTTCTGTCTGATAAGCTTTTTTGAGATCTTTATCTTTGGGGTTAAATTCTGAAATATCAAGATAAATCATGCTTTCGGACAACTCTTTCCCATACTTTTGATTGAATTTTTTTATCTTTTCGGGATAAATAAGGATTTTGGGATCGGCATGAATAATCCGAACAGACTTGTTCAATGTTTTGGAGAAAGGAGCAATACGATAGTCTTTAAAAGGAGACAGTTTCCGACCGGAAATTATGAAAGAGACTGGTCCTTCCATTGAAAAAGCGTTGAAACCATAATGCTGGTAGTAGTCATATTTTAACGGTTGTACCCCCATCAAAACAAATTGGTTTTTGATATAGTCAGCAGCAATACTATCGCCGTTGTATGAGTATCCACGACCATACATTTCAGCAGAAGAAAGGTGATTGATAAATTCTCGTGTCAGGGAGCTGTCCTGAGAGAAACCTGCCAGGCTATTGATGATGAGAAATAATCCTGAAATTATTTTTTTCATTTTGATGATAATCAAGGAGTATGTATTAATCTTCTTCTGCAAACATAGGGTCCCAAGGGGGTAACAAAATCGGCTTTTGGTCGAGCATTTTGAGAATATTGTCAGGAATATATTTTTTCTCGACCACCAGGCGGAACATATATTCATTGAACCATTCATTAGTCATAATCAGGAAACCATTAAAACCGTAACTGCTTCCCCAGCTGTTTTCGACCATCCATTTTAATGGATTATTATTGGCATCCAAGTCAACTGCACAGAGCGTCATGGCATGAGATGAACTGCTGGCAAATGTTTCTATTCTTTGTTTTTTATTCATTCCGAAAGAAGTTCCCATGAGAGAAGAGTAGTCAAAGTTGTCAAGATCAAGATACCCTTTATCTCGATTTAGAAACTTCCCGACATCGCACGAAAAATAGAGAGTGGTACTGTCTTTGATGGATTTAATGGCCATTTTGGCAATTTCTTCCATTGGAAGATTAAGGTATTTCCAATTCTGACCGTCATAGACATGGCGGTCATATTCAATTTCGTATACTTTGAAATATTCGCGTGTGGGGTCGTTCATCAACATGACAGAGTTGCTGAAGTCTTCATTCAGAAATTTTTGAAAAAATGAAGTCGGAGTGTATGTGTTGGTTGATATTGGTTTACCGGAATCATCCTTCTGTGTCCATGAGAATTCTGTCGGGGGCTCCCCAAGATTAAGTACCAACAATCGGTAAATGGTTCCCAGCATCTCATTTTTTTTATTCGCTAATGTGGTTTTGATATCTTTTGTTTTTTGGGTAGGCATACTTCTTAACTCAAGTCCAAATTCTCTAAGTTTAAGACTAAGCAGCATCTGCATTTTAGAGGTATTGTTGCTGCTGTATGATTCAGGCATAACTTCTTTCGGAACAATCCCATATTTAGAAACCAAATTGGCAATTCCTGTAAACTGCCCACCGTCGCCAATAGGGTTTTTGAAAAGCCATTCAACTGTTTTGTCGCTCATTGGTTTTTCTCGGGTGTCAATGATGGCTTGCAGGAACAAGTTTGCTTTTTCGAGTTGGTCCCAAAAAAAAGTGTAGTTTTGTGAAAATTGAAAATCAGATGGTAGATTGTGTTGTGCAATTGCTTTTGCCCGTAAGACATTCATCCCGGTGAACATCCAGCATCTTCCCGACGATTTTTGGTCAGAAATCGACTTTGTGTTTACTTTATTTGAAAAATAAGTATCGTTAAGATTTTGATTATTATTGTTTATTGTCAGTTGGTTTATATCAATGTTATTAATAGCGTTTCGAATGGCTTTATCTGATGGAGTATTTTGGTAAGAATTACGTAATTGATTTAATACTTCAGGAGTAATTCCGCCACCAGGCGTTTGTCCCAAAAGTTCCGAAAAAATAAAAAGGAGTAACAAAATAGTTAAAAGTGATTTTAATGGTTTCATAAGAAATATATTTTTTTTATTAATATTTATTTTTGTTATCTAATTCATTAGTTGTAAAATATGTTCAATCGACAAAATTAATAAAAATATTGCAGGAATATGGTAAAAGGTAATAATTTATGCCCTGCTGTTTTATGCAAAACTGTTTCGCTTGGAGGAAAAAGATGATACTCTATGCGTTGGTGATTGTATCGGAAATATAGCATAATAAAAGCATTAGATAGAAAGAGAATTAATTTTTTGTCAACCACTTTACTCATTTTATACTATTTTTGTCGGTGAAAATAAAGCTATGTGAGAATGGACAAACTGACAAACGAAATTATTACTGAAAGAGCAGTTCTAGTGGGAGTTTCCACCCCTGTCATCGGCAATGAGAGGGTAGAGGAGTATTTGAAAGAACTTGCATTTCTACTTGAAACTGCCGGTGGAATTGCTGTTAAAACATTTATTCAGAATCTTCCTTATCCTGACCCGAAAACTTATCTTGGTTCAGGAAAATTACAGGAAGTTGCCCAATGGGTCAAAGAGAATGAAATTGATCTTGCCATCTTCGACGATGAGCTATCTCCTTCACAAATAAGAAATATTGAGGTCATTCTCAATTGTAAAATATTGGACAGGACGAACCTTATTTTGGATATTTTCTCTAAAAGAGCGCAAACTGCCAATGCAAAAGTACAGGTGGAACTTGCTCAATATAAATATTTGTTGCCGAGATTGACAGGTATGTGGACACACCTTGAAAAGCAAAGAGGGGGTATCGGAATGCGGGGACCCGGAGAAAAGGAAATTGAAACCGACCGACGAATCATTCGTGATAAAATTTCCCTGTTAAAAGAGAAACTTAAAGAAATTGACCGCCAGAAATTGACTCAGCGAAGCAATCGGGATCAGTATGTCAGAGTATCTTTAGTGGGCTACACCAATGTCGGAAAATCAACTCTTATGAATTTGATCAGTAAATCAGATTTGTTTGCTGAAAATAAGCTATTTGCAACTTTGGACACAACAGTAAGAAAAGTGGTTATCGACAATTTGCCTTTTTTACTTTCTGATACCGTAGGATTTATTCGCAAACTTCCCACCGGTCTTGTTGATTCTTTCAAGTCAACGCTGGATGAAATCAGGGAAACCGATTTACTTCTTCATGTTGTTGATATTAGTCATCCTGATTTTGAAGAACAGATAGCGGTGGTTAATCAGACATTAACCGATATTAATGCAGGAGATAAGCCTGTTATTTTAGTTTTTAATAAAATAGATCAGTATAAGTGGACTGAAAAAGACTCAGATGACTTGACTCCTAGGGAAAAATGCAATATTACTTTGGAGGAATTAAAACAAACCTGGATGGCAAAAAGCCGGAGTAATACGCTATTTATTTCTGCCAAAACAAAGGAAAATCTTGAAGAATTGAAAAAAGTATTATATGAAGAGGTGAAGAAGTTGCATATACAGATTTATCCCTACAACAATTTTCTATATTAATTTTTTAGGGAAGCTTGTTTATCTTGAGTTTTTACATTCGCAAAAAGAGGTGTAAAAAATCTTGGTTTTGGGCAAAAGAGAGATCATATCTTCGTATTCATCTGCTTTGATAGCCACCTGGCGCAAGTCTAAGACCTCTAGAGTTTCAGATAATTTTGAGATGCTTTTGGGCAAGATATAAATTTGGTTGTCCCAGGCATCAATAGCTTTTAATTTTTTTAGTTTTCCAATATTATCGGGAAGATATGAAATATAGTTGCGACTGATGATAAGGGTTTTTAGTTCAGATAAATTACATAAGGATTCAGGAAGTTTAACAAGTCTGTTTTGGTCGAGGTTAAGGTATTGGAGATTTTTGAGTTCAGAGATACGATTATTTACTAACTGGAGTTTGCATCTTCGAATAGTAAGTTCTTGAAGATTAGGGAATGAAAAAATTTCATCCGGAATCGAGTCGCATTTTGGTTTTCCAATTAACTTAAGCCTGTAAACCTCTTTAGGGCTTTTCAAGGCATCTTCTATAGTTGTGTAAATCTTCTTTAAAGCAAGTTCATCCGGATTCAGGATTTGTGCTTTGGAAG